>LSQX01113509.1_pt1 | contig 100143 bp, 98 predicted proteins | sample 654561 | NCBI WGS metagenome assembly LSQX01 (sample SAMN04489861, study PRJNA283612) | anaerobic digester metagenome | isolation source: 4 biogas reactors fed with cattle manure at either 37C or 55C with and... | place: Denmark: Kongens Lyngby | collected 2014 | reverse complement strand
CTATACACCAGGGATGGAAGCATCAAAATAGATGCTGAAGGTAACCTGGTTACCTCGGAAGGCTACTATTATGTCGGACCAGACACCCTGGTGTTAAAGCCAACCTAACACGTCCAAAAGCTGACGGAGTTGCCTGACCAAAAATAGCCGGATATAATGACCATATTATGCAGAAAGGAAAGACGCCTCTGAATAAATGTGCTAATGCGTCCAACAGAAGCACCAGAAGCGTCAACCTAAAAAGATATGGTTATTGTATCAGATTATGCACTAATACGAAACCCCGATTAAAGTGTTTTTTGTTAGGAGCAAGGAACAGAATCTCTGTCCATGTTGTAGCGGGGACTTGAAGGTAATAGGCAGTCGCCCAAGGAAATGCGTTAATAGCGTAGGAGAACGGATAGCGTTAATCATTCGTAGGTTGCGATGTGTTAAGTGCCAGCGCATCCACCACGAACTACCAGACATGCTTGTTCCTTACAAGCGTCACATTGCAGATAGCATTGAATCAGTAATAGCAGATGACAATGAACTTAGCGTAACTGCCGATGAATCAACTCTGAAACGCTGGAGAAACTGGTTTAATGAGAAAGCCGATTACTTTCAAGGTTGCCTAAAGTCGGTAGCCATTCGCTATGGCCCAGAATCTGTGGAAGATGAATCCGCTCTTCCTGAGTCCAAGCTCCAAAGGATATGGCATTACGTAGGAAACGCCCCGGGATGGCTGGCTAGAATTGTCCGCGCAATAGCCAACTTAAATTTATGGATACATACCCGTTTTGCCTTTTGTCCATAACAACATAGCTTTACACTCATGCTGAAACCTAAAAAGGAGGTAATCAGCATGAAAGATCAAAAGAAAGCAGACGAAGTTGCCGAGCAACGAGTGCAAATCATATCTCCACTGCTAGCAGAAGGTTTAGATCCAGCTCAGGCCAGGCAGATTAAAGCTAGGATATGTCAACAGACCGGCCTATCCGAACGCACCTTGCGCAGATATCTGTCCCAGTACAGGAAAGAAGGCTTTGGCGGACTCAAGCCCCAAGGTAAAGGATGGCGAAGGGAAGAAGCAATACCGATTAACATCCTAGAACAAGCCATATTGCTGCGCCGCCAAGTACCCAGTCGCAGCATCTCCCAGATTATTCAGATTCTAGAGTGGGAAGGATTGGTAGAGCCAGGGCAAATCAAACGCAGTACCCTGCAGGAGAAACTGGCTAAGCGCGGTTACAGCACCCGGCACATGAAGCTGTATGCCGATACTGGAACCGCCGCCCGACGTTACCAGAAGAAATATCGTAACCAGCTCTGGCATTCGGACATAAAATATGGTCCTTACTTACCCATAGGCAAGGACGGGAAAAAGAAGCAAGTTTACCTGGTAACCTTTGTAGATGATGCCACCCGATATATTTTACACGGTCAGTTTTATCCCACTTTAGATCAGGTAATCGTAGAAGATGCTTTTCGCCAGGCCATCTTAAAATATGGAGTACCAGAGAAAGTTTACTTTGATAATGGCAGCCAGTATCGAACCAAATGGATGAGACGAGCCTGTGCTAAAATGGGGATTCGTTTACTCTTTGCCAAGCCCTATTCTCCTGAAGCCACCGGAAAAGCAGAACGATTTAACCGAGTAGTGGATTCTTTCCTGGCCGAAGCGATTTTGGAGGAACCTCCCACCCTGGAAAGATTAAACCAGCTATTTGCAGTCTGGTTGGAAGAGTGTTATCAAAACAAGCCCCATTCCGGGTTAGCAGGCAACATTAGTCCCCAGACAGCTTATCGCAGTGACCGAAAAGCCCTGAATTTCCTAGACCCTGAAACCATAGCCAATGCTTTTCTCCATTGCGAAGAAAGAAAAGTAGACAAGGCAGGTTGCATCAGTTTTGCAGGGAAAAAGTACGAGGCAGGACTAACCTTTATCGGTTGCAAGGTAGATGTTATCTATGACCCAGCCGATATTAGCGAACTAACTATTGAATATGAAGGGCACCAGCCTTTTAAGGCTAAAGAACTGGTTATTGGCGGCCAGAGTGCTCCCAGACCCAAACTGCCCGAACATTTACAGAAGGCCCCGGCGGATTCTTCAAGACTACTAAATGCAGCCGCTCGGAAAAACCAGGAGCGTAAAGAATCCCAACCCCCTGCCATCTCCTACCGCAGTGTAAGAAAAGGGGGTAAAGATAATGTTTGAGAGCTTTTATAGTCTAACAAGAACACCGTTTTCCAGGGATATTCCCACAGATAAGTTGTATCAATCGCACATGCTAGAAGAAACCCTGGGGAGGCTTGAATACACCGCCCAACGCCAGATGTTTGCAGTATTAACCGGGGACTGTGGAACCGGGAAAACTACTATTATACGCAAGCTTAAAGAAACACTAGATACATCTCGGTATATGGTAATGTACCTGGCTGATTCCAAATTAACTCCCCGTCATTTTTACAAAGGTCTTCTTGAGCAATTAGGTTGTGAGGCCAAATTTTATCGCGGTGATGCCAAACGTCAATTACATAAAGAGATTGAACTTATGCAAGGCATCCATCATCTACAACCGGTGGTTATCGTGGATGAAGCCCATCTTTTAGACAAAGAGATGCTGGAAGAAGTCCGTTTCCTGCTAAATTTCAAAATGGATGCCCAAAGCCCAATGGCTTTAATCCTGGTAGGACAAAACGAACTCTGGGAGCGGCTTAAACTCCAATCTTACGCAGCAATCAGACAGCGCATTGACTTACAATGCAAGTTACCCTATTTGGATCGCGCTGAAGTAGGCGAATATATTAAAACGCACCTGGCTTATGCCGGATCCAACCATGATATTTTTTCAGATAACGCTGTGGATGAGATATTCAAGTTTTCCAGTGGAGCTGCCCGAATGGTTAACAAGGCTTGTACTCATTGCCTGCTATATGGGGCGCAAAACAATCGTAACATCATTGATGATCACATGGTGAAGTTTGTTATTCAGGGAGAATTGAACTAGTTCTCCCCGCCCCTTAAGGGGCTGCCCAAACGGTCAATACATCCGTCAACTTTTGGACAAATTACACCGTCTATCGCTGGACATTATGAGGTGGCAGTAACAATTTAACCCCGGCTGAATATTACCAGATAAGTATTCTACAAAATGTTGCCTAACTGTGTTGACAAAATGGTGGGCAGTACAAGAAGTAGTAAGATACACAGCGTCGAGTTTTCCATTCCACCCAGAAAATAAGCAGACCGAACGATAATTCAGCCTGCTTAGATATTGAACAAGAATTTGGAAGTTGTAGTCTATTTATGCTTTGCTTGTTTATTAGATAATTGGCGAAAAGAGTTTTTTATATTCCTGGTACTTTTGTCTGCTCATATATGCAGTTTTTTCATAACCTCTAAAGGTAATTTCGTATGACCGGTTACCTACATCTTTAATACTTCGAATGTGCTTAGTATTCACAATGTAGGATTTATGAACTCTCTTAAAATAATCCTCAGGTAACAAAGGTTCTAATTCTCCAAACGTACAGATTGCTTCAACAGGTCCGTTACTGCAGTGAAAGATTAAAGTTTTTCCGCACTTCTCCATAAAGAATATTTCTTCTGGATCAATAAAATGAATGCCGGCACCAGTTTTAATTGACAATCTGGACCGTTTGTATGAATTTGCACTTTTTCCGAGTGAGGAAATAGCGTCTAGGACCCGGGATTTCTTAACTGGTTTTACTATGTAGTCGTATGGATGAACTTCAAACGAGTCAAGAGCATACTTTGTATAACCGGTCACAAACACTAGTTTTATATCAGGATTTGAAGCCCTTATCACCTTGGCAGCCTCCATACCATTAATACTTGATTGAGGAGCTAACTCTATATCCAAAAAAGCAATATCTGGACTATATTTATTGGCTATCTCTATTGCGTCCCGAGCGGTATTAGCGGTATAGATACTGTCTACCATAGGATGATCAGCAATTAATGCCTGTAAAAATCTCAAAGTATACTCTTCGTCTTCGAGTAATAAAACCCTAACCAAGTTCAGACACCTTATCTTTTGAGTATTTCGGGCATGTCAGGTTCATAATTAATACCAATACAGTTAATACCAGCTCCGAAATTGGCGAAGAATACAGCTAAAGTAGCACAAGTCGTAGCTAAATAGTAAACAAACTTATTCATAATTACACCCCCTTACTAAAGCCGCAAGCACTATCAATTGCTTGGCTAAGTTTATAGCCTGCAGGAGTAATGGTAAACAATCCTGCTAAAGCCCCTAATATCAAACAGAGTTCGTAATTAAAGGCTGAATAGTATATTGTTACTGATATCATTAGTGCCCAAATAATCACAATTACGGCAGTCTTTCTTTTTTGTATTAATCGCTGTTTATAATCGGTAATGCTTTTCTTTTCCGTACCTGCTGGAACCCAGCGTCTTATCACCCAAATAGCCATTAGTAAACATAAAATGGCTAATCCATGAACAACTGGTGCAGGAACAGAGACCCTGCTTAATAAAGCTAAACCAATTACTATTGTCGTTCCCGAAACAAGACACCTAGAATAGGTAGCAAGGTGAGAACCACCACCATATACCCTAATTCCTGCTATAGTTAAAGTTATTAATAAAGATTGGATAAAGACATCTAGCACTACACTAATGAAAAATATTGCCATTAAATTAATAACTATGCATAAAAATACCTCGAAACCATAAGCGTAAATTTCTACTTCATCGCTGTCTGAGCCAAGCTGCCTACCTACTTCCGCCGCCCATTTCTTTGAGAACGATGCTAGCATTATAGGCATCCTCCTTTTTAGGAAAAGAAACAATAAATACTGTTCTAGGCCTGGTATATAAGCTAATAGTTCCGTTATATTTACTCACTATCTTTTCGACTAAAAAAAGACCGTACCCACGAGCTTCGGAGCCTTTGGTGGTATATCCAGGCTCAAATATTTTCTTTTTATTAGTGATTGGGGCACCGGTATTATAAACATATATATTGCAATGATCACATTCATCTTTAATTTCTAAACATACACTTTTACTCTCTGGGTCCTCTATTGCAGCTTCAATTGCGTTATCCAATAAATTTCCTAAAACACTTGCTAAATCCCAAGGCTTCAAAGGTAAGACACTTAAAGTACACTTGATAGCCACATCAAATTTTACTCCCAAGGTCTCGCATGCAAGACTCTTAGAATGAATTAATGCAGCCAATGTTGGACTAGAAATATAAGGAAGTGACGATGCGTGCCAAAATGATTCGACAATTCCTTCTATATACTCTTTAGCATCTTGATATTCGTCTAAATAAAGCATCGCTTGTATTGTTTGAATGTGTCTTCCATGCTCGTGACGCTCAGTTTGGAGTGTTTGTATTAATGATTCCACGTGCGATAAATGAGCTTTCAGCAAACTACTCTCCGCAGCTATTTGAGCGTTTCGTTCGATTTGTTTGATAGCAATCACTGCAAAAAATCCTAGCACTACTAACAGTAAATTAGCCAAAGGCAAAAACCTTTTCAAAAAGTCCACATCTTCGCTAATGATGATAGTTAGATTGACCATTACTACTATAAATAAAGCAAGTAGTAATGTCATCACTGAAAATAGAGGACTTATTTTTAGAGACTTCATCGATCCCAATTTACCTTATATATGTAATAGCCTTTAATTCTTGCAAAACAGTACGTAAGAATCAAAACTATTCCTTGAGGAACAAAGAACCATACATTAAGCCAAGGATTATTAGCCATATCAGTTAAGGTAGTGTTAGTTACTGCAAAAAAACCAGGTGCTAGTAAACTTTGAATCACAAGTAGTATAACGACTCCAGTCAGAACAGCAACCAACGATCCTAATAGATTAGTTTTTAATATTAATACAGCTAATGCAGTCAAAACAACCACAGCTGTAATTGTATGGATGCCCCACATAAGTGGCAAACAACGAATGAAATAAGTACAAAGCGCACTAATAATAGCTATAGTAAATGCTTTTACAGTGGGGAGTCTATAATCGTATAAAGCAAAGCCCAAAGATATAACTAAGAAAGCTTCAGGTATGCTTACTAAAACAACTACAAACCAAGGATAAGAAAACATAATATACCGTCCTTATTAAGGGTTTTTCTGTACTTGGTACTAATGTCCTTTTTAAAATAATGAAAGGTACAAAAAGATGCATGAACAGCACAAATAAAGCTACAATACCAACATTTTTTGCAAGCAATATTTTCTACTCTCTACAGTGATTGGGTTTCTTTGTAAATTATACCACATAAGGGGTTTCAGCAAGAATGGCTTATTGAATGGATCTAAGAAAACGCAAAGGCTAACAATGCTTATTAAATGGGCGGACTTTTGTGCCATAACAAATAGAGTGTAATGAACGGAGGAGCGCCATCATTGCTACAAATCTAGAATTTTTACCCTTGGGCGAAGCCGCTCGAGTAGACCGCTTAACCCTCTGAGCTCACATTCTGGAGGCTTGTAAGCAATTTACTTGTTCCAATACATACGATTGCCGAAATTACTTTCGTATTTAGCAGTAGTAAGAATGGTTCAGCTGTTAAGAAATGATTTCAGTTGTTAACGCATAGACGGCTCTAGACAAACGGAGATATACATTAATGATGAGTTTCTTTACTAAAAACGCTCCTCCCTATTTACTCTGTATAATCTCGAACTAAATAAACTTAACCCCCATTAAGCTTACCGGTAAGTTTAGAAACGTAACGGGGGTATTGATAGTTAAATTATTTATTGTGAGGGGAATTAGCGCTCGAATTACTTCTAGGGATTCTGGAGATAAAAATCGATCGTAAAACTATACCCACTTCCCATTCCCGGTACAATTACTCTTGCTTCGGAATAAGCTCTTACGCCAGAGAGAGGCGGATATCCATCATTTGCACATTAGCACAAGAAGCAGCCATGCGGACAGCATTTTCATCAATATGCTGAAGCTCCTTTTGGTATCCATAAACCAGACTGGTGGAAGCCAGACTGTTTATCAGGCGAGGTCATCCACGGCTTACCGTGGCAATGGCTTCAATTGCGTTTTCAGTGAAAATAGGATGATTAGCTCCTGCCAATTTCATATGGTGGTCAATATAGGCAGCGACTTCGCTTTTGCTAAGCGGTTGCATCTTGTAACGCATAATGAGCCGTTGATTAAGGGGCTGCTGATGAGCCAGGGACAATTTGTTAAGAAGAGATGGCATACCACATAGAACCAGGATAAATGGGTTGTTAGCATTCATAGAGAAGTTAAAAAGCAAGTGCAGCTCATTTAAGAAAGCAGGAGCAGCTAACTGCAGTTCATCCAAAAAATAATAAGGGGGGTAATCTTTTTCCCATAAAACAATTCCGTAATAGCCTCCTGAATTTTGCCGGAATAAATCCACCTTACGGAATGCCGGCGCAATATCCAGAGAAAAAGCCAATCCCCGGTAGAAATTATTGACTGTGACTGTAGATAACGGGAAATAGGCCACTTTAAACAAAGATGAATTAAGACCAGCAGCAAAAGCCCGCAGAGCCGAGGTTTTGCTGGAACCAGCCTCACCAGTCCCATATCCCGGCTGTCTTTTAGAAAAGCCAGGCGCGCCATAATCTCTTCATAGGAAGCTGAGGCAAACATATTAATTGGTTCAATTTCCTTAGAAAAGGGGCGTTTAGCCAGAGAATAAAAAGCCCGGTACATCTACAGCACCTCCTTAGACATGGCATCCTTAAAAGATAGGGTATGCTGCTGGCGCTTAATGACAGCATTTTCGGCTGGAATTACAGGTTTGGCTTGTCCTAATAGTTCATCGTCCAGGTAAAGCCAGACCACAGACAGGTCATCGGGATCAAAACGAACCGTTATCCGCAGACCGATTAAATGTGAAGGTACTTCAAAAAGCTGACCCGAAATAGATATGGCAGCATCATTGTTAACCCGCCTTTTATCAGTGTGAAGAAATAAATGATGGATAGTATCCGGGTCAGGAGCCAGGCGAAGTTGATTAACCTGTGACAAATACTTGTTAAGCGGGCTCATGCCCAGAGCGGAATGTTCCTTGCGGTGATAGTCCTCTTCCAACCACAGAAAAAACGCTTCATTCAGTTGTTCCAAAGAAGTCACAGGACGAGACAGAAGCGGCAAGAAGCGTTCCCGTACCGTTCTAAAAAACCGCTCAATTTTCCCTTTGGCAGCAGCGTCATAGATTTCAGTATGAGCCACAGAGATACCAAGACGGGCCGCAGCCTCATGAAAAAGTTTAGAGCGATAGACTTTAGCGTTATCCAGGTATACCACCTGGGGAATACCCCTGCGGACAAAGCTTCAATAAACGGCATTAAAATTTTGACTGGTATCAAAACGAGCATAAGGACTAATGCGGGAACAATCATCAATAAAGGCAAACAGATAGGTAGCTTTCTTCTTGCCTTCGCTGTAAAGGTAAGGACCTGCCATCATATCGCCTTGCCACAGCCTGTTGACCTGGTCATGGGCAAATTTCTTCCGGTCTTTTTGAGCCGCTTTAACCTCTGGGGGTACTCTGTGCAGGCCGTGTTTTTTAAGAAAGCGATACACCGAATAATATGAGGTTTCGCAACTCAGTAAAATTCCCTGGCAAACCATCTGGTCATAGAAAAGCTGGACACTGAATTCAGGATGCTCCCGGAGCAATCCTAAAAGCTTTTCCCCCAGCGCGGGTGAAATGGTTCTGGATATACCCTTGTCCTTGCGATTGGCAGGCAGTAAACTATCCAAACCACCCTGACGGTAAGATGACAACCAGCTGCGGATTGTCTTGGCGGAATACTCCCGGGGACCATAATGAGGTACATCATGTACTTGGGAAGAAATCATCTCCAGGTAAGCCTTAGAATCCTCAACCTGGTTATTGAGCAAAGGAGCAATAAGGCTGAAGCGAAATAGTGCTACATCCATCTTCTGCCCGGCACTAAGAGCCATATCAACACCTCCGAAATATCAATTGGAGGTTAACCGGTTAACCACTGATGATATTGTATGGCTAACAGACAAGGTAAACCAGGCAAAAACAGTGTGGAGTAAAAAAATCTTTCAAAATCCAACGAAGCTGGTTACAATGAAAGTGCCATAAAGTTGAGTTGAACTTGGGGTTTGTTGCTCGGAGCACCGGCCAAGTGTCGAGCAGCAATTCAATTAACTTTATGGCTTTTTCTGTGTCATCTGGTGGTACTTTAAGCATTAGTCCAACCTCACGGAAGCTAAAGATTAAAGCCATCATGTTCTGGCGAAAACGATTTATGTAAAAAGTAATTATCTGACGATAAAGTCTCCTAATACCTGAAGCCAGGAATTCCTTTATAGCTTCCAGTATCGTTATACGGCAACATTGAAAACGAGGTAAGAGAAAGCTGGGTAATAAAGAGATTGTAACCCGACAGGAGCGGTACAAATAACGGCAGATAGCAATCCGGTATTCGGAATAAGCAGTCACCACATTGCGATAAAGAATCCATGGCGATAAAGACGAACACGCGCCTGGCAGGCGGGACATTGCAACAATAAAGGAAACAGAATAAAATCCCGACTTTGGCGGGCGTAGGTAGACGGACTTAACTTGAAATCCCAATAAATCTGCAAAATATAATGCTCCCATAGGGTGAGACAAAAAAACAAAAATCTAAGTTATACTAGCAACATGAACAAAAAACAATTACACGCCAGAATTCAAAACCAAGATCGTCCTGGAGATTTTATCAGAAGTAGAGACAGTCAACCAGAGCGCCGCCAAGTATGAGATAAGTCCAGTAGTTATCTCCCGTTGGAAGAAGAAGTTCCTGCAACGAGCTTCAGAAGTATTTAAGAAAGGGCCTTCTAAAGCCGAAAAAGAACTCGAACAAAGTAAAGAGCATATTGCCGAACTTGAGCGTAAAGTAGGCCAGCTTACCTATGAGATAGACTGGGCCCTTAAAAATATGAACGTTGTGTTATATTTTCCAAAATTGTTTGACAAGTAAATTATTTTGGAAATATCATGTAAATGTTTGGTTATTGATGTTTATTGTTGTAATATAGACTATTATGGGATATTTTAGAATGCAATGAATTAAACACATATAAATGTCACTGAACGGAATTCTGACAACAGGTTGTTGGTTATAGACCTGGACAGTGAGTTGATAAAAGAAAGTAAGAAAAAGAAGGCAGGATAAAGTCCCCTGTCTTCTTTTTTAGGAAATATTTGACTTGGAATTCTTATTTAGTAATATCATGGAAATGTTGATATAATAGATTTTTGTAATATTTTTGGCAATTGTGGCATAATTTATAACATTCTAAAATAATTTATGTATTCGGTATCATCTTTGGAAATAAAGAAACAGAATTATAAGTCTAAGCATAGCAAGCTATGGGGGGCAGGCTGTCCATATTAACTCTCAGCGGTTTTAAGCACTGGAAGGAGCGTGCCAGTGTTTTTTTATTTTATGGAAGTTCTTTAATACTTTAGAAGGAAAGAAGGTGAGAGGGGATGGGTAGTAGTCAGTATGTGATTTTTTCCCTGGGCGAAGAAGAGTATGGACTCAATATTTCCTATGCCCAGGAGATTATCCGGGTACCTGAGCAAATAACCAAACTCCCTAATATGCCCGCATTTATCGATGGTGTATTTAACCTGAGAGGTAAAGTAATCCCCATTATTGATCTTAAAAAGCGCTTTGACTTCGCACAAAATGAACGGAATGCGGACAACAGGTTGCTGGTTATTGACCTGGGCAATATGCTATTGGGCACCATTGTGGATGATGTTTCTGAAGTACTTATGGTTGACGACACATCAATAGAAAACCTTTATTCAGAGATCGCAAGCATAGGCCAAAACTGTATTCAAGGAATATGTAATATGGGTGATCGTTTAATACTTTTGTTGGACGCCTTAAAACTGAAAGAGGAAGTCTTCCAAAATAACTAGTCAAGGAGTGTGAACTATGATAAATCTCTCGGAATTAAACTCATGCAAAATTTTAGCGGAATTCATGGCCAATCATGTACCGGGCGGCATATTTTTTGGTTATATAGACGGTGATACCATTACCTGGGCTAAAGCATCAGATAATTTTACTGTTGATGCACTTAAAGTCGGCTACCGAATGCCTGCTGATAACGCAGCTGTGCAAGCTATTAAGCAGAATAAAACCATTATGAAAGAGGTTCCCCGGATTGTATATGGAATACGTTTATTTATAATTGCCATTCCTGTAGTCAATGACAGCGGGTATACGACGGGCTCTTTTATGGTCGCTTTTCCGAGACTTCATCCGGTTGCAGCTTCATTCAATGACTTCGCTCCCGTTATTGCCGAAATGTTCCATGAGGGAGCATTCTTGTTTATGACAGATTTAACCCAGATTGCCTACCGGCAGGCTTCCGAGAAATTTGATATACCTTCTCTCGCCATAGGACATAAGCTCAGTCCGGATGATCCACCTTATAAGGTTATTCAATCCAAACAACCTATGAGTTATGAAGTGGACGAAACCAAGTGGGGAGTTCCCATATATGCATCCTCTTATCCCTTGTTTGAAGATGATGAAAAACGAAATATCGTGGCTACCCTAAATATCATTCTGCCCAAAGTTACCGCAAACAATCTACGGGAAATGGCTAATAATCTAGAAAACGGCCTGTCTGGCATTTCTGCGGCCATTGAGGAACTGACCTCATCTGCCTCAGAAATACATACCAACGAACAATCCTTAAACAACAGTATTACAGAAATCATCGATATTTCCGAACAGATAAACGATGTATCAGCATTTATCAAAGAAATCGCCGATGAAACTAAAATGCTAGGATTAAACGCTGCTATTGAAGCAGCTCGGGCCGGAGATGCCGGTCGAGGTTTTGGCGTTGTAGCTGAAGAAATCAGAAAGTTATCGGATCAGTCTAAGAGTACTGTTCCTCAAATCACCGAGCTTACCCATAACATAATGCTTAAAGTGGACGAAGCCAGTAAAAAGAGCCAGAGCTCCTTATCAGCCAGCCAGGAACAAGCAGCAGCCACGGAAGAAATTACTGCTAGCATAGAGGAAATCTCCGCTATGTCAGCGGAATTAGCCAAAATAGCAAAACAGCTATAGCTAAGCGTACCAGACACCTCACCGGAATCGAAGAAAGTTCAGTTCTCACAGAGTATCATCAGGGTTAAAAACAATGGCGCCCTCTCCTGCTGCCAGGGATGGCGCCATAACCTGTACTATACATTAGAACTTGATGGTATGATTTATAATCTGTTCATACAGTTCCGGGATGAGCTCTACATAGACGTTCTTCTCCGGGTGCAGGAAATAGAGCGGGTCTTTGATAACCGACGGATCGAAGCCCTCTTTCTGTAATTGGGTCTTAACCTGTTTGAAGCTGTTGGTGGCGTCTATGGTATCGCGCAGGCGGATAAAATAGGGTCGAGCATAGGACGGCAGTTGTTCACACACATACGCGCCCAGCTTAGCCCAGTCGATAACCTCCCCACCCAGCAACTTGATAGCAGCCATGCCGCAGCGTCCTTCCATCCCAGGTATCTGCACGCCGTAAACGTTAACATCCTCCATTTGCCCGTACCTATTGACCACATTCGACACCTGAGTGGTAGAGACATTTTCGCTCTTCCAGCGGAAAGTATCCCCCAACCGGTCTACGAAGGAGAAATAATCATTTTCCGCCAGACATACCAGGTCTCCGCTGTCAAAGTAGCAATCCCCTTCCTTAAACACATTGCGCAGGGTTTTTTCCTCAGTTGCCTGGGGATTATTAACATATCCTGCGAAAACATTCAGTTCATTTATTTCACAGAGCAAGAGCCCGGTCTCGCCTACTTCACACTTTATGGCATAACCATTTTCATCTCGTATTAACTCGCCGGTTTCCAGATCACATTTTACTATCTCGCCCTGGCGCCTTCCCAGCATATTCAGGTTACCGCACATACCGGGGATTTCCTCAAGATTCACAAAGGACCCTACCCCTTCGGTAGCACCGTAGATTTCTTTGAGAACCTCGATGCCGAACCGCTTGCGGAAAGGCTCCATAAGATCTCCGCGCATACCATTACCCACCACAAATGTTAGCGGATTATCAGCATCATCTGGCTGGGGCGGCTGATTGTAAATGTAGCGGCACAGCTCGCCTACATAGATAAAGAAGCTGACATTGTATTTACGCACATCCTTCCAGAAGTTGCGGGCTGAAAACTTGCGCCGCAGCACCATGGTGGCGCCGGATATAATAGTGGCGGAGTAGCCAATATCAAAGCCGCTGTTGTGATACAGGGGCAAAACCATATACTGAATTGTTTCCGGAGTCATCTGCCCAAAGATCTTAAACAAGTTCCCCAGAATTAACCAGCGTTTCTGGGTTACCGCACAAGCTTTGGGAAAACCGGTGGTTCCCGAAGTGTAAATATAGACAATTACATCATCGCTGGTAACCGTCCCGGTTGTGGCTGGATTCTGGTCCGAGGCCTCTGCCAGCAACGGTGCCAGGTCTTTGATGCCCTCAGGTATATCTATACTCTGTCCCTCATTTTCGGCAAACACATAGCCAGGTTCCTGAAGGTGCACTTGATCCCTGATCTCCAGGAAAGGCTCCAACAGTTCATGTCCTACGATCAGCATTTTAGCATCACAGATGTTCAGGGCATGGGCTAGTACCTCTTTGCGTACCCCATTATTGATAAGAGATACGATTACTCCCAACTTACTGAGTCCGGAGGCAGCTATGAGAAACTCAGGTCTGTTCTCCATTAGGAGCGCCACAACGTCTCCCTTTTTCAAACCAAGGGAGCCAAAGTAATTGGCATAGCGGTTAGCCAGGCTATTCAATTCACCGAAGGTAATGATGCGGTCCTCAAAAATTATGGCGGGATGATTCTGCAGAGCTTCAGCCTGATACTCTAGTTCTGAACCAAGAGACATGATCTGAGTTTGCGCCAGGCTGGCAATGGTTTCAAGTGGGCTTTTCCTAACACTTTCCATAGTAATAATTCCCCCTTAACTCTTTTGATCGTCCTCACTGTATCCGCATATTCATAGGTATAATCAACATACCATATCCAGGTACAACCAGAGAAGGGAGAATCACCAAAAAAATACCTAACCCGCCTCTTTATAACTCTCGTTCCAAAGCTTCTAAAGCCCTTTCAAAGGCATGGGCATCGTTTTCCGGAATAATACTTCTAATGCGATGATTATATTCCACCACGGCGGGAACAACTTCCTCGACCACCTCCCTGCCTCGAGGGGTAAGACTTATCTTTAAGCTCCTGCGATCCCCAGGGTCTTCCTCTCTGACTACCAACCCTTCTTTTTCCAGACGGTCCACCAATCCGGTTACCACGGGGCTGTCCAGTTGAATAGCCCCAGCAATGTCCTTTAGACTGCTGCCGTCCTGGGCGGATAAATAAAAGAGAACCCAGGACTGCACAATGGTTATACCATAAGGTGCCAGCTTATTATTATAATAGCGCGTCATTTTGCGGGAAATAGCCCCTAAGCGAAAACAAAAGAAATCAGTGAACTCCATGATTTACTTCCCTTCCTGAATCTTCGTTTTATCTTAACATAAATAATCTACTTACTGTAGTAATATTTTTATATTGTAATATTATTGTATTACATGTTATTGTGTTAACAAATGGAATTCGGAATTGGGGGATGGCCATGCAACAATGGAAAAAAACCGGGTGCGCATTATGCGCGCAAAACTGTGGTCTGGAGTTGCTAATTGAAAACAACCGCATCGTCAAAGTACGGGGAGACAAAAGCAACCCACGCAGCCAGGGATATGTGTGCCGCAAAGGTAGGAACATTGCCTACTTCCAGCATCATGAACAAAGGTTGAAGTACCCCTTAAAAAAAGTGAACGGTGAATTTGTGCGCATAAGCTGGGAACAGGCTATCGCAGAGATTGCTGCTCGTTTGCAGGAAATAAGAGATAAGTACGGTCCTCGTTCTATCGCCTATATGGGTGGAGGAGGACAATCCTGCCACTTTGAGGCTGCATTTGGCGTGCGCCTGCTGCGGGGTCTGGGTTCCCGTTATCATTACAGTGCTCTAGGCCAGGAACTGACGGGACACTTTTGGGTTCAGGGAAGAGCCCTGGGACGCCAGTACCTGGGAACTGTTCCTGATGAGGAAAATGCCGACATGTTAGTGGCTATCGGCTGGAACGGTATGGAAAGTCATCAAATGCCCCGTGCTCCCCTGGTCCTGCGGGAGTTTTCCAAAAACCCGAACAAAATTTTAGCGGTAATTGATCCCCGTAAATCGGAAACGGCTCAAATCGCTGACCTGCATCTGGCTCTGCGGCCAGGAACAGATGCCCTCTTGCTAAGAGCGGTAATTGCCATAATAATACAGGAAGGCTGGTATAATCAAGACTACATAGACCAGCACGTAACTGGTTTTCCAGAGATTTGGCCTTATCTGAAAGATTTTGATATAACCGCTGCCTTAAAGGTCTGTGAATTGGAGTATGAACAGGTGAGCGAATTCGCCCGCCTGATGGCTACCCGTAAGGTTGGCCTGCACACTGACTTGGGAGTCTTGATGAACCGCCACTCCACCCTAGTTTCCTGCCTGGTAATGGTACTTCTGGCTCTGTGCGGTCAGATTGGATTACCGGGCACCAATATGATACCCGGATATTTCATGCCTTTGGGAGCCCATAGCGACGAGCGCAAACCCAACAACTGGAAAACAGTTACTACTGGCTTCCCCATCATTATGGGTTATGCTCCTCCCAATGTCCTGCCCGAAGAAATTATGTCCGATCACCCGGAACGGACCCGGGCGGTAATATGTACCCAATCTAACCCCTTACGCTCTTATGCCGATACCAGTGCCTATGAGGAAGCTTTCCAGCAGCTGGATCTACTGGTGACCTGTGAAATCAGCATGACCGAAACTGCCCAGCTTTCCCATTATGTATTACCCTCCCGTTCCACTTATGAGTCCTGGGACAGTACCTTCTTCTACTGGACGGTGCCAGGGGTGTATTTTCAAATGCGCCGGCCAGTGGTAGAGCCTGAGGGTGAGCCCCTGGAAATATCGGAAATTCACCTGCGTATTGCTGATGCCCTGGGACTCATTCCCGAGCTTCCCCAGGAACTGTACGAAAAGGCTGGCAACCGCCTAGAATATGGCCTGGAGTTGATGAAGTACCTGCAAGCCCATCCCGAGCATATTGGTATAACGCCTTTTATTTTGGGTAAAACCCTGGGTCCGGCATTGGGTTCTACTAATCTGGCTGCTTTATGGGGATTGCTGCAAAACCTTCCCAAGGCCTCCCGGGAAAACGCAGTGCGAGCAGGGTTTAAGAAAGGGCCGATGATGGGCGAGGAAATATTCCAAGCTATTTTGGACCATCCCGAAGGAATTTGGATAGGAAAAATTGATCCGGAGAACAATTTTGCCCAGCTAAAGACCGAAGATGGCCGGGTTAATGTATATATTCCGGAAATGATTGAATGGCTGGCCGATGTTACCCCCGAACGGGAAGCCCAGGCTCTTAAAAGCCGGGAAAAATATCCCCTTATTTTAATGGCCGGTCGTCACACCAGCATGAATGCCAATACCCTGATGCGTAATCCCGACTGGAATGAAGGCAAAAGAGCCTGCACCCTGGCTTTGCATCCCCGGGACGGTGAGAAACTGGGACTAAAAGACGGGCAGCTGGCTCGTGTCACTACCGAAGCTGGCAGCGCGGAAATCGAAGTGGAAATCACCACACAGGTACGTCCTGGTACAGTTATGATCCCCCATGGTTTTGGCTTGGATTATCAGGGAAATATCTACGGAATTAATGTGAACAAGTTAACCAAAAATACCCACCGGGATCCGTTCACGGCTACTCCGCTGCACCGTTATGTACCCTGTCGGGTGGAGACAGTTTAGCAGTACCGCAAAAAAGGGGGGACGTTCCCCCTTTTTGTACTTTCCGGAAAATCCTATCAACGCCCAGGGAACATTGATACTCCTTCCACATATGCATGCCAAAAAACCATTATCTGAATCGCGGTGGGTGGTCCTTCACCGGTATTCTCACTAATACTGATAAGATAGTGTAAACCAGCTGTCTGTACTGATATCGTAGGCACTCCTCCTACTTCGCCTTCCTCTACCAATTTGCATTCGCTATATAAGTTTGGATCACGATAAAATTTCCAAGCGTCGCTAATACTGTAGGAGGTTGCATACATTACGGTGCCGTCTCCCCCATCCCATTCATCTACATAGCCTATCTGGGCATCGGGCAAAAGCGGGATTATTGCACTCATATTACCAGGCAGCTCTGAGGTTGGCATCTGGTAACCCGGAACATCTCCCGAATCGTAATCGTTATTACCCTCATCAAAGCTATATCCATATCCATCACCGTAATAGCTGTAGTCATCTCTATCATCATCATAGCTGTAGTCATTGCCATCCATAGGCAGCGGCTCGAAAGTCTCAGCACTCTCGTAAACCCGGACCGCAATCAAAACTGCCATCTCCCGGGTACAAGTCCCCTTTGGATGAAAGCGATAGTCTGATCCCTTGATTAGTTCCCATCCCCCCATGTAATGCACAGCTTCCTGGGCATAAGGGGAAATCTCATCGGAATCCATAAAAATAGCAAAAGCAGCCCCATCTTTCAGAGCGCCCATAGCCTGAATGGTTCTATACATCATGGCGGCTACCTGTTCTCTGGTAATTAAGTTATGAGGAGAGAAAAGGCGCCTTACCTCATCAGTCCCGCTTACAATACCTAGCTCATAGGCTTTTATTATTTCCGGATTACTGGTATCAGTAAATATTCCCCTATTGCTTACTTCAACAACATCTCCGGTTCCTTTTTCATAAAGCTTTACCGCGATCTCGGCAAATTCTTCCCGGGTTATGGGGGCATTCATTTGCTGGCGTATCCGGTCAGTAATCAGCCCATATTCCAGTGCCTTATCAAGTTCTGGCACCGCCCACTGACTGGCTCCCTGGTAACCTTGCGCCTGAACTGGAGCAACCCCCATCAACAGGAAGGCTAACACCAGCAGCAACAAAGCGAACTTCCTGTGTGGAATCATTTTTATCCCCCGCTTTTCCTAAAGAGAGCAGTTTGCCTGTGCTCTCTGCCGTATTTTGCCTCTACTATTGGCACTGTATGAAATCGAGCATCATTACGCTTCGGGAGAAGGAGGCTTGGGCATCCTTCTCCCGCAGTGATTGGAGTAAACCTTATTCGCTGATTTCTACGCCGATACTAAGCATTCCGTTTTCTAAATCGTATTGTATAGAGACGGTGGTTTTTTCACCTTTTCGGGCAGCATATGATGAGACCGTATCACTGGAATACTCAAACGGTTCATCGGTAAAGCCCTCATCCTTTACTTTCTCCACATACTGTTCAAAATCTGATTTCTCAACTTCCTCAATAATGATTCCGCAAACCGTATTGGAGTTTATGACCGATGTTATTTTGCCTTTAGTGAATTTGGGTATGAACGTGGCAGCACCATCATCAGGCCATTCGGTATCACCAAAACTGAACTCTTCCCCATCTTCACCTTTGATGCTTACTTTACCGCCCTCGATGTCAACAGTACCCTCGCCATCCAGGGCTTTGTTTATAACCCCTTCGGTTACTTTTTCAGTAATTTCCTCATTTACCTTTTCCCTAATTCCACAGCCTCCTACAGCCGCTATCATGATAACAACTAGTAAGAAAGCTATAACTTTTTTACTCATTATCATCCCTCTTCCCTTTTAATCGGACATGATTACACCAATGACAGAAGTAAAACTATTTTATCAGTTGATATTTGCCGATAAGGGGCAGTGGTTTGGCTTTGCCAGTAAATCCGTTAATCAGTCCCATAATAGCAAATATGAAAACTACTAAGGCAAAAATAGGCAACAGTAACCAGCCAATTATGGGGATGATGCCGAGAATAATACTTCCGCCTACTCCCAATAAAAGCAGCAAGAGTCCTTGATTAGCATGGTATCTCCCATATGGAGAATCGGGACATACCACCAGGGGCAGGAAAAAGAGAATATAGGCTAGCCCTGCCATAACCTTACTGCTTTCAATATCTTCTGGGGTATAGCTTGTTCCCATGTTAAGATCCGACACAAAAACACCTCCTGATTTTTTTATTTAGCAGCTCTGATAGTCCTGAATATATATGAATGGCGGATAACCGTGTATCACCCCTAGGGTGATTATCCTCTTTCAGTCAATAAAATCACCTTGGGAGTGAAGCTGTTTTGTGAGAATTTTTACATTTAACGATAAAGAAGGTATTTCCTCTTTTTGGTCAAATAATAAAGAGCATAATCTGATAAAGTTCTCGTGGAAAACGAGGGGTAGAGGTATATGAGAAAACATTTGTTCCTCTTGATAATATTAATGGTTATAACCATACCTATTTGGTTAGGATGCGGTGCATCTACAAAATTAGATCCCTCTCATCCAGTTACCCTTAACCTCTGGCATAACTATGGCGGTCAGCTCAAGGATACTATGGATGCCATGATTGATGAATTTAATGAAACCACCGGAGCCGAACACGGGATTATGATCAATGTTACTTCTATATCAGGAAGCGCTACTCTCCATGAAAAGTTGACCATGGCAGCTTATGGCGACCCAGGGGCACCTGAACTGCCTGATATAACTACGGCTTATCCCAAAACCGCTCTTCTATTAGCTGAGAAAGGATTGCTAGTTGACTTAAACGACTATTTTACACCCCAGGAACTAGACGCCTACATTACAGAATTTATAAGGGAGGGCCGTATAGAAGGAGACCATCTCTATGTTTTCCCCACTGCTAAATCGACAGAAGTTCTATTTGTAAACACTACCATATTTAACCGTTTTGCCAGCGACACGGGGGTTCGTTTAGAAGACCTGCATAGCTTTGAGGGAATCGCCAGAACCGCGGAATTGTATTATGAATGGACCGATCAACTAACACCGGAGGTTGCTCATGACGGCAAAACCTTTTTCATGCCTGATTCGCTATTAAATTACTCGCTCATCGGCAGTCAGCAATTAGGAGCCGATTTTATCAAAGATGACCGGCTCAATATTGCTGCTCCCGAATTTCAAAAAGTGTGGGATTATTACTATAAGCCTGCCGTATTAGGTCATGTAGCTATATTTGACGGTTATGCCACCGATCTGGCAAAAACCGGTGATATTGTGTGCTCCATTGGTTCCACAGCGGGGGTATCCTTTTTCTCTCCCAGGGTAACTTATGCGGACAATACTTCAGAGCCTGCTGAACTGGCTATACTGCCCTATCCGGTTTTTGAGGGAGGCAAAAAAATAGCCATACAAAGGGGCGCCGGTATGAGCGTTATTAATACTTCTCCGGAAAAGGCCTATGCTGCTGCCGTTTTCTTAAAATGGTTTACCAGCCCGGAAAATAACCTGCGCTTTGTTTCATCTACCGGCTATCTGCCCGTCACGAAAGAAGCATATGGTGAAATTATGTCCCAGGAGATTGAACAAGCTGCTGATAACAATATGAAAAAGCTGCTGCAAACCTGCCAGCTGATGCAAAGGGAATACGAGTTTTTCATACCACCGCTATTTGAAGGAATTGACCAGCTCCAGGATCAATATGAAAGCCAGCTTCGTGAGACAGCCAGCAGTTCCCGCCAGTCCTATCTCAACTCTATGGCCAGCGGCGACTCAGTGTCTGCTTATGAAGAAATGGCTATTGATGCCTACCAGGACTTTGTAGAAAGATGGGCCGGGAACTAATAGGCCGACCAGTGAGGGACATTCCCATTGAATATGAAAGAACTTTCGAAAAGCTATTTAATAGAGCGGTTTGCATCATCGGCTGAAGCCGGTTTACCTATGGGGATTAGACTTTTTTTGCTCCTAATGGTGTTAGTGATAACTATCATGTTAGGAGTAATAGCCATCCTTATAATTGCAGGCATTTTTACCGCCGGTATATCGGAAAGTGAGAGACTGGTGGAAAATGAACTCAATCATACAACAGCGGAAATCTCTCGCCAGTACGGGGAGCTTTCCGTGCAGGCTATTGAGTTTGCCAAGCAGTTATCCCAGAGTATCGAAAAAACCTCCCAGCAACTGGGGATCCCTGTAGCCCACCTGCAGGAGCACCCCGATAAACTTGAGGAAGTAATAGCTGCCCAATTTGATCTGGCCTATTTGTCTCTGCAAAAATCTAAGAGCAGTGGTATTTTCTTTATCCTCGATGCTACAGTTAATCCCCAGCTCTATAATGCCCAATACTCTAAGGCGGGGTTGTACTTAAAAAACATGGAGCCCAATATTATAAGCTCTTCAGCTCCTAATATCATAGTATTTCGTGGCTTTCCCAGTATTGGCCGCTCTAATTTACTGTCACTGGATACCCAATGGCAAATGGAATTCGATATACATCAGGCTCCTTATTATCATCGCCCTATGGAAGCGGCCCGTCTTAACCAGGAACTGCCCTTATCCCGGCTGTATTATTGGACTCCGGCCCTTACCCTGCCCGAAACCAGCGGGGAAGTGATGTTATGTTCAGTTCCCTTAATTGATTCCCAGGGTAATGTTTTTGGAGTTTGCGGCGTGGAGGTAAGCGGGATGTTCTTTAAGCTGTCCTACATGCCCCATCAAACCTTTTTTAATCGTCTATTCTGCGTGCTGGCTCCTCAATCCGGCTCCACTCTGGACTTAAGCCAATCCCTGGTATCAGGGGGCTACTCGGTCAGAAATATCGTTCGCAATAACTCCCCTTTGCTCATCACCAAGAACGAGCGCTCTTTTTACATTTACCGGGAAGGCAATAATTCGTTTTGGGGGCTGCATACCCCGGTACGCTTATATCCGGAAGGCTCAGCTTTTGCCGGGGAAAAATGGATAGCCGCTGTTTTGATTCCGGAGGAAGACTTGGTTACTTCGGTGACCAGGTTAAATGTTTTGCTGATTTCCCTGCTGGCTGTTCTGGTGCTGTTAGGAATAGGCGCTTCATTATTTATGAGCCAGCGGTTTTTAAAGCCTATTTCCCAAGGATTAGCCATTATCCAGTCAGATGATCTTAAGGGAGCTCCCCTGACTAAAATACCGGAAATAGATAATCTGATTAGCTACCTGGCCACCCGCAACCAGGAATTGTATGAAGGTGCCCGGAAAAAGAACCTTTCCTTTTCCCTTCTGGATGAATTCGTTCAAAACACCGGAAAACTATCACCCTCGGAACGCTCGGTATACGACCTGTACGCCAAAGGCCATGCTGCTAAAGAAATCGCCGAAATCTTATGCTTGAGCATAAATACCATCAAAACTCACACCAAACACATTTACTCTAAACTCAATATTAACTCCCGGGAAGAACTGCTCTTATATGTTAACTTGTTGGAAGAGATAGGCAAGGACAGGTCCGCTGATTCAGAACTAAGCAATCCTCCCCAGCAGTAATGCCGCTTATTACTCCACCACCGAAGGCAGCATCTTAAAGTTGAGACAGTCTACCAAACCCCGATTAGTAAGGCGCAGTTCCGGCAAGACCGGCAGGCTGATTAAGGCCATAGTCATGAAGGGGGAAACCAAGTTGCAGCCCAGTTCCTTCCAGGCTTCGTCCAGACGGGCTACCCCCTGGGCTACTTCTTCTACTGACTTGTCGGACATGAGACCAGCTATGGGCAGAGGCAGAACTGCCAGCACCTGGCCGTCTTTGACAGCTATCATGCCGCCTCCCAGTTCGGCTAGGGTATTGCCAGCCAAAGCCATATCCTCATCATTGGTACCCACAATCAGGAGATTATGAGAATCGTGGGCTACGGTAGAAGCTACTGCCCCGCCCGTGAGGCCAAAACCTTTCACATAGCCCAGGCCAAAAGTTCCTGGCCCACCGTGTCTTTCCATGACCATTACCTTGGCTATATCACCGGCCCCTTGATGATAGGGCTGTCCATCCACTACATCCATTTCCACCAAACGGTGATAGGTTCCCACGTGGGCTTCGATAATTTCCATGACATGAGCTTTTACTTTCTGGGCTCCGGCAGGAGCAGTAATCCGGAAATGCTGGGGAGTCAGTTTCTCCTTGAGGTGCACGGAATGACGAGCTTCCTCCGGATAGGTGAAAGCCGGTATAGGTACCCGCATTTCACCTTCTGCGGCTACTACTTTACCATCTACCATGACTTTATCCACTTTCACCTCAGCTAAATCGGTCAGGAATACTATGTCGGCACAGCGCCCCGGCGAAATACTGCCCAAATGACGGTCAACCCTGAAGCACTGGGCTGTATTAATGGTTACCATCTGAATAGCGGTAATGGGGTTCACTCCTTGTTTAATGGCTTGCCGCACCACATGATCCAGGTGTCCTAGTTCCATGAGAGTGTGGGGATGAACATCATCCGTCACCAGGACTGCATAGCGGGTATCAATATTGTTCTCCGTAATAGCCCGCACTGTTTCTTTCACATCATGCCAGGCTGACCCTTCCCGGAGTTTGGCATACATCCCCAGACGCATGCGGGCTAGAGCATCTTCTTTGGTAGTGCTTTCGTGGCAGGAAGCTACTCCAGCGGCGGCATAAGCCTGCAAACCAACGGCTAAATCCGGAATAGAATAATGACCGGTAATAGGTTTGCCTGCATCCAGAGTAGCCTTTAATTCCCCGTGGGCAGACGCGTCACCGTAAATAACTCCCGGGAAGTTCATCATTTCACCCAAGCCGATAATACGATCATCCTGCATAGCTTCCGCTACTTCCGGGGGACCGAATACTGCTCCGGCATCCTCAAAACCAGGAGCCGCCGGTACACAAGAAGGCATAGTGGCATATACTTTCATGGGCATAGCCCGTCCTTCTTCTACCATCATCTTGACGCCCTTCATGCCCAAAACATTAGCTATCTCATGGGGATCCATGAAAACAGTGGTGGTACCCCTGGGCAGCACAGCCCGGACGAATTCCCCTACCCCCAGCATGCTGCTTTCCACATGCAGATGACCATCCAAAAAACCGGGCACCAGAGTATAACCACTGGCATCGATAATCTCAGTATCTTCACCGATGGTGTGATCAGCTTGGCCCATCAAAACTATACGGCCGTGCTTGATGGCAATATCCTGATTTTCCTGTATTTCTCCGGTATTTACATTAACAATTCGGCCCCCCTTAATCACCGTATCCGCTTTGATAATGCCCATAGCAGTCTGCGATAGCTCTGCGGTAATTTCGTTAAAGTTTTTCTCTGTTAAGCTGTAAGAAATCTTCATGTTACCCATCCTCTGCAAGTATTCTTTCAACCCTAGTATGGGGTTATCGCTAGTTGATTAATTCGGCAAAACACCAAGATGGTCCTTTCGCTGTACTCTAAAAACCGGGGTGACATGGGGACGGGGTTGTTGTCACGTTTAGTGTATTTGAGAGAAAAGTTTGCCGAGGGAAAGTGACAACAACCCCGTCCCCATGTCACCCCGGTCAACTTAGGATTGCCAGCGCAGCAGCTTGGATTCAAGGTAGGCTACTGCTACATACATTGCTGCAGCACACATAGCCAGAATTATTACGCTCGTCATAACTAAGTCCAGTTGAAAGACCTGCCCGCCATAAACGATCAGATGACCCAGGCCGGCTTTGGAGACTAAGAACTCTCCCATAATCACTCCTACCCAGGACAGACCAACGTTTACTTTCAAGGCGGAAATCATATTGGGTAAGCTGGCCGGCAGAATTACCTTAGTCAATATAACTAGCTTGCTGGCGCCAAAAGCCTGCATCAATCTGATTTTGTCTTCATCCACCGACAGGAATCCCTGCAGCATACTGATAATAGTAACAATAATGGATATCAGCAGGGCCATAACGATAATCGCTGGCTGACCATTCCCCAGCCAGACAATGAGAATGGGGCCCAGAGCTACTTTGGGCAGTGCATTCAAAACCACCAGGTAAGGGTCGGCTACCCGGGATAAGAAGGGGGACCACCACAGCATAATGGCGATAGCCAGGCCTCCTATGGTACCGGAGGTAAACCCTACGATAGTCTCCCAGACGGTAGTCCACACATGTAAATACAATTCCCCGCTGCTGTGCATAGCCAGCAGAGTCTGCCACATCCGGGAAGGCTGACTGGTGACAAAAGCATCGATCCAGTTTAGATTGGCCGCCACTTCCCACAGAGCAAAAAAAGCAATTAACACAGCTATTTGGGTGCTGAATATACTTATCCGGCGCAATTTTTGCTGGCGCAAGTACTGGCGGCGTTGTGAAGATAGTGGAGATACATGGTTAGATTTCGTCATGGATGTCCAGCTCCTTCCAGATCTGGTCGAAGTAAATGCGAAAACGTTCATCTTTGCGATTTTGCAAGGGGGTTTGACCCGCAACAGTCCGTTCAATAGTATAGATGTTTTTTACAACCGCCGGCCGGCGTGATAGGACATAGATACGATCAGATAAAGAGATGGCTTCGGCAATATCATGGGTAACTATGATAGCCGTCATGTTTTCCTGGCGCAGAATATTCCACACCTCATCCACCACCGTTAACCGGGTCTGGTAGTCTAAAGCAGAAAAGGGTTCATCCAACAGCAGAATGTCGGGAGATACGGCCAGAGTACGTATCAGAGCAGCTCTCTGACGCATTCCGCCCGATAACTGATGGGGATAATGATGGAGAAATTCACCCAGACCGTACTTGCGCAGCAGCTTTTCTACATACTCCCGGGCAGCTTTCATATCTTGTTTTTGGATTTCCGGTCCGATTAAACAATTGCGCAGAATAGTACGCCATTCAAACAAATGGTCTTTTTGAAACATATAGCCAACTTTTCCCTGAACCTTAACACTACCCCGGGTGGGCTTGAGAAGCCCGGATAATATATTGAGTATGGTAGACTTCCCGCACCCACTGGGACCCACTATGCTCACAAATTCACCTTCATAAACATCCAGGGAAATGCTCTTAATGGCTTCCGTTTCTCCCTCCGGAGTCTGAAAGGTCATAGCGATATCTTGTAAGCTGACTTTGTACTTATTCATGGATAGAACCCTCCCCGGATTTGAAAAGGCAGCTAAGCTACAACAGCGCTGCATTCTTCAAATGCTAGCCATGGCTTTGCAGGAGTGTTAGCCAGCTCGCTCCAAGACTCCTCGCCCGGCTAATACTCCTGCTTAAGCCGACCAGCAATGCTTTAATTCATCGTGGTCCGCACCCCAGGTAATAACTTCTTTAGGATGCGAGATCATTGCACCTATTCCATAGCTCGCAGGGCAAATTCATGGGTAATTAGCAGATTGGAGTCTACCGGCTCACTGAGTTCTCCAGCTTCAATGATTATTTCCTGCAGTCTATCCAGTGATTCGCTTTTCATGATGGGATCTTTAGCCCAGGTATCCTGCTCTTTGTAACGTTCCACCACCATGGTCATCAACTCTAAATCGGTGTCCGGGAAAAAGGATTGTATGGATCGGGCTATTTCCTCAGAACTGTGACTTTCTACCCACAACTGGCCCCGATAGACCGCGTTAGTGAAGCGCTGAACCACTTCTGGATTTTCCGCCATATAGCTTTTACGGGCTCCGAATACCGTGTAAGGCACTTCCCCACCGGCTACTCCCAAGGATGCTACTACATAACCGTAACCTTCCTTCTCCAACTGGCTGGCATTAGGTTCAAAATTAGCTACATAATCACCGGTGCCGCCGATAAAAGCACCTGTGGTAGCTGTAAACTGTAAATTAGTGATCATTTCTACATCTTTGCCAGGGGTGAGATCATGCTTTTTCAACACATGTTCCAAAACCATCTGGGGAACTCCGCCAGGTCTGCCCCCGATAACGGTTTTTCCGCGCAGATTTTCCCACCTAAAATCTGGCTCCGGCTCGCGGCCAACTAAGAAAGAGCCGTCCCTATTAGTCAGCTGGGCAAAGTTTACCACATAGTCCTCCTGACCTTGATTCAACACATATACCGTAGCTTCGGGACCGGCCAGACCGATGTCTGCTCCTCCCGACAGGAGAGCGGTCATTACCTTGTCGGCACCCTGTCCGGTAGACAACTCAATTTCCAAACCTTCCTCTGCGAAAAAACCTTCATTAATAGCCACGTACATAGGTGCATAGAAAATAGAGCGTACCACTTCACAATAACGCACTTTGGTTAGCTGCCCATCTTCTTCTTTCTGCTCGCAGCCAACCAGGGAGGTGGCCAGCAATCCACATATTAAGACCAAAGCCAGCCACATACTAACCCGTTTCATATACTATCCCCTCCTCTTACTCTTTGAGCACAGCCTGTTTAATAGGCTTTTTAGTAGTAGTATATGGACAGTACAGATAAACGGTGTCACACTCCGAGGCTAAATATCTGCTATATTAGCTGCCGGGGAACAGGCGGTCTGAGTCAGATCCAAGGTGTTTATCCTACAATATTTGGGGGAACCACCAGTAAAGCAGGTAATAATTGGTTCAACGGGGAATAGATTAGCAAGAAAAGGGGGTAACGATGTGCTAGAAACTCAAAACTATGATGATGTTTTGCAGATACGTATGAGCCGTGCTTTTAACGGACAGCCTTTATACTGGGTGGCTGCCTATTTAGTGGATGGATTACTTATCGACAGCGGCTGCCAGCACACAGCCCAGGAGCTGTTGGATTTTCTGTCTGATCATCATGTGGAGCAGATAGTAAACACCCACTACCACGAAGACCATATCGCCGGCAACTGGCTGCTGCACCAACAGCGACAATTACCTATGTATGCTCACCGCGACTCCTTGCCTTTGATGCGGCAGGTTCCCACTCTGTACCCTTATCAAGAGATTGTGTGGGGATACCCGCAACCAGTGGAAGCCCAGGAACTGGGCTCGGTAATTACAACCTCCCAATACACTTTTGACGTCCTGCATACCCCTGGTCATTGTTCCGGTCACGTGGTTTTGATAGAGAAGCAAAAGGGTTGGTGCTTCAGCGGTGATTTGTTCATATCCGAGCGCCCCAAAGTCCTTCGCCCCGAAGAAAATGTTCATGAAATAATGGCATCTCTGCAATATCTTCTGTCCAGTGCTCCCGAGAAATTTACTCTATTTACATCCATGGGGCAAATTTTACCTCAGGGACGCCAGGCAGTTGCCAACCTCCTATCTTATTTGCAGTCGGTTACCCAGCAGATTATAGAACTGCATCATTCCGGTCATTCCATTGACGATATCCGCCAGCGTATATTCGGTGGGGAAAGTCGTATGGCAGAAGTCACCAACGGCCAGTTCAGTGTAAACAACCTGATCAACTCGGCCATCACCGATGGTAATTTGTAGACCAGATTTGTGAAGGATAACCCACCTTTGCTACTAAAATGTCGTCACCATGTGTCTCACCTTTGAATAAAAAAGAGTAAATAGTACCTGAAAGGTGGACCTAAAAGTGACAGTGACATTAACTACGGGAGCGGTGGAAAATGCCGTGAGTACCCCTTCCGTAAACCTTTTTGTGAAAGTGCTCAATAATAATGAATCCCAGCCCGTTCAGGCTGAGATTACTCTGTACTCATTAGATGGAGTTAAGCATATCGTCGGTACGGTCTTAAGGGAAGTAGCGCCGCTAACTGCTGATTTCGAAATTTTTGATATTTCCAGCGTTTTGCAGTTCGAAGTCCAAGTCAGCCTAAATCAGATGGAAAGAGTCTTCGTTTCCATCTGGGGTAAGGATGCTGATGCCAACCTGGTGCCAGCTCACCGTTTCGTACCCGCTGAACTCAGCACTCTAGCCAATAGCTCGGCCCCAACTAGAAAACAGAAAAGGTCCCGCACCTCTTCTAACTCCCATCGTCGCCGCCAGTGATTGTTTGGGGGATTTGCTGCCTCATTAATATGCTTAAAGCTAGGAATCGTTCAATTAAGTGCATAGAAATACTAGAACCGATGCAATCTAATAATGTTCAATACTAACAAAAGGAGTGTACTGAAAGTGAACTTAAACCAAATGGAACTGCAAAATCTCAGACACCTCATCGGTTCTCATGAAACAGCTGAAAAAAAGCTCAATTTCTATGCTGAACAGTGCAATGACCCCCAGATTAAACAAATGTTCCAGCAATCTGCTAAATCAGCCAGCCAGACCCGCCAGAAATTGCTATCTTTTTTAAGTTAAAGGAGATGAACATATGAACCAACACCTACAGGATAAGGAAATGGTTAATGACATTCTATCCATGGTTAACAGTAGTCTGACCGGTTATGCCAATGTGATAGCCCAAACATCCAATCAGCAACTTCGTCAAACGCTGCAGCAAATACGCAACTCCGATGAACAATTCCAGTACCAATTGTGCCAAATGGCGGAACAGAAAAATTATTACAAACCAGCTCAACCCGCATCTCAGCAGGATATACAGCAAGTCAAATCAATGCTACAGTCCTAAATATGTAAGGAGCCGCTCGGCTCCTTTTTTTACTTCGTAATTTCCTAAATGCAACTATAAAATAGTGCAAACCATATTCCCCCATGATATGATAAATTAAGGTATATAGTGACAGGATAAGGGGGATTTTACTTTATGTCCGACGATTTGATGCAGCGTAATACAGTGGAAAACCACTACCGTGCCATAAAGGTTATTATCGGAGTTGTTATTCTCATTGCCCTCGGTACCATAGCTACTTTTCTGGCAGGTAAAGCCAGTGAAAATTTTACCATCTCCTTAATTGTGAGTTGGTTAGTATTCTGTGCGGTGATAATTGGTATTATTGCCGTTTTGCTTCGCTTGTTTGCAACTAAAACCTGGCTGAAATGGATTATGGTGCTAACTTTGATGATAATAGTGATAAGCTGCCGCGTTATTTCCCCTGTAACGGAAACAATATCCATGATGTACATAGTAATAATTCTGTCGTTGCTCTATTTCGATGTTCGCCTAACCTTGTTTACCTGCATCCTGTGCATAATAAGTGATTGGATTCTGTTGCAGTACATGCCTTTTCTAAAACCAGCTGCCAATGCTCTGGTCATTCGTTATTTCACCTTTATTTTCGCAGCAGTAGCTGCTGGGATAGGCTCCGTGGCCACCCAAAAACTAATGCACTTGGCATCTAACCGTGAAAAGGTGGCTCAAGAGGCAGTGCTAAAGCTGCAAAAGGAAGCCGCTGAGGTAGAAAACAGTGCAGATAATCTTTCTAATACCACTTCCCACATACTCCAAATCACCCAAAACAACCGAGAATCTTTTATGCAAATTGATAGCAGCATAGAAGAAGTTGCCGCTACCGCCGGTGCACAAGCCACTGAGACTGAAAAAACTTCCCACATCATACATGAGATGATTGGGGCGTTAAACAGTGTGGGCAACAATGTAAACACTATGAGAGATTTATCGGCTCGTTTTGCTGAGATAGTACGTGCGGGCCGGGACTCGATAGATATGCAGATCTCAGCCGTGCAGAAGACGTCACAAACTAATGAGGCCACTACTAAGGTAGTTGAGCACTTGAATGACCAGTCCATGGAAATTAGCAAAATCGTGTCTACCATATCCCAAATAGCTGACCAAACTGGTCTATTGGCACTTAATGCAGCTATTGAAGCCGCTCGAGCGGGTGATGCAGGACGGGGATTTGCAGTAGTAGCAGAAGAAGTACGTAAACTAGCTGATCAAGCCGCTGAAGCAGCCGGTCTTATAGATAAAATAATTTCCGATGTGCTGGAAAACACCAATCAGACTGTGACCAAAATTCGAGAGCTAAACCAGGCTTTTAATGAGCAAGCAGATGCAGTTGAACAGAGCGCGGGTCTGTTTAATGACATTGAAAAGCAGTCCACGGTTATAGAAGAATCGGTGCATGAAATATCGGCTGTTATTGAAGAAATGATTGCTTCTGGTGAACAGGTTGATAACTCCGTTCAGAACATTGCTAACAGTGTTCAACAACTGGCCGCTACCAGTCAAGAGATATCGGCTATTGCCACCGAACAAACCCAGGCTATGAATAACATGGTTCAAAATATTGAGGCTTTAAAGGCTTTGGCTGCTGAGCTGAGCCGCCAGGCATCCGAAATGAGCCCCTCCTAATAATCTTTAACTATTGCGCAGTTCCTCTACCAAACTGCCATCTGGGTTAAACATCTTTCGATAGGAAAGCAGTACAATCATTAAACAGCCAATAGCCACACAGGAAGCCATCATTACCAGAACTACAAACTGGTAACGCACCGCAGACTGCGGATTCATACCGGCCAGAATCTGCCCGGTCATCATACCGGGCAGGCTGACCAAACCCACCACCATGAGGGAATTTATAGTTGGAGTCATGCCCGCACTCACCGCTTTTCTTATGTAAGGAATAACTGCCTCCCATGGAGCTGCCCCCAAAGATAAAAGCTGTTCTACTTCCTCGATATGAGCATGTATTTCGCTGTACATACGATCCAAAGACAGAGCCACTGCATTCATGGAGTTGCCGAACAACATGCCAAATATGGGTATCATCACCTGGGCCGAGTACCACGGTTCAGGCCCGATAATTAATACCACCACAATAATTCCTACTACAAAGGTACTGGCAGTCAGAGATAAAAAAGTACTTACGCCCGGATTATAAGGGATGCGAGTAATACGGCGGGTGGCTTCCCGGCTAGCTATAAAACTCATCAATAAAAGCAGGGGCACAATAACCCACAGAGTATTCCATTGAAATACATAATTCAATACATATCCTATCAAGGTCAACTGCACAAAGGCTCGTATTGTTCCCCACAGCAGAGGTTTAAGTAGGCCTAGCTGAAGTAATGCAGATATTAGTCCGGTTATAAAAACCAGAATGATAGTCAGTAATAGCTGGCTATTAGATATGGGTATGTAACCAGCCACTTTACTACCTCCTCACCATCAGCCAATGAATAGGCTGTTATGCTTGGGAAAAAACAGTAAGTCCTGTTCATTATGAGAAACCATAACTATAGCCCGACTTTTCTCAACCACCCAGTACTTAAGCAGAGTCAGTAGATGCTGCCGGTTGTCTTCATCCAAATAAGCAGTGGGCTCATCTAAAAGCAGCACTTCAGGATCCAGCAGCAAAGCTCTAATTAATGCTATCCGGGCTGCTTCACCCCCAGACAGGGTTTTAGCCGGTTGCTCCAATAGACTGGCTGGCAGTTGCAGTCTCTCCAGGTAATCCTTTATTTGACCTGGAGAAGGACTTGGCCTCTGGCTTAGCAACTTAAACCTAAAAGGCATCATGAGGTTAACTTCAACCGTACCATCAAAAACCACCGGTTTTTGGGAGACATACTGGACTTTCAAGCGCCACTGGGGAGCAGGAATATCTTTCCATGAACAGCCCTGCAGCCAGGCTTCTCCTCCCGAAGCAGTCAAAAGCCTTCCTAGTATTCTCAATAATGTGGATTTTCCCGATCCGGAGGGTCCTTGCACATAAAGGACCTGACCAGTTTCTACCTGCCCACTCACCACAAGTCTGCGCCCCTCGTCATCCAGCGTTCGAGTCAAATCTTTAAAGGATAACAAGGCCGTTTTCATTGCTGCTACGCCTCCCAAGATTTATATGCCCGGTCAATAACAAAGACAGGCATTGGCATAATGGCGGTTTGAGTAGATCGCCACTGCATAAATGAAAAAAGGAAGATTTTTATCTTCCTATCAAACTCTGAACTCTGCCCCATTTAGCAAAAGGTTTGGGCCTTTTCTTAGACCTTTTCTTTACTAATTCCAACTGGTCGCAAGCCTGGTATATCTCGTCGACATATTCCAGGGGAACTTCAATATAGGTTGACTGCTCTTCTATCTCTATATCACCAATCTGATTTTCCCTTAATAAAGTGCGGTTGACCAGCCATTGAATCAATTGTTCCACCTTGATCCCATGTTCTTTTCCTAAAGGAATTTCCACATTTACGATGGTTTCCTCTAACGCTTCCACCCCTGCGTTCGGTACCCAGTCCTTACCTGAGAAAGCAACTCCGTCTTCCATGAGCTTCAAAGCTCCAGCCAGTATGGTGACAGCATCTTCCTGTTCCAACATACGCCTGGCCATATTGCGATAGTTACTGGAAACCGATCGGGCTGCCTGAACCACCTGTTTGAAGAGTTCATCTTCGTGCCGCTCTTTTTTATGACCATGAACCGGGCACTCACATATAGTTATTCTGCGGTCAATGCGCCTTTCAATCATGCGTAATTGTTTAATTTTACTGGGTTCCACCAGGGTTATAGCTACCCCGTTACGTCCTGCCCGGCCGGTTCTTCCGATACGATGCACATAGACATCGGGATCATCGGGAATATCAAAATTTATCACATGACTGACCATTTCAATATCCAGACCACGTGAAGCCAGATCCGTTGCTACCAACACCCGCAGTCTTCCCTGCCTAAATTTGTTCATCACCAGGTCGCGCTCTCTTTGAGACATGTCTCCATGTAGAGATTCCGCCCTGAAACCTCTCTGTTTTAATCGATAAGCTAACTCGTCCGCTCCTTTTTTGGTGCGGCAAAATACCAGACTTACCTGGGGCTGTTCTGCCTCTAAAAGCCGGCACAAGGTCTGAATCTTGCGCCCAGGGTGTACCCGGTAACACCGCTGCTCAACTATAGGAACAGTGGGTTCATCTGCATCGATTAATACGATTACGGGATCCTGCATAAACTTCTTACCCAGTTCCCTTATTTCCTCTGGCAAAGTGGCTGAAAATAGAAAGGTTTGCCTGGTGGTAGGACAATCACTTAAAATCATTTCAATATCGGGCAGGAAGCCCATATCCAACATCTCGTCAGCTTCGTCCAATACTACGAAGCGAAGATCTTCTAGATACACACTCCCACGACGCAGGTGATCTAATAGTCGGCCGGGAGTGGCTACTACTATTTCCGGTTGCTTTCCTAGAGCATGGAACTGAATCTCTATGGATTGCCCTCCGTATAAAGCCACCACTTGTATTCCCAATGTACGCCCTAAAAAGGCAATCTCGTTACGCACCTGAACAGAAAGTTCCCGGGTAGGGCATATCACTAAGGCTTGCATTCCCCCGCCGGGAACCAGGCAATTTAATATCGGAATTCCATAAGAAGCCGTCTTTCCGGTCCCAGTACGGGCCTGACCCATAATATCATGTCCATCCAAGGCCAGAGGAATAGTTTGAACCTGTATGGGAGTTGGTTGCACAAAGCCCTTTTCACGTATCATATCCAGGAGTTCGGTTTTTAGATGCATGCTGTTAAAATCAACTGGTTTCACTGTATTCCTCCTCATACTGCACTTATCATGATAACACAGTTTCCAGAGCCCGACCAGTACACATCCCCTGTCACCACACATAAAATAGAGTGATTCACCAAAAACCACAATCAAGCCCTCAGATTGGACTCCCTAGATAAAGGCATATCCCCAATTGTTTAGCTGTAAATATTATTGAGTACCAGTATGAGGAGGAGATAATATCGTTTACACCCATGGATTAACCCGCATTATAAAGCTTTTGGGGCTGTCTCTGGTATGGTGGTGCCTAATGGCCATGCCCTTATCTGCTGCTAATGTTTTCGACAGCCAGGCACAACTCACTTTTAAGGAAGGTTCGTTTTTACCAGAACTCCCCTTGTACTTAAATTCAGAAGGAAGGATGATGATAGCCGCTGCAGATGCAGCTCGGCTGCTGAGCTGCCAGATAGATTGGGTGGATAATAACCAAATTCAGTTAAGCTCCGCTGACATTGTAATTTCCATGCGGATAGGAATACCAGAAACCATTTACAACAACCAACTTATCGTCCCCTCTCCCCCACCGCTGCCAATAGATAATACTCTGTATCTTCCTTTGCGCAGCACAGCAGAACTGCTTGGCTTTGCCGTGGAATACGATGCAGCCAGTCAGACAGCTAAAATATACAGCCCTGATGTGCCTGTTCCTGCGCCCCACCCAGAGCCTTTACCGGAAAAGGCCCCGGTCAATCTACCATTGTGGGGATCTTGTAGTGCAACTCCCGGACTGGAAAATTGCTGGCTAGGAGAAAAGACTATCAGTTCCTATTACACTACTCTAATCGATAGATCTGTAAACAGAACTAATAATGTTAAACTGTCTTGCCAAGCCATTGACGGACTAATTTTACAGCCAGGCCAGGTATTCTCCTTCAATGTGACATCAGGCCCCCGGACCCAGGAGCGGGGCTACCAAGTAGCGCCCATATTTGTCGGTAAAAAAGTTGTGCCAGGCCGGGGAGGAGGGGTATGCCAAACCTCCAGTACTCTTTATAACAGCGTTTTGGAGGCTGGCTTGGAAGTTGTGGAGCGGCACCCCCATAGCCTGCCGGTAGCTTACGTGGCAGCGGGACGAGATGCTACTGTATCCTGGGGCGGAGCTGATCTAAAGTTTCGCAACAATCTAGACGTGCCCATCAAAATTTTGGCTCGGGTTTGGGATAAATATGTTTTGTGTGCCATCGCTGAGGTAAACTAAAGTAAATATAGCACCTCTTACAGTAAAATGAAGTATTATATATTGCTGTAATAATTTGGAAGGAGGTAATGGCTGGTGATTACTCATAAAACATTAATAAAGGATATATTACAGAAAATACCTGGTTCCCAGAGACTATTGATGGATTATGGAGTTCGCTGCTTAGGTTGAAGTGCAGGTTGGATGTCCCTGGAGCAGGCTGCTCAAGGCAAAAAAATTGACCTGGATGAAGTGATTAGAGAACTAGAAAACCTTCGTCATAAATAAAACAAGAAACGGTTCTGTTTTAACAACTAAAGCTTTTGGCGTTTTACTGTTTAGTGCTGAAAAGCTTGGTTAAAAAGAGAACCGTTTCCTATTTTTGTGTATATGATTCTGTTCTTTACTGATACTAAATGTAAAACTGTTGGTGATCAATATGCAGGATAAGTTCGTAACCGGTGTAAATTATTGGCCCGCCCACAAAGCCATGTATTGGTGGAAAGCGTTCGATGCGGCTGAGGTAGATCGAGACTTCGCTTTGTTAAATGCCTGCGGAATACAGACCATACGGATATTCCTTACCTGGGAAGATTTTCAGCCTGAGCCCGAACAAATAGACCGCTCTCGTCTGGATAATTTGCTAATCACAGCTGATCTGGCTTATGCTCACCATCTTAATTTGATGCCTACTTTTTTCTGCGGACATATGAGTGGAGTAAACTGGATTCCCCCATGGGTATTAAAACCAGAGCAGCAGCCCCAGCGTTTTCCGGTATACAGCCAGGGAAGAATAAGTCATCAGGCCATTCGCAATTTGTATCAGGACATGTATATCAGGCAGGCTCAACTACTGCAAATCCAAAAAGTATGCTCTTCCCTACGCGGACACCCGGCGGTAACCGCTTACGATCTGGGCAACGAACCCTCCAACTGCTGCATCCCTCCCGATCGCCAAACTGGACAACAGTGGCTATCAGAAATGGTTAAAGCTATACAAAATGCCCATCCTGGTAGTAAAGTTACTCTGGGAATGCATGCTGAAGATTTGGAAGAAGACCGTCACCTCTGGCCCCAGGATTCAGCCCGCTATTGTGATTTCTTGAGTATGCACGGTTATGCGTTTTATCTTTCCTGGGTTGATAATGAAGATGTTTATCTCCTGCCTTTCCTGGGGACAATTACCACATGGCTAGGAGGAGGTGCCCCGGTACTGTTTCAGGAGTTTGGGTGGCCGACCAAACCTATTGATTTAGATCCACCGGCCTCTGCCATCAGCACACCTCTGTGGTCGGAGGAGCAGATTGAGGAATACTATCGACAGGCATTATTTCTCTTGCATTCCACTGGTATGATAGGAGCTTTGGGCTGGTGCTTTGCTGATTATCATCCTGAATTGTATGACAAACCGCCCCTCGATGATAAGCAGCATGAAAGGTATTTTGGGCTGACCCATTGGGATGGTTCTGTAAAACCAGCTCTAGCTACTTTGGGAGCATGGGGCGGCCAGCCCCGGTTAAGCCTGGAGCTGCCGTCCTGGCTGCTACATGAGGATCCGGAACGGTATTATGATGATCCCATTGGCAATTTGCAAAAATGGTTTAAGGTTTATAAAGATGAGCTGACTAACCTCCTGCAAAGCCGTGGTTAGCGTCAAAGGAGAAGATGCATGAAAATAGCTATGCTAGCCCCCATTGCCTGGAGAACCCCTCCCCGCAGCTATGGCCCCTGGGAAAGAGTGGTCTCCTTATTAACCGAAGGATTAGTCAGTAGAGGGATAGATGTCACCCTTTTTGCTACCGGTGATTCCATTACCCAGGCCCGGTTAGACTATGTGTGCCCATTTCCTTATGAAGAAAACCCCCAAATAGATGCCAAAGTGTGGGAAGCCATGCACATAGCCCACCTGTTCGAGCAGGCAAACCAGTTTGACCTTATTCACAATCACTATGACTTTCTGCCCCTGGTCTTTTCCCGGTTAACATCCACCCCCATGGTAACAACTATCCATGGCTTTTCTTCATCAAAAATACTGCCGGTATATCGTGCATATCAGGACAGCAGCTATTACATTTCCATTAGCAATGCTGATAGAAGTCCTGACCTGCGCTATCTGGCTACAGTGTACCATGGTATCCAACTTGATGAGTTCACTTATCGTGACCGCCCGGGAGAATACTTACTCTACTTTGGACGCATTCATCCTGACAAAGGCACCAGGGAAGCTATAGATATTGCCCGGCTCAGCGGGCATCGTTTACTCATGGCGGGTATCATTCAGGATAAGGAATATTTCAACCGGCAAGTAGCTCCTCATATTGACAACAAACAGGTAGTATATCTGGGCACTGTAGGCCCGGCTCAGCGCAATGATTTACTGGGAAATGCTTTAGCCCTGCTGCATCCTATTCATTTTAAGGAGCCCTTCGGCTTAAGTGTAATCGAAGCGATGGCCTGCGGAACACCGGTAATAGCTTTTAATAAGGGATCGATGCCAGAAGTGATTGTCCACCAGCAAACTGGATTTCTGGTAGACAACGTTGAGGAAGCCTGCGAAAGTGTCGCCCGTTTATCAAAAATCGACCGCTGGCAATGCCGCCAGTGGGTCGCCGGGCATTTCTGTGTGGAACGCATGGTAGAAGACTACCTGCAAATCTATCAATCTATCCTGGAAAACAATATTTCCGTACCTGCCCGCATTAAAAGCCCCAATAGACTATAACGAAACCTCTTCTTCAGGTATTGAACGGTGCAAGGGTTTGGGAACTTTAATAGTACTGATCATCAAAACGCCTAAAATCAATAAAGCGGCAATCATAACTTTTCCCGATAGACCACTTCCCAGCCAGGCTAACAATGCCAAAACAATTCCTGCCAGGGTAATGGGTATACCCACAAAATGATCGGGATGATGAGAGATATTAAAACGGGCTAAACGGTATGCTCCGCATACCACAAAAAATAAAGCCGCTAACATAGCTACCAGGGACATATGGGGAGCAAAAAACTGCACATAGACCAGCAAGGCTGGGGCAGCTCCAAAGGACACTATATCACATAAAGAATCCAATTCCTTTCCCATGTCAGTAACTACATGACCTCGTCGAGCAATTCTGCCATCCAGGCTGTCACATACAGCCGCCAGTATAATCAACACCGCGGCCTCTGTAAACCATCCCTGGGTAACACAGACCAAGGCAAGAAAACCACACATCAGATTACACATGGTCACCATAAAAGCCGCTTTAGCATGATTGAAACTTGGCAATGACACTGTTTCCCCCCCTAATCTTATCTCCCACGGCAACCTGTATATCTGCATGACTGGGCAGATACACTTCCGTACAGGAGCCAAAACGGATAAGTCCAAACCTCTCCCCGCGAGGCATATACTGCCCCACCTTAGCCCAGCAGACCAGTCTTCGTGCTATCGCACCAGTAATCTGCACCACGATCAGCCTACCAACATCACTGGAAATACCAATATAGTTGCGTTGGCTTTTGGACCCTGCTTCAACATTATATGCAGGAAGATACAGTCCGGAAACAGGCTGAATAATTTCAATCATGCCATCAACAGGCATGCGGTTAATATGTACATTAAACAGACTCAAAAAAATACTTATTCTAACGGCCTCTCCGTTCATAAATAGCGGTTCTTCCATCCGGGTGATATCCATTACCCTGCCATCAGCAGGCGCAACTACCACACCCGCCTCCTGGGGAATAGTCCGAGTAGGATTGCGAAAAAAGAATAGGCAAAACAAAGCTAATACAGCAAAAACTAGGCCTGGTATTATCCAGTGGAGCAAAAAACAGACCACCGATAGCAAGGCAGGTATGGCTATAAACATCCATCCTTCGCGAACAATTATCTCTTCATGCTTCATATATGCACCATTCTCCCAAGCTTTCAGACAGACACACCTTTGTTTATGTTACTTTAACACAATTCGAGCTTATTGGGGAAAATAATTGCCCAACTGACAAACTGAACAACAAACCCCCTGCTAAAACCAACAGGGGGTCGAATTATGTTAGGCAGCATTATTCAGTCAGGAAAAACACAGATAAAGTACCGGCACCCACGTGGGAGCCAATAGCTGCTCCGATTTCACTTATTACAAAATTTTTACAGCCAAATCGCTCCTCAATCAGACTTTTCAATTCCAGGGCACCTTCATAGTCATTGGAATGGTTGATACCTATCAGTTGATCAGCCAGGTTGCTGCTCCGTTCCTCCATTATCTCCAGCATTCTCCTGCGCGCTTTTTTAAAACCATGCACTTTTTCCAGGGGTACTATAGCACCATCAACGAAATGCAGAAGCAGCTTAATATTGAGCAGGTTACCCAGTGCGGCTGATGTAGAGCTTACTCGCCCACCGCGTTTCAGCATGTCAAAATTCCCCACTATAAACAAATGCTGAATCCGCCTGATACTGTCTTCTATCTCAGCGATGACTTCATCTTTACTCTTTCCAGCAGCAATAGCCTGCGCTGCTTTTATAACCGTTAAACCATAACCCACTGAGGCACTCTTAGAATCTATTACCGTTATCCTTTTCGGATCAACCAAATCTCGAGCCAAGCAGGCTGATTCATAAGTCCCGCTCAGTGCCGAAGAAAAAGCAATATAAATTATATCATCTTCGGTTTCCGATATTATTTTTTCGAATTCTGTTTGGAACTCTCCTGGGGTAATTTGAGCTGTAGTTGGCATAACCCCCGGCTCAGATATAAGGCGATAAAATTCAGGAGGATTAATAGTAAGTCTATCTCGATAAGTGTTATCCTTGATGGTAACCGGCATATGAAATAATTTTACACTCAAACTGTTTAAGTAATCCAGGTCCAGATCACAGGCGTTATCAGCATAGAGGTGTATAGCCATTCCAAGCCCTCCTCTCCTCTAAGGGAAGAATTCCTTATGATTGTACTAAATCTAGGTCAGAGGTACAAGCTAGTGAGTATCTTGTCATCACGGAATCACTAATTATTGCGACAGCTTAAGACAGTATCCTTCACTATAAATGTTATGGCGTATTAGGTCTTTTAGAACTGCCTGCTTTTGAAAATATCTTGTGGGTGGCCTACTCTCATGTGGCCTACAAACCGCTAATCCATGGATTCAGCAGCCTTATCCAGCTCACTGCGCAATTCCTCAACTGGTATAGTGCCTACCATTTGATAAGTCGTTTGCCCTTCGGCATTAATAATATAGGTCTGAGGAACATAACCAATACGGTATTCCCTTCCCAATTGGCCATTGCGATCATCATCTAGGTTTATATCTATAAAAACCACCCGACCCTCATACTCCTCCTGCAGACTGTCAAAAGACCTTTTCAGCTCCACACAGGCTGGGCAGGAACTGGTACGGAAAAACAACCAAGCCGGTTTTCCCTCTTGTAAGACTCTTTCAATTTGTGCCGCAGCAGTTTCACCTGCCGGGCTTACCTCCTCTGCCGGCGGCCTATTATTTATAAAAATAAGAGCTGCCAAGACAACAATAAGTCCAATTATAAATAAACCGCGGGTTGACATAATTCCCCACCTCCGGTTGTTCAAGATTTCATTCTATAGTACCAATGCTGCCAATCTTTTATCAATGGTTGTTCAACATATTCGTCACTATAAAACACAACACTTCTTATGTTTTCACTCATCAGTACTTTTTTTTCACCATTATAGGATTATGGACTTATCACTATAGCTACTTTGTGGTAATATAAAGAATATATGGCAGAGTAGGCATTTGAGAAAAAGTCTGCCATTGCGGATAAGGGGGGTGAATAAGGGGAAGTATACCCTGATTTACATCTCTTACCTCAAAAAAATAAAAAGGAGTGAAGGGATAGTATGAAGATCGCTGGAAAAACTGCTATCGTAACCGGTGGAGCATCCGGTCTAGGTGAAGCTGCAGCTGTCCGTCTGCATGAAGCCGGTGCCAATGTGGTCATTGCTGACCTTAATGAAGAAAAAGGCAATGCTTTGGCCGCCAAATTGGGTGACAGAGCCCTTTTTGTAAAGTGTAATGTTACTTCCACCGATGACGTGAAAGCCACTATTAAGGCTGCTGTTGACAAATTCGGAGCTCTGCATATCCTGGTCAACAATGCTGGTATCGGTAGTGCAGGACGTACCTTTAACAAGGATGGCCCCTGGAACATCGACTGGTTTAAGATGGTTGTCGACATTAACCTGGTGGGCGCATTCAACATGCTCAGTAATGCCGCTTTCCAAATGGATAAAAATGAGCCCGAAGACGGTGAAAAAGGCGTTATCATCAACGTAGCTTCCGTAGCTGCCTTTGATGGACAGATTGGCCAGGCAGCCTACTCCGCAACCAAAGGCGGCGTACATGCTATGACTCTCCCGATTGCCCGTGACCTGTCCAGACATCTGATTCGGGTAAACACCATTGCTCCCGGAACTTTTGATACACCCATGCTGGCTCAGCTGCCTCAGGCTGCACGCGATTCTCTGGCTGCATCCATTCCCATGCCGCAAAGACTCGGTAGACCTGAGGAATTTGCACATCTGGTACAAGCCATTGTGGAAAACTCCTATCTCAATGCTGAAACCATCCGTCTGGACGGCGCTATTCGCATGGCTCCCAAATAAACCGGCTTTATTGCAAACAAAAGCCCACCCTCTGGGGGTGGGCTTTCTTAATTGATTAACTAATTTTGTTGGAACGCCGCCATATCTTCATCTTAGCTGCCTCTTTAATCAAATCATCGCGAAAATCAGGATGAGCAATAGATATCAGTTCTTCAGCTCTCTGCCAGGTTGGCTTGGCTCTCAGACGCACTGCTCCATACTCAGTAACAATATAATCCACCATCTGTCGTGGAATAGTAGTAATCGAAGCTGGTGAAAATGTGGGGACAATTCTGGATTTCATGTTACCTTCACTGTCGGTAAAAGTAGAAGTTAAACATATAAAACTCTTGCCGTTTTTAGACCACTGCGCTCCTAAAACGAAATCCCACATTCCTCCATTACCAGAAATCTGGATAATATCGTTACTTTCAGCGTTTACCTGTGAATATAAATCCACCTCAACCGCGTTATTGATAGAAACAAAGTTATCCAACTGTTGAATCACCCGGGGATCATTGGTGTAATTCACCGGATATGAAGCCAGTCCAGGATTCATGTGCATAAAATCATACATGCGCTGGCTGCCTATGGCAAAAGTGTAGGCAACTCGATTGCGGTCTATCGATTTTACCGCCCCATTCATACGGCCTGATTCAATCATGTCCACATAGGCATCAACAAACATTTCCGTATGGCCACCTAAGTTTTTCAAATCCGAAGAGGCTATGGCCTTGCCCACTGCATTGGGCATACCTCCTATACCCAATTGAATACAAGAGCCATCGTGAATAAACTGCATCAGATTATTAGCTATCTGCTTATCCACTTCTGTCGGTTCCGCACCGGGAATATCCGGTAAAACCTGGTCATCAGGAGCTTCTACTATATAGTCAACCATGGAAATATGTACCGATTCTTCCGCTCCGCCTAAACAAACCGGTATATTTTTATTGACTTCAACTATCACATAATCAGCCACTTCCATATTGGCTAGAGTTTCAGAATTATGCGGCCCCAGGTTAAAATATCCATAACGGTCCATAGGAGCTACCCGGCAAATAGCCACATTGCGGTGAGGAGCAATTGCTTCGCGATATAGCATGGGTGCCTGGTGGTACAGAATAGGTGAGTAATAACAAAGGTCATAATTAGACTGCAGTATTCGAGAAACTTTACTGAACTGCCAGTCAATATAAGTAAAATGTCCTCTTAACTTAGCTACTTCCGGTACTGGCGGTATGGTCACTGCGGAAAATATCTGCACATCCTGCAACTCATCTTTCCTGGCAGCTAGGGCAATATCACAAACCACTGGTTTGCCATTAAAAAAACCATAGTCTACAATATCCCCTGATTTCACCACCTTCACGGCTTCCTCTGCTGAGACCAGTTTGCGCTTGTACTCTTTTTGATACACTATTAATCCCCCCGAATAATTTGCTCCTGCAACTATAATTCCTGCAAAAGCAATTCTAATATATTTTTTTCTCATTAATTCTTCATTTTCCCGCTAATATCCTTTTCCATGTAAAAAAAGTAGGCACTTGCCAGCACCTACTTTTTTTATTGGTTTTGGAAAATGTTGTTTAGTTAAATGCTATCCGGGAGGATAGTGAGCGCCACATATTTTCATCTAATAACCCCAGCCGCCACAGAGCTATTCCTTGCAAATCATATCTTCGGGCCAGCTCAATCTTTTGGGCAGCACTGTATGCATCTTCACTGGGTACGGAAATGCCCAGCAATACTTTATGAGCGGGAACCTGCATCACTGTTTTCTCAACGGCTTCCTTTACCATAGCCAAAGGCTCCGGTTTCGAGCCATAATCATAAGCCATGATAATTAGTTTGTCACAGACTGCTCCTAAGGCAGCATAATCATAACCTCGATAACTACTGTTGGGGGGATGCAGAGAAATACTGAGGGTTTTCCCATCTTGATGCAGCCTTTGGGCTAGCATAGCGGCAAAAGCAGTATATTTATCTCTTATCTCCTGCAGTTCTGCTCCTTGAGCCGATAATCCCAATCCTTCCAAGTCCAGGTTAACCCCATGGTAATGCCGCGCTTCCCTGGCAATTTGGTCAACAGCTCGCTGGCAGGCTTCAGCATCATTCAGTAAAGCAGTAATTTCGCCCTGACCATTAACCATATGCACTGTCATTTCACTAGTAAGCCCCCGAGCATGGGACAATTCCAAAACGTCCTCCCAGCCAACCGGCCTTTGCCATCCGGTCCGGCTTTCGGTCAGCAAATTTCCCTTTTCGTCCAAACTGAACCATCCCAGAGCCAAACAGCTAACTATATCAGTATGACCAATACCGTGGTCAGGATAAGGCTTACCAAACAAATCCTCCCAACTGCTGGTGGTCTTATCTCCCAGGGCATAGTAGGCTAAAACTTCCATAGATTCTGGAGGAGAAAAGAGAACAACTTGTCTTTCATCCGCCTTCCATGTTACCTCGCAGCCGAAAGCCTCACTAAAGAATCGCAGTGGCACCAAAACCCTTCCATTTACAAGCAGAGGGGGTGCATCCAGCAAAACCGCTCCATTATTCTGGTAAGCTGTGGGATTTCCCACCTGCAAACGCACCTGGGAACCAGAGGAATTAGCTACTACGGTTCGGCTGTCTGCCAGCCAGTCCACGGTTACATTAAGTAGTTCAGCTAACCCCCGAAAAGGTACCATTACCCGATCATTATGTATCACTGCGGGAGTATCAAACTCCACGGTCAGATAATTCAACTCAACTTGAACTGTATCAGCTCCTTGAGCTGGAGAAATGAACAGCCAACCAATCGCCACAAGTGTTAACAGCGGCAAACTAAGCCATCGTTTGATCATTGTTTCCTCCTAAAAAAATTTTTCTCTTTGGCATAAGATGTTAGCAGATTAAGTGTTATCTAGATGATACAATAAACTTGTACATTTGTTCAGGCTACATAAAACAATTCGGGGAGATTCTTCATGCTTAAAGTTATCCAACGGCCTGACCAATCTTACTTACGCATTTTTCTGATTATAGCCGTTCTGTCAACTGCGGTAACCGGCTCTTTTTTGGGGGTTTACCTGCTGGGCAGCGCCACTTACGATGTAGAAGGGCTGTCTTTGAACATGTCCATTAAACCGGCCTGGCACGGGGAAACCATAATCCATCTGGCTCCCCTCGGTACAGTATCCGCTTCTACCCATAAGGCACCTTTAGTTTTTAACATTGAACTTCAATACATTGGAACTGACCTGGCGGAAAAAATCCTGTCACCGGAAGTAGACAGCCTGGGTTTTTTAACCAACCTGCGTGAGCATTTGCCCCGTCACCTACAAGGTTTTGCTGGGCAGCAACTGGCCGTAGCTTTTGCCGGCGCCCTGGTCTTAGTATGGGCTTTATGGAGACCCCGTCTTCGCTATTCTTTTCTGGCTGCTTTATTTGGCAGCTTGGTCTTTACCCTTGTACTGGGATACGGTGTTAAAACCTATGATGTGCAGGCTTTTAGCGAGCCCAATTACACAGGAGTAATTTCACTGGCTACCGAGGTAATTCCTGAGCCCGATGAATTACTGGAACGTCTTGATGAAGTTGAAGGCCAAACCCACTTGTTAGTAGGCAATATCCGCAGACTCTTCTCCAGTGTCAGCAGCTTAGAGCTCCTCAGTGACCCAGAACAGGAAGATGACACGGTAAAAGTACTGCTGGTCAGCGATCTCCAATCCAATCCAATAGGGGTGGAGTTTATAAAGGCTTTAGCCCGTAATTTCCGGGTTAATTTAGTAGTGGATGCAGGCGACTTAACCGACTTCGGTTCTCCTTTGGAAACACATCTGACCGAGGGTTTGGATGAGATTAATGTACCTTATGTATTCAGCCCCGGCAATCATGATTCCACCGATACCATTGAATTTGTACGGGGAATGAGAAACAGTGAAGTCCTTGATGGCCGGGTGGTCACAGTGAGTGGATTGAATATACTGGGCAATGCTGATCCTCTGTCATCAGGAATAGAAGTTTCCCTTGACCGTTCTGAATGGAATAAACTGTTGGACCAACAGGCTCAGGAACTTTTAGATAAGCCCAGCGAACAAAATATTGACCTGGTAGTGGTGCATAACCCGCGCGTAGCCAGGCAACTAGCCCCCATTTATCCGCTGATTATCACTGGTCATACTCACCAGCAGAGCATAGAGTTTATTGATGATGCGGTGATTTTGAATCCGGGTTCATCGGGAGCAGCTGGAATGCGGGGTCTATACACCGACCAGGTGATCCCTTATTCCGCCATTATCCTTTACATTCGTCCGGGCCAGGGACCTACCGCTGCTGATACCATTAAATATGATCCTCTGTCGGACAGGTTTTATATAGAACGCAAAATGCTGCAGACCAACGCCCCAGACTTAGTTCAAGGTAAGGATACGCCCCTGGCTAGCTCCTACTGAGGCAATTGCATTACCAGCCAGTATTTTTTCTCCAGTAATGGATCATATAGTATAATGAAATCTAAACTGGGGAAGGGGTTTGGCTATTTTGATTCATAAGCTGTCTCGCCATATTACGGTACTGGAATTACCGCGGTTTCAGTTCCCTTACTGCAACTGCGTGTGGATCGATGATGATCGTACCGGCTTAATCGATTCCAGTCCCCCGGCTGATGGACAGAATTTCTTAAAAGATCGCCCCATAGACCTGATGTTACAATCCCACGGCCATTTAGATCACTATTTTCTTACCCCCTATCTCAACACTGCCCATGTTTATATGCACCCTGCTGATCAACCTATGGCCCAATCAGCTGATGCCTATCTGGAAGAATTCGGCTTTAACCTGTTGGTCAGTGATAAACGTTTGCACAAAATGTATATGGAGGCTATCAACTACCGGACTATTACGGTAACCGATCCCCTGTATGAAGGTCAGGTATTTGATTTGGGCCATGTTAAGGTGGAAGTTATGCATCTACCCGGTCACTCTGCTGGGCACTGCGGATTCTTCTTTCCCGAACAAGACTTTGTTTTTACAGCTGATTTGGATCTTTCCGCTTTTGGCCCTTGGTATGGTAACCTTAAAAGCAATATTGCTGACCTGTTGAATTCCCTTGATCGCTTGCTGGAACTGAAGCCAGGTTTTGTGGTCAGCGGTCACGGTCCGGCCATTGTAAAGGAAAACGTCCCAGCTCGCCTCAAGGCGTACCGGGACATTATCTTATACCGGGAACAACGGATATTAGATTGCATCCGCCGGGGGCATCATACTCTACCGGAAATTGCCCGCTGCCTGCCCTGTTATCAGAAGCTTCCGCCTCCCGAGAAGGTGTTTCTTCTCTATGAATATATTATGGATATGGCCCACCTGGATCATTTAATTAAAACCGGCCGTTTGGGCTGCGAAAACGGGCACTACTTCCTTAAATGAGCAGTAATTCGGCCAATTCTGCCACCGTATGTACGAGATAAGTTGGGTTGGCTTCTTGCAATTCCTGCAACGAACCGTAACCATAAGCTACGGCTATGGAATCAATTCCATTTTTATGGGCTCCCTCAATATCATAGCGGCGATCCCCTACCATGAGCACCTGGCTTTCCCGGCCAAAGGGCATGAGGCTGGATTCAATTACTTCTGATTTTAATACCCGGGTACCATCCATATTGCTGCCCACTACTAACTGGAAAAAGTTATCCAGTGCAAAATGGCGGAGAATGATCTCCGTATACAGGGTAGGTTTAGAGGTAGCCACCCCCAATGAGATTTGGCGGTCATTAAGACTGCTCAATAGTTCAGGTATTCCGTCATATACCTTGTTTTGGTATAATCCCTGCTGTGAGAAGTATTCGCGATAATACTGTACCGCCAACCAGGCCTGCTCCTCATTGAAATGATAAAACTGCTGAAAAGATTCAGCCAGTGGTGGTCCAATAAAAGCAGTCAGCTTATGACGATCCGGTTCTTCAATGCCCATCTTAGCCAAAGCATATTGGACTGATTTAGTAATGCCTTCCCAAGGATCAGTCAGAGTCCCGTCTAGGTCAAATAATATTAGATCATAGTGTTTCATGTGATTCCCTCCATTAAGAACCGAATACAAAATGCCCCTATCTCTTCTCAACTCTATCTGAGGCCAGAGCCTTTATTAGCTGAGCCCGCTAGGTCTTTTATAAGCTGAAATTATCAACTAGAGCGGTTATAGCTGACACATCGTCCGGGTCCAATTCCACTTTACCAGCTCCGGCATTTTCGATAGCCTGGTCAGCATTGCGAGCTCCCACCAAGGCATGGGTAACTCCCGGCTGGGAAATTGTCCAGGCAATAACCATCTGTCCCAGAGTAAGTCCATACTTTTCAGCATAAGGAGCGATACCATCTAAGAGAGTTTGAATTTTAACCCTATTAGCCACCGAATACCGCGGGTTAGTGCTGCGCTGGTCGCCATCGCTGAACACCCGGTCCGGTCCCATCTTCCCGGTGAGCAATCCCTGAGCCAAAGGTGAATAAGCTAGAAATGCCACTTGCTTGTTTTGGCACCAGGGGAGATTGGCTACCTCCGGGTGGCGGTCCAGCATGCTGTATTTTTCCTGATCACTGTCCACTGCTCCGAGTTTGAGGTAGCGTTCCATTTCTTCCACCGTGGCGTTGCTTACGCCGATAGCTCTGATTTTCCCTTCATCTTTCAAGCGTACCAGCTGACCCATGGTATCCTCTATAGGAGTAGTAACATCCTGCCAATGGGTCTGATACAAATCAATATAGTCAGTTTGCAGGCGTCGCAGGCTCTGTTCTACTTCATATCTGATGGATTCCGGTCCCAGGTATTTATGAATGGGTTTGCCGTATTCATCCAGGAAATAAGTGCCTTTATCAGTGTGCCAAACCATCCCGCATTTGGTGGCAATCATCGCCTGATCCCGTTTGCCCTTTAAGGCTTTGCCTACTATCTCCTCTGACAATCCTAATCCATAAGCGGGTGCGGTATCGATAAAGTTTATACCGGCATCCAGAGCAGCATGAATAGCCTTAATGGACTCTCTTTCGTCAGTACTTCCCCAGCGCCAGCCTCCTATGGCCCATGCGCCAAAGGCTACTACTGAAGCTGATAATCTTGATGTTCCCAAGGTTCGTTGCAGCATCTACTTTGCTCCTTTCGACTTCAACTATTATATTTTATCTTACCCAATGAGATTGTCAGGCAGTCCAGCCTCCATCAACAGGTATAACCTGACCATTTATGTAGTTGGCCGCCGAAGACAGCAGGAATACACATATGGCCGCCACATCTTCCGGGCTTCCCAGCCTGCCTACAGGTATTTGTTCAGCCAAATCTTGAAGCTCCGGGCCCGTTAGTTCCTCCGCTAACATATCGGTTTCTACCGGTCCCGGTGCCAGGGCATTTACAGTTATTCCTGAAGGGCCTACTTCTTTGGCCAAAGATTTCGTAAAAAGCACCAACCCGCCTTTGGAGGCTGCATAGACGCTTTCACAGGAAGCACCTAGCAATCCCCATATGGAAACTATGTTCACAATCCTTCCCCACCGGTTGCGGATCATATTGGGCAGAGCCTGGCGACAGCACAGAAAAGGTCCCTTCAAGTTGGTGTTCATAACTAGCTCCCACTGTTCATCACTAGTGTGAGTAACCAATTCTCGCAAGGAAACCCCGGCATTATTTACCAATAGGGAAACCGGTCCTAATTCCCTTTCAATGGTGGTGTACATTTTGGCCACATCAGATGAAGACCCTACATCAGCCTGAACGGTTATGGCCTGGTGTCCTAAATCCCGTAGTTCTTCTACCAGCAGTTCAGCCTGTCGCCGGGAACTACGATAATTAACTGCCACCGCTGCTCCTGCCACCGCTGCTGCTCTGGCAATGGCTGCTCCGATACCCCGGCTGGCACCGGTAACAAGACACACCTTATTCTGCAAACTGCCATCAACCATATTGTTCTCCTAAAATACCATGATAAACCCAGGCATACTTCCTATTACCACATGATTACCTGTTTTTAGTCAAATTCTCCAACCATTATACTATATATACCCATCCAGCGTTTGGCCTTGTTTCAGGTCAAAGCTCATTGAACTGGTAGGCATTGCTGGGAAAATGCCACCTGAAAAACCGGCCATGATGAATAAAAACATTGCTGGGCGGCTTAAGCAGGAGTGTTAGCCGGCGAGCGACGTACGACAAGCCGTTGCAACACACGGCGAAACTGAGGGCTGCGAAACGGAGCGAGAAACAGGAGGTTTCGAGCAGCGAGGACTGAGTGCATGGATGCCGAATTCCGAGCGGTCCGCTTCGCACCGAAGTAAGCCGATGTGTTGCAGGCGAGGAGTTTTGGAGTGAGCCGGCTAACACTTCTGCAAAATTAAGTTTTTTCATTTATCGTGGTCTGTTCTATAGGTGATATCCAAGAATATGGGCAGAAACACTGCACAAAAAAAGACCGCTTACACAGCGTTCTTTTTATTACTAATGGTGGCGGAGAAATGTCACATACTTCAACGATGGGAACTTCCTACCTCTCGAAACATTAACCGCCTAAAGATTTATTTGTAAAAACTTGGGTTTACCAAACCAGGGTTTTAATATTAACTTACCAAAATATACTTTAAACAATTGAGTGGACTTGAAACAGTTTATCTGACTCTCCGCCACCTATTTAAATTATAACCAGCCGGGAAGCAATTGACAATAGCTTTATGCAGGTAATAATAACCATTACCCATGGATAAGTCGCGGCAGACAGCGGGTACAGCACCACTGGGACTGGCCCCTGTGCTTAGTAGCTATTAAATAGCTGTCCTCTTCACTGATTCCGCATATAGAGCAGTATTGAGGGATATAGGTTCTGGGATGTTGAGCCTGATGTTTTTCTACCGCTATTTCCGAAAACTCAGCTGCTTCGCGAACTTCCAGAGACAATGCCCCGGTAGGGCAAACCCCTAGGCAAACTCCAGCCCCATCACACAGTTCTTCTCTGATAACCTTGGCTTTGCCGTCTTCCAGCATTAAAGCCCCTTCGACGCAGGGGCTGATGCACAAGCCACAGCCATCACAGAGTTCTTCATCGATTTTTACAATTGTTCTCATTACCATTTCCATGCACCTCATTTTCTAGTGGTGAGTGCCTTCCACCACTTTTATGCCTTTGCTTTCGATCATAGCTTTAATTTCCTTAACATGAGGGCAAGCGGGATAATCTCCCTCCAGCATCATACACGAGGACAGGTGTACCACATCCACCCCATGTTTTTTCAGACTGGTCACTAGACGTGACACCCGTCTTCCCGGGCATCCCCCGCAGGTAGCAAACCCGATAATCTCGGTATTGTCACCATATTCCTTAAAATGACTGTGCCTTTTGTAAAACGCTTTGAAACAGGCCACGCCTGGACAGACTTCTGATACAGTCTCACAGCGAATCACGGCTATACGGGTTTTAGTCTTATCTTCCGGTTTGTCCTGAGCAAAAGCGATATGCTTTTGATGGCCCCGAGCTACGTCTTCTGCAGTTACCTGATTCCTTCCCTGAGAACGTACCTCTTTTTCCACCGCCCGTTTGGCCATGGAACGAACAAATGAAGGTACTCTTTCCAGGTAAGCTAATGCTTCTTCAGTCCACTCCACCAACCATCATCTCCCTGTTGTTTTTTATCATTAGCTGGCAGTGCTTTGCCGTATTTCTGACAGTTTCTTTTCCGAAAATGCCTGTCATTAATGTCTACTTGTGTGTCATTGCTGTGAAAATGCCTCTTACAGTTGTCATCATGGCAGTAGGTTAGCCATGAGCACCTTGGTGTAGGAGTCCGATATAGTCGGTGAAGATGGGCGGAGGTCGGGGAGGCGAGGGACAGGATGTCCCAAGAGGGCTACAAAACAGGATGTTTTGTTTAGCCCGGTACCCCCTGAGTCGCACATCAAGCCGTTAACTATATCGTGACGACGGAACAGGTGCGAATGGTGAACCTACTGGCTACCACACACCAGGAGTGCATAGCGCGTGGCGTCCCCATGTCGACGCTAACCACAGCTTTGCAGGAGTATTAGCCAGCTCGCTCCAAGACTCCTCGCCCGGCTAATACTCCCGCTTGAGCCGACCAGCAATGTTTTCATTCATTGTGCTGTGGGCTATTGTAAAATAGCCTTCAGATCTTGTTCAGCTGTAGTGATCGGTTTAATGCCGAAGTTCTCAACCAATACATTGAGTACACCCGGTGAAATAAAGGCCGGCAGCGTCGGACCCAGTCGGATGTCCTTGATCCCCAGGTGTAATAGGCTGAGCAGGATTGAAACTGCCTTCTGTTCGTACCAGGACAACACCAGTGATAGCGGCAGGTCGTTAACACTGCATTCGAAGGCATCAGCCAGAGCTAAGGCAATTTTCACCGCCGAAAAAGCGTCATTACACTGACCACAATCCAACAACCGGGGTATTTCTCCAATCTGCCCTAAATTATGGTCGAAGAACCTATACTTGCCGCACCCCAGAGTCAAAACTACCGTATCATTGGGAGCCTGGTCAACTATCTCCGTATAGTAACTGCGGCCTGGCTTGGCTCCATCACATCCTCCCACTAGGAGGAAGTGGCGAATGTCTCCCGACTTAACTGCTTCTATTACAGTATCGGCAATGCCGATGACAGTATGGTGTCCAAATCCTACCATAACTGACCCTGCTTCTACATCGTCCACGAATCCAGGCATAGCCATAGCTTTTTCGATGAGCCATTCCCACTGGCCATTAGGCAAATGGGTAACTCCTGGCCAGGCCACTGGTCCGGTAGTAAAAATATTTTCTTTGTAGGTTTCCTTGGGCTCCTGAATGCAGTTGGTAGTCATCAAAATCGGACCAGGAAACTCAGGAAACTCCCGGCGCTGATTTTGCCAGGCAGTTCCATAATGCCCCACGAGATGAGGATACTTTTTCAATTCTGGATAGCCATGAGCCGGAAGCATTTCTCCGTGGGTATATATATTAATTCCTGTTCCCTGAGTAGCTTCCAACAGTCCCTTTAAATCATGCAAATCATGTCCTGAAACTAGAATAGCCTTGCCCTTTTTATGTCCCAGGGGCACCGATGTGGGAACCGGATGACCATAGGCACCGGTATTGGCTGCATCCAGCAGTTCTATAGTGATGAGATTAATCTCCCCGCATTTTAGGACCATATCCAACCAGAAGTTCAGGTCTTTGCTGCGATCATTTATCACTGCCAGAGCCTCATGAGCAAAGGCATAAATACGTTCATCAGTTTTCCCCAGCACCTCAGCATGGTGAGCATATGCAGCCACACCTTTAAGTCCATGGACTAAGATCTCCTGCAAAGAGCGAATATCTTCCGGCTGGGTTAAATCCACCAAGTACCCAGCTCGTTCACCTTCTTCCACCAGCTCCTCAGTTGTCTGACCCGTTATCTTGAGGACCGGTTCATCCATTTTAGCACCAGCCTGCTGCAAATCATTTTGGTATTTTACTGCCTGGTGAATATAATCTTTCAAGCTCTCCGGATCGAAGTTAACATTGGTCAAAGTAGTAAACAAAGCCTCCATGGTAAACTGGTTGATTTCCTGACTGATTTCGATCCCTTGAGACCGAGCAGCCTGCGCATATTTACTCAATCCCTGCAAGCTGTGCAAAATCAGATCCTGCAAAGCAGCTGCACCCGGCTTTTTCCCGCAAACTCCGACTACGGTACAGGCCAATCCTTTCGATGTTTGTTCACACTGGTTACAATACATGTACGTATCCTCCTCTCACAAATGGGTAAAGTGATATATTTTACCTTTTTAGTCCCTTTTAAGAGCAAATAAATGGTAGTTTCATTAATCAAACTGAATCATATCAGCCAGTGTTTCTTTTTTTAATTCACTGACCAAAGCATCCTGAGCCCTCTGAAATACCCGATTAGATGGGCAGGTAGGCTTATTGGGACAATTATACGAAGGGGATAGACAAACATTTAAGGAAATAGGCCCCTCTATAGCAGTAATAATATCAAACAAATTAATCTGCTCTGCCGGACGAGCCAATCTCACTCCCCCGCCTGTTCCCCGCTGAGTTGAGACCAAATCTGCTAGTGCCAGTAATTTTATGGTCTTTTTCAGAAAATCTTCCGGTATATCCTGCTGTTCAGAAATATACCGGGTTGATAGGACCTCTCCTTCTTGGGCCCGGGCCAACTCGAGCATGGTGCGAATAGCATATTCACTCTGTCGTGTAATCTGCATAGCAACATCCTCTTTCTAATGTAGACTAATTTTGTCTTATTTATCTAGTATCGATTCTATAACATTACTAACCTATTGGCAATCCTTTTTTCCGAAAAAATTGCCAACAAAACTGCTTCTATATTTTGTTTGTCCATTTATGTATATTGTCTGAATTTTTTTTATTTTCTGGCAGGTTTTTGTTGACGTCACATCGTATTAAGATATTGACCTCGCTTGTCAAAAGAAAGGAGGTTTTCGGTAACAGGGGCGAGGGATATTACTGTATTGGGAGGGGTTAATCACAATGATTAATAGGTGGCAGGAACTATATAAGCAGAAACTAACTAGTCCTGAGGAAGCAGCCCGTTTAATTAATTCGGGCGACCTGGTTGTAGCACCGTTATCTAACGGTCAACCGCTGTCTCTGGTCAACGCAGTTGCTAAGCGGATCAGGGAAGGCGAAATCGAAGACATTACCTATGTTAGTGGTGTTGATGTACGTTGGTTCGACTTGTACCACCCGGATTTAGTAGGAAAAGTCACTATTGACACCGGCTTTGTGTCTCCGGCTACCCGACAAGCCGTTGGGCAGGGGCTTTTCACCTATACGCCCTGCCGTCTGGGAGAAGCTGTAGAGATGGTCAGCAAGTGCCGGAACTGTAATGTCAGCACCCTGGTGGTATCACCTATGGATAAACATGGCTTTTTCAGCACCGGCTGCAATGTAGACTGGGGATGGGAAACTGCAAAGACTGCCAACGCTCGCCATATCATTGTGGAAGTAAACGAAAATATGCCTCGCACTTACGGGAATAATCAGCTGCATATCACCGAAGTCAGCGCCATAGTGGAAAATCACATTCCTCTGTTTGAACTGCCTGAAATCCCCATAACCAAAGAAGATGAGATTATCGGCAATTACATTGCCGAGATGATTGAAGATGGTTCCTGTATTCAGATTGGTATCGGCGGAATGCCCAATGCCATCGCTAAGCTCTTGGTGGACAAGAGAGACTTGGGTGTTCACTCCGAAATGCTTACCGACAGTATGGTTGACCTGTACTATGCCGGTGTTATCACCTGTGAGAAAAAGAACTTCATGCCCTACAAATGGATTGGTTCCTTCGCATTGGGCAGTCGTAAACTATATGATTTCATAGATGAGAATCCCATGGTGGAAATGCATTCCACCAAATTTGTCAATGATCCTTGCGTTATTGGCTACAATGACAATTTGATTTCCGTTAATGCTACTTTTGAAGTAGATCTGACTGGACAATGTGCCTCTGAATCTATTGGCCCGGTACAATACTCTGGAACCGGAGGCCAGCTAGACTTCGTCCAGGGTGCCTGGCGCTCTAAGGGCGGCAAATCGTTCTTAACCCTTTATTCAACTTATATAGACAAAGAAGGAAATAGACGTCCCAAGATAGTTCCCACCCTGTCTCCGGGTATTTTTACTACCGTATCCCGCACCGATGTTCAATACGTTGTTACAGAATACGGAGTAGCCTATTTGAAAGGCCAAAACCTTCGTACCCGGGTTAAGGAATTAATAAGGATATCTCATCCCGACTTCCGGGATTGGTTGGAATCAGAAGCCCGCCGGCTCAACTATATCCCCTAGAGAATTACTAAAGGGTATCGGAGACACTCACCTCCGGTGCCCTTAGGTTTTGGTCTGATCTTACCTGGTGGCCAAGCTATGTACGGCTTTAATAACAGCATCGATGTCATCTTCCGTGGTAAAAAAGCCCGGGCTGAAACGGCAAGACCCGCTTTCAAAGGTGCCGATGGTTTGATGGGCTAAAGGAGCACAGTGTAGACCCGACCTGGTAATTATCCCATACTCATAATCAAGAGCAACGCTTAATTCGCCACAGTCTATTCCCTCAATATTCATGGAAATAACTGCTGTGCGCTGTTTAATATCAGATGGTCCATAAATGGTAACACCATGAATTGATGACAGGCCCTCTATCAGCTGTTCAGTCAAAGCCTGTTCCTTCCTGCAAATAGTGTCCAAGCCGGTGGCTTGTATGAACTGAATTCCCGCCCAAAGACCTGCCAATCCTGGAGTGTTTAGAGTCCCACTTTCTAAAACGTCCGGCATCAGGGAGGGATGTTCCAGGTACTCGGAAAACGACCCAGTTCCACCATGCTTTAATGGATTAACAGTTAATCCAGGACGCACATAAAGCCCACCGGTTCCCTGCAGTCCAAATAAGCTCTTGTGACCAGTGAAAGCCAGCAAATCTATATGGAACCTCTCCACATCAATGGGTAACACTCCAGCAGTCTGGGCACAGTCCACCATAAACAGGACATTTTTTTCATGGGCTATCTTACCCACGGCTTCGATAGGCATGATAGTGCCGGTAAGATTGGAAGCATGCAGCATACAAATCATACGAGTATTAGGTTTAACGGCCTTGCGAATATCCTCGGGGTCCAGCTTGCCTTCACTGTCGCAAGGAACAACCGTCCATTCCACCCCCTGCTGGCTCATATGGTACAGCGGACGAGCTACTGCATTATGCTCCATACTGGTAGTAATAACATGATCACGAGGACCCAATATCCCTTTCAGTCCGATGTTTAACGCATCAGTTACATTATGGGTAAAGGCAATACGTGAACTATCCTTAACATTGAATAGCTCAGCCAGTGCCTCCCGAGTTTGCAAAATCACTGAACCAGCCTCTAAGGTAGAGCGGTTGCTTCCCCGCCCCGGATTCCCGCCAATAAATCTGTTGAAACGGTCTACTGTCTCATATACAGTTTCGGGTTTGGGATACGAGGTGGCGGCATTATCCATATAAATGACTTCCACCACACCTGCCCCTTTCTAAAGAGTTATACTACGGTCAGCCCTGCTTAAGATATCGGTAGCCGTATACATATTGGTTACGTCACCGACAGCCAATTTGTCCTTCAAGCCGTAAAAGTCCAGGCAGGTACCGCAGGATAAAATCTCCACTCCTTCTTGACTTAGTGATTGAAGAATCTCCAGCACTTCCGACCCTTCAGTGGTTAAGAACACTCCGCTATTCATAAAAATAATATTTTTTACCCGGCCATTTAATTCGGTCAAAGTGTATAAAAAACTCCTCATCAAAATTTTGCCCAGTTCTTCATCACCCTGGCCAAAATACCGGTTGGTAATGAGAATGGCTACATCATCCTGGTCACCAGCATCCTGGGCCGATATTTCACGGGAACGAACCATGGTAATGTAGTAATCACCCTCTTTGTCTTCAACCTCTACCTCATATCCCTGGCTACGGGCCAATTTAGTCACGTTTTCCAGAGCGGCAGTCTGGTCAACAATAGTTACCAGGCGCTCCACTTCACCTTTATCCATTACACGCTTAGTAAGAATAACCGGCTGAGGACAGTTCAGCCCCCGGGCATCAACTATTTCACTCATCGCAAACACCTCTTTAATATAATAGTAATTTAACCTGCTTACTCTGTTGCCGTTAACAGCACCTGATTCAAGCTACATTCTCTCTTCCCAGCAAAGCGGCTCCCAATGCCCCCGTAAACTGACAGATCTCAGGAACCAGCACCTTACAACCCAGTTCCTCCTCCAGGGCTTTTTGCACACCCCGGTTCATGGCTACGCCTCCTGTGAAGGCTACCTCCTTATTAACCCCCAAACGTCTAACCATGGCTGCCACCCGTTTTCCTATAGAACGGTGCAGTCCCGCTATTATACTGCCTTTGTCAATTCCTTGGGCCAGCATGCCAATAATTTCTGATTCAGCAAAGACAGTACACATACTATTGATAGCAACGGCTTGCTTCTGGTTTTCACTGTCAGCCAATTCGCTGACATCCATCCCTAGTGTATTAGCCATCACCTGCAGGAACCTTCCCGTACCAGCAGCACACTTGTCATTCATGGCAAAGTCCACTACTCGTCCCCGACTGTTAACCTGAATAACCTTGCTATCCTGGCCACCGATATCAATTATGGTGCGAATTTGCGGATAGAGTTCCACTACGCCCCGGGCATGGCACTTTATTTCCGTAACAGTACGGGAAGCATCCTGAACAGATACCCGTCCATACCCGGTTACAATAATATTATCCACATCATGACTTCCAAAACCAGTATGTTGCAGCAATTGATTGATAAGCTGCTCCCCGGCATCACGAGGGCTCCATCCGGTAGGGATCATCTGTCTGTACAGCTGTCCTCCCTTTAGCAGCACTCCTTTAGCCGCCACTGAACCAATATCAAGCCCTATGGTTATCATTTATCAACCATCTCCAATAATGCCTCTATACGGACTTTCAGACTCTCTAAGTCTGAATTGGAATAATCACTTTCCAAGTGTAAATAGGGAATTCCCTTGCTCTTAATCAGCTTGCCCACTTGATAGGCTTCCACATTATAAGTGTGGCAGGCTTGCCAGGTAAGATCGATTACTGCGTCCACCTGGAAATCCACCACCATGCGTTCCAGCAGCTCCATACGGTAGGTATTGGGACTCATACAGGAACACGGAATTGACAAATATTTATGAGCCAAGGCTACTATAGGATCATCATATTCATTACTGGACTGCAGTTCCAGGGTCTTGTAACCGGAACAGTTTTCCATAGCTACTACCGTGCCTCCCACTTCATCAACTAAGCGAATAACTTTTTCAGTTCCCAAGCCCACCGGACAGCCGGTTAATAATACTCTGGGCTTATATCCGGGCGTATCTTTAGTCTCTTCATTAGAACATCTCTGGTAAAAATCTTTGAGCATAGCAATGACTTCTTCTTTATCAGCACTGAATCCCCGCGACCAGGTAATAGTCAGCAAATCCACTCCCTTTAACGGAGGGGGATCCATTTGATTAAGATCACAAATGGCTTTGGCAGCAGCCGTTTCCTGGTTGACAACTTCAATGGCTTCCCAAATAGCTTCATCGGTTATAGTAACCTCAAGCCTTTCCTCCAGGAAATGTTTAAGGCGGCGCAGTTCTTCTACCCATAAATCAAAAGAGGCCTGGGTCTCATTAAGATGAGGCAGTTGCATGACATGAACCGGCTTCATTTCCTGCATAAGTTCAAACATTTTCTTTTTACCGTCACAAGTAGTTTCACCGATAATCAAATCCGAGAAATGGAAAAATGGACAGGTGTCACTGACCGCAAATCCATAGGACGATTTAATAAGTGGACAGAGATTGCGGGGTAAGATTTCCTCAGCATGAGCAATAGGCTCTTCTTTGGTTCCACACAGCCCAACCGGGATAGCACCCGCTGCTAATACCAGCTCCTGGGGACAATAAGTGCAGTAAATGCCCACTACTTTCCGGCCAACTTCTTTAGCATTTTTTATTCCTATAATATTTACTTCTCTAATCTTTAAAAAATCTTCCACAGTAGCCTGTTTGGTCATATATACGCTCCTTTCATTACTCATCACTGTTTAAATATATCATATTATTTTTTATATATTAAATTAATTTTTGTTATAGTTTGCTAGAAGTGGCTGAACAGATACATAAGAGGTTAAGACAGCCATAATTGAATCGGTAGTAAGATAGTTGAACCAACAATTGGTTTACTTCTGTTTGTGCCCGGTGTATATTGTAGTCAAAGCCTGGTACAGGAGGTATTTATATGCAAGATCTTATCAAGCGCGCAGCCGAAGTGATTAGAAATTCTCGCAAAACAGTAGTAGTTACAGGTGCGGGTATCAGCACCGAGGCGGGGATACCAGATTTTCGAGGAGAAAACGGTATCTACCGTAAGTTAGGAGAGGACCGCGTTATGCGCGTTATAAATATTGATTTCTTCCGCCATAACCCTGAAGAATTCTACGCTTTTTATCGCCAGTACTTTGATTTTCCCGCAGTAGAGCCCAGTAAAGCCCACCTGATGTTGGCCCGCATGGAACAGGATGGTTACATACATGGAATAGTCACCCAAAACATTGACAACCTTCATCAAAAAGCCGGCAGTAAAAATGTTATTCCTATCCATGGTAATGCTGAGCAGTTCGTTTGCCAGAAGCGTGGATGTCAGGCTCGATATGATGCCAGCTATGTAAGCGACTATCCGGAAACTGCTCCCCGCTGTGCGGAATGCGGGAGTATAATTAAGCCCGATGTAGTCTTATTCGGAGAACACATCTACAATTACATGGATGCCCGGGAAATGATTTTATCGGCGCAGCTATTGATTGTGATAGGTTCCTCCCTAACTGTGTACCCTTTAGCCGGCTTTGTCAGGGAGTTTTGTACCTTCACCCAGGATCTGATCATCATCAACAAAGGACCAACCTATTTAGATCACGCTGCTCTAGTAAAAATTGAAATCGATACCGACACCACCGGCAACGTTTTGGAAAAAATCTATAAGCACTTGCAATAATTACGCTGCCAGGGGACACTGCCCTTTTCATGGGTAAGAGTATATCGAATCCGCAGGCCTGGCAAAAAAAGCTGCCTTTCAGGCAGCTTTTTGCTTGTAATCTTCTTCCATTTTTTGTTATTTATGTGTATAATAGTTAACAGTCGGCATACAATATATCGTTTCGATAGTAATTATCTCAATGGGGTGAAAAGATGGCTGGTTTTCGAGTTGTAATCGTGGGCGAAAATCCACAGTGGCGGGAAAGCTTAACTATGGCTTTTAGAGCTGGCAGTACCGGGGAAGTGATAGCAGCCCTAAGCAGTGATGAGTTCTTCAACGGTCCCCGGCTGTATCCGGATGTAGTGGTTTGGAAAATGGAGGATAATTGCCCTGATGACTTAGCCCTTTCCTTACCAAGTTTCTGTCCTCTTCCTATAGTTATTGTTGACAACCCCAATCACTGTAACATCAGCTACCTGCTCAGAGCAGGAATTAAAGGCTGCCTGCCCTCGCGTTTGCTGCCCATTCAAATTGTTCACACTATAGAACTGACTGTCCACGCTGGTCTTTTATGCCTGCCCCGCATGTCCCCGGAGGCATTTCAGGATGAAAACAGTCCCACGGCAGATTACCTCAAACAACTGACCCCCCGCGAAATTCAAATCCTAAGACTTTTAGGCAAACAAGCCTCCAACCAGGAAATCGCCGATACTCTTTATATATCTCTTTCCACTACCAAATCACACCTGCGCAGTATTTACCGCAAACTAGGCATACACGGGCGCAGTGAGGCCATTTCATTTGTCATTAACTCCGGCCTGGTGGACAAGGTTCAAGGTTTTATCGGCCCCAACCAGAAAATCACTTTCCCATAAAAAAGACAGGGGGACGTTTTTTTCGTCTTCCTGTTTCTTAGTGGCCACTTGTCTTTTGTTTCCCCAAGGAAAACAAGATAAACGTTGTCTTCCTCCAGTCATGTCTCCCTGTCTTCCTCTATTTTCCTCTGCCTTTTTCCCCTGTTTACAATCATCTAGCTAAAGGGATTAATCCTATTACCATTTGCCTACATCCTCTTTCACCCTTATTTAATACTTTCTGGCTTTTCAATAATAAAATGTTCAGCTTTATTACCACTTATTACCTTCTCTTGCTATTTAATATCAGCCATATTACCTACCTGGGGTCGATAGAAGTTGAAAGGCTGCCATTGCTATAGTGAGGATGATGATTTTTTGGGGAATTAACGGTAACCGGATGTATATCGACGCTATTTGTTCCCGGTACCGACAACAAATCCTCTTTCTCAATGGAGGGGCTGATGAAAATTAAAGGCAAAAGAAAGATGCATCGTTCCATATGGCAGATCCTGTGGATCACCCTGGTGATTTCCATAAGTTCAGCGGGAGTATCAGTAGCTGCCTGGCATGATGGGACCCAAATCATGGGAACGGTTACTACCGGAAGTATAAAACCGCTCTTTACTAATGTGTATGTTGTGGACCAAAGTCCAAATGATTCTTCTTGCACAGTCTTTCCGGAGATCAAGACAGATGACAAGACCATGACCCTTACGGTGAATAATGCCCATCCAGGTTATCAAGCCCAACTCAGATATGAAATCACTAACAAAGGCAGCGTACCGGTCCGGTACGTGCCAGAAGAATCAGCAGACTACGAATCGGGCATCGTTAAGGTTGTCAACCAGTTCCCTAAATATCCTGAAGATGTGGTCTTAGAAGGCGGGGGGAGTGCTGAAGGTACATTGACCCTGATCATAGACGCTACACCGGAGGAAGATGCCTACAATCTGCAGATTCAGATGCCGATGTACTTCGAGCAAGCCATCCCTAGAGTGGCTGCTAAAGGAGGTGTTTAAAAAGCTGAACACATCACTTAGATATCCAATTATTACAAATGGTTAGTTTGGGAGTATTAATGAAGGAGTGACTGAGTAATGAAAAAACGTTCTAAAATGTTAGCCATTATAATGGTTTTGGCATTTGCCCTCACTGGTGTTGGCTATGCCTGGTGGACCGATACCCTCTATATTAACGGTACCGTAGAAACCGGAACTTTCGATGTTTCCTTTGTTAATGAAGGGTGCTACCCGTTTATGCAGCAATATCCAAATATTGAATATAAAGACATACCCGGCTATCCCATCGATAATGATTTAGTAGAAACTTCCATCACCCCTGATGGAGATGACAAGTACATCGTAACGATTAACAAATTATATCCAGGAGCAAAAGTCCGCCTTGATGTCAAGCAGCAAAACGTCGGCTCAGTGCCAGCCAAGTTTGCAAATGCTGAATTGAAGTTCACCAAAGGAGCAAAATGGGCAGAATACCTGAAGGGTGCTGCTCACTACCGCACAAGCACAGGTCTCTTTGGAAACATTCTAGGAGCATGTGACCACTGGAGCGAAAATGTTTGGGTGTGGGATGACTTTGACAAGTTGGATGATCGCATGAATGAAGTTCTGGGTAACAAACTGATTCTCCCACCTGATGGCTGGATGACATTTAGCACTTCCGATGAAGAGCCGGGATGTATTTGGATAATGCTGGATGAAGAGGCTCCTAATAAGTTACAAGACCAGACCATTGAATTCGTCCTGACTATGAAGTGGAAACAGTTCAACGATAATAGCTCCGACGTGTAAAAATATGCGGGGGAAGTTTACCGCCCTTCCCCCGCTTTAACCTATACAAGGAGGAATCTCTTGTGAAACGTTTTGTGTTTTTCTGTTTCTGTGCTGCTGCAGCTGTGGCCATGATCCCTACCGGCATTGCCCTTTGGGAAGATGAGCTCATAATTAAGGGCGACTTCTATTTCAATCAACCTGAACAACCCATGCTGTGGGAATTACCCGATCTGGCTGCTCCAGACTCCGATGAATTCCCAGAAACTGATACATCCAATGAAAATGACGGCAGAACCGAAACAGAAGAGCAGCAAGGCACAAATCCTCCCGGAGAGTCCGATGGAGAAATTGCTGATGACTCCACGGTTGATGAGGGTAATCAGAGCGATGATCCACCAGCAGCAGACAGCAATCAAGACTCTAGTGAGTCTGATCCAACCTCAGGTAATGAATCCGGTGATACCGGCAGTGAATCTTCGGACAGTGGCAGTTCATCACCGGAAGACAGCAGTTCCGGCAGCGAAGCATCCTCTTCTGAAGGCGGCAGTTCTTCATCCTCTGATGGAAGTGGAGCTAGCGGCCCGGACAATGGCAGTTCTTCCGACAGCAGTGGGACCAGCGGATCTGACAGCGGCAGTTCTTCATCCTCTGGCAGCAGTGGGGACAGCGGAGGTTCATCCTCCACCGGCGGCAGTAGTTCTTCCGACAGCGGTTCTGGTGATTAGGAGTCGTTCGCATGTTAGACTACCAGTACAGCAGGAAACTTAACCGGGCCTTTCCTTTTCTGCTCACCGCAATCATCATAGTACTATACCTGGCGGACAACTTCGTCATTGGCAAATGGCTGGGAGGTTTTTGGGGCACCTATGTGGTACGTCCCCTGCTGTGGGCCATCCTGGCCGTTTTGGTAATCAGGTTTTTCCCGGGCATACGTCCCGCCGGCAAATTAAGACTGCGTAAGTTCTTGTGCTGGATGGCTTTCTTATGCGGGGCCCTGGCTATCATAGCCTCCCTGGCCACCGGTGTTCTGGATGGATTCGGGAAAAGCCCCTATGATCTGAGCCCGCGGGGCATACTCACCAACGTGATATATTTGGGTACATTTGTGGTGGGGCTGGAGTTCTCCCGGGCCTGGCTGATCAACCGGGTCTTCCGAAATAATCCGACGTTGGGAGTCATCCTGGTCAGCCTCTTCCTGGCCTTGTTTTGGTTTCCGGCCTCAATCCTAACCACTTTGATCGAAAACTTAAAAATTGTTCAGTTTCTAGGCACTACCCTATTCCCGGCCATCAGCGAAAATCTCCTGGCCAGCTATTTAGCCCTTTTAGGAGGGGCTTGGCCGGCAATCATTTACCGGGGAACCTGGCTGGCTTTCGAATGGTTTTTTCCCATCCTGCCTGATCCAGGTTGGGTGACCAAAGCCTTGGTGGCTACGTTCATTCCCTTAGTCTGCCTTACCCTGGTGCGCCAGTATTACCTGGATGAAAAAAAGTCCCGTAAAGAGCTGACCCAAGAAGAAAATCCTCAGGGCAGCTTAATCACCGGCATTATTGCTATCGTTATCGTTTGGTTTTGCGCTGGTGTTTTCTCGGTGTTTCCTTCGGTTATCGTCAGCGGCAGTATGCTGCCCGTCATTAATGTGGGTGACGTGATAATCGTTCAGAAGGTTCCGCCAGAACAAGTACAAACCGGTGACATTATCCAGTTTAAGGCGGAAAATATCCGGGTAGCCCACCGGGTTATAGATATAAAAGAAGAGAATAAGCAGAGGGTGCTAATTACCAAAGGAGATAACAACCAATCCGCCGATACTGATCCAGTGTTACCAGAGCAGGTCATAGGCAAGGTCATCGGCATAGTACCTAAAGTTGGCTGGCCCAGCATGATAATTCGTTCACCTGATCTGTCGGTTTTCCAATCACTGGCCGAGCAGATAAACGGAGAACAATAGGAGGGTGTTGGATGATGGTGAGCTTGAATGGGAGGCTTCGCGCGGGCATTATATTGATTTTGCTGCTGATACTGGCTGCCTGTCTGGCTGGTTTGGCATGGAACAACTTGGTAAGACCAGCTGAAGTTACCGAAAAGGTCAAGGTCTACAGCTATCAGCAGGCGGCTAATATAGACTATCAGGTCAATCTGCTGCCCAATAATTTCTTTGCCGAAACTACACTGGGACCGGGTCAGGCTTACATCACCTCCCTGACGGATTCTGTACAGACCCAGATGCAATACAGTTTAGTAGGAGAAAAACCAGCTGAGATTACCGGCACCTACCAAGTGGACGGAGCTCTGGTGGCCTACAGTGCAATGGGAAACGACACCGAAATGGAAGTGTGGAGACGCAACCTTTCCTTCCTGGAACCCCAAACCTTCACCGTTAATGACAGTAAGGCCCATATCCAGGAAGCCATATCCATACCAGTTAACAGCTACGCTCTTTTTGCTAACGCGGTGCAGGAAGCCACCAAGTTCTCTCCCAGCCGGCTGGAGCTGAAAATCGATTACTTTATACAGGTGCAGGGAAAAACTGATGCAGGCGATTTCACTGATGAACTGCATCCCACATTGATAATCCCCTTACAGGGCAGGGTATTTGCGGTACAAGGGGAGCTGTCGCCGGAGAAGGAAGGTGCTATCGAAGCCGAGACCACCCGGCCGGCTGAAGGCATTCAGACCACCAATATTGGGCTGGGAATAGGATGGTTTTTAGCAGCTCTGTTATGTATAGGGTTCTTGATGCTGACTAGAAGTTCAGATAAAGACCTTAGCCCTGAGGAGAGAAAACTGGTTCACATTCTTCGCCAACACGGGGACAGAGTAGTGACCCTGACGGGCAGTTTGCCCACAGCCAAACCGGACCCGGTACTGCTGGTAGATGACTTCGAGGACTTGGTCAAGGCCGCTGATGAAATAGAACAGCCCATACTCTATGAAAAGGATGAGGAACAGGGAGAACACAGTTTCTTCGTAGTGAGCAATCCCTACATATATAGATATAGCCTCTTGTGTAACCCCGTTGTGCAAGATTACCTGGATGAAGCAAGCACTGACAGTGCTACTTCACTGTAAGCAAGGAGGATGACTATGAAAACTAAGAAGGTTGATTTTACACTGGTGGTCATCATAGGGTTACTAGCACTGTCCTTATGCTTCAGTACCGCTGCACCTAGTTATTCCTATGCATCACCAGTCCTGTCTTGGTCAACCAACCCGTCCATAACGGAAAACGAATCCATTGATGTAGCGCATACGGACTGTATTGCGGAAGGCAGCTATTTGACCATCACCGTAACTAACGCCTATCCGGGATACGAGTCCAATATCGTTGGTGAGGTGGTCAATACCGTAGGCTTTCCTATCAATTTGAGCGACTTGACCCTGACAAATAATCACCCGGATTTCATCAACGTGACTGCTACCCGCTCTGGGGCTTCTTCCGTTGCCCCCGGCGAGTCATTCACTGTTGATGTAAATCTTAAGGTAACTGATCAGGCTGAACAAAACCGCACCGGTGAAAATGCGTACACCTTCCAAATCGTGTTAACCGCTGAGCAGCAATCCGGAGGGGATAACGATAATGGTGGAGATAATGGCGGNNGAGACAATGGTGGTGGAGATAACGGTGGTGGAGATAACGGCGGTGGAGACAATGGAAATGGTTACAGCAATGGCAGCAACGGCTCGGTAATAGATGACCAGGACGAAGTTGATAACCAGCCATCACCAAAATCAGAATCCCAGCTTGAGCCACTTGTTACAGTTCCCATTCCAGTAGAAGAATTACCCCAAGGCGAGCTGCCCCGGACCGGTAACAACGGTATTCTATGGTTTGCCTCCGCCTTGTCATTGATTACCGCTGGATTAATGACCCGGTTCAAGTATTTTGACTAAACTATATTGAAAAGTATCAGACCCAGGCTGCTTACCTGGGTCTTAAGATTTTTATGGTTTAGCTTGTAAAGTGGCAGGTAAGGTCATGGTTTTTCCTTGGCGAATGATCTCCAGATTTATCTGGTCACCCACTTTGTGGCTGGATACTATCTCCTGCAAATGGGTGCCTGATTTTATCTGCGTGCCGTCAATGGCCGTAACTACGTCGAAACGATTTACTCCGGCCTGGGCCGCAGCGCTGCCCCTGACCACTTCTACTACCAACACCCCCTGGACATCATTGCTAAGGCCAAATTCGGCTCTTATCTCATTATTGATATCGCTCATGCTTATGCCCAAAAAGGGACGCACGATAGGGTTACCATTGATCAGGTCTTTTAATACGTCGCTTACCGTGCTGGTAGGAATGGCAAACCCAATTCCCTGAGCTTTGGCATTAACAGCAGTATTAATGGCTATGACCTCACCACGCAAGTTTAACAGCGGTCCCCCGGAGTTACCTGGGTTAATGGCTGCATCAGTTTGGATAAGGTTCCGGTAGTTGCGATCCCCGATAGTAATAGGACGGCCGGTAGCTGAAATAACCCCAGCAGTAACGGTATGATCTAATCCGTAGGGCTGCCCAATAGCAATTACCCACTCGCCCACTTTCATCTTATCAGAATCTCCCAACTTCAATACCGGATAATTATCACCTTCAATTTTGAGTACCGCCAGGTCTAATTCCCTATCCTGCCCTACTACCCGAGCAGGAATTTCATCATTTTTCCCGTTGAGCTGAACCGTTACAGAAGCAGCGTTTTCGATAACATGTTGATTAGTCAAAATATACCCGTCTTTGGTAATTAAGAAACCCGTGCCAATCCCGGTTTCGTAGCGCGGGCTGGTATCATACCGGAACTGGTCGCCGAAGAATTGCCGGAAAAAAGGGTCATTGAAAAACGGGTTATCTGCCATGGAACTTACCTGAACTTTGGCTTTGATATTCACTACGGCTGGACTGGCTTTTTCCACGATTTCCGCTACCGTCATAGCCCCTTGGTCAAGAGGTAAGGAAGCCGTAATATTGTCTTCCGTTTTGTCCATTTCTACTATTGGGGGCTTTTCATCTCCGGTCAGAACCGCCCATAGAGAAGTCCCCTGTTGATCCGCAACAAAGACTCCTCCCAAAACAAATGCTATTACAAACAAAATTAGAATTTTGCTAATGTTTTTCATAAATACTCATCTCCTTTCTGATTACCTCCTGCTGATAATTATAACCAAGAAATGTGACTATTCCGTGAAAACTTAATGATAAAATCAACAAGTTTTTCCCCTTGCATTTGCACAAAGCCAGATAAATCTTTATAATTATGGACAATATTTTCCTGTGTCATTGCTGTGAAAATGCTTACTTCAGTGTCATTGCGAGCCCCGCAGGGGCGTGGCAATCTCGATGCTGGCTTACGGTTTGAGTTAATAGATCGCCACGTCGCTTCGCTCCTCGCAACATTAATAGCGACTGAATGGAGCATCAGGAGTGCCGGAACGGCCGATGACATGGCTTGAGGTTTTTATTCATCGTGGCCTGTTCTTCAGGTAATAGTTTCGAGGTAACTCATTCATGCAGATAACCGCTCTGTTTACTACCGCTTTTATTGTAGGTTTATCCGGCGCTATGATGCCCGGACCATTATTGACTGCTACCATGGTTTCTAGTGCGGAAAGAGGTTGGTTAGCCGGGCCCCAGATAGTCTTGGGCCATGCTCTGCTGGAACTGGCACTGGTAGCTGCTCTTTTGGCTGGTATCGCTCAATTCTTGGTACAGCCAACGGTAACTATGGTTATTGCCTTGGTGGGCGGAGTATTCCTTATATATTTAGGTATTGCCATGATAAGAGACGTGTCGACGGGACAATTAAAAACCCTGCCTGGCTCTGATGCCCAATCTGGCTCGGTTCCGGTAACCATGCATCCTATTCTAGCCGGTATACTCATATCCCTACTCAATCCATTCTGGTCTGTTTGGTGGGCAACCGTTGGCTTGAGTTACCTAACCTTTTCTCTGGACAGTGGCCCCCCCGGAATAGTATCTTTCTTCTCCGGCCACATTTTATCTGATTTTGCCTGGTATACCCTCATAGCCTTTGCAGTGGCCAAAGGTCAGACTCTGTTATCTCCTAAGATTTATCAGGCAATATTAATCAGCTGCGGCTTATTCATGCTGGGTTTGGGCCTATACTTTTTCTATACCGGCATAAGAGCATAAAAAAGCCTGTCAAAGACAGGCACAAATATCATATCAGCTTTAAGCACCAGGTGCTTATTCCCAAATATCTTTAGGGTTGTTGATGGTTAGACCGTGCTGATCCAGCCAGAACCTAAAATCCAGGTCATCTTCCGGTCTCCAAGGTCGAGAACTAGAGAAATGGACCTTCAGGAAGTTCAGTAAAGCCCTAATCATTCGCCTCACCCTCCTTGCCAGGCTCCTGCCGGGAGCCAACCACCATGGTTCGACTTGCACCTGCCAGGCTATTAAAATCAGCCTGACCACAATGGACTGTCTGAACTATTTCGCTCTATCCATCCACTCTATTCTTTCACCTTCATCATACTACCCTTATATAAGTTTGTCACCATTAAAAAGTCTTATTACATCCTTTATTAACAAACCGCTTTTGAACTCAGGATAACCTATAAACCACACTACCATTATTTAACTATATTTATTGGATCTCCGGTCTCCACCCAACCTGAAGACAGAACCCGGGCAAAAACCCCTTCCAGCGGCATAACACAGGTACCGCTTTGTTTCTTTATAGCACAGCCTTGATTGTGGCACTCTTTGCCGATTTGGGTTACCTCCAGCAAGGCTTCCCCCACTTGCAGCCTGGTTCCCAAGGGAAGATGAGCAACATCTAGGTTCTCCACCGTTATATTTTCCGCAAAATCTCCATAGGACACCTCTACCCCCCTGGACTTCATCTTCTCAAAGCTGGACCAGGATAAAAGGCTTATTTGACGATGCCCATGCCCACTGTGAGCATCAACACCGATACCCAGATTTTTGTCTAAATAGGCTTTACCTACATTATGCTTCTTCTGCCCTTTCTTTTCCGAAATGTTCACTGCCAAAACTCGACCATTTTCTTGCATAGCTCTCCCCCTACTTTCCTTTTGTTTGGTTGGTCAACCTATCTGGTATAACCCATCAGTGTACCCGCTGCCTTATTCTCGACACTGCCCCGGTTTAACAGACCAGCGACTACAGCAGTAATAGGAACAGATATAATTAAACCTATGCTTCCCGCCAGGGCTCTTACCACTTCGGCCCCTATAAGTTCAGAGTTAATAATCATGGCTTGAGGTAATTGGTAGGCAAAATAGAGCATCAGGAAAGGCAGGGACCCCCCAGCATAAGCCAGAATAAGGGTATTAGCCATGGTGCCCATGATATCCCGTCCCACACGCATGCCTGACCGCATCAATTCAACCGGCCCCATTTCAGGATTAGCCATATGCACTTCCTCCACCGAAGAAGCAATGGACATAGCTACGTCCATAATAGCCCCAACAGCCCCTATGAGTATACCCGCAAAAAGCAATCCCTGCAGATCCAAAGGCAGGTTTTCCACCATTGATAACATCCGTTCTTCTTCCGTGGCTAAGCCTCGCAAGAATGCCAGTTCGCCAACTTGTACAGCTAAAAACCCAGCTACCAGCAGCCCCCCTAGTGTTCCCAGGGTGGCAGCAGCTGCTTTGCGGGTAAAACCAGCTATGACCAACATGGTTAACAAAGTAACCCCGATCAAAACTGCTATGGTAATGGGCAAGGGTGAATATCCTTTTAACAACCCCGGAAGCAGAAGGTAATAAATTCCCCCCACTGTGAAACCTAGTCCAACCAGAGCCTTGGCTCCCTGTAAGCCGCCCACCACTACTAGCACAACGACAAACAAAAGCACCAAATATTTAATATAGGGGGCCCGAACTCTTTCGGCTATGTATGATTCCTGAATAACATTATCCTGAAGTATGCTATATACAATAACCCGGTCTCCAGGCTGCAAATCAATATCCATTCCTACCGTACCCGATAAAGAATTCTTAGCGGTAATAGTCTCCCCCTGTCGTTCCCCACTGAGCAGACGAAGCTCCACCTCTTGTTCAACAATCCAATTATCAGGATCCGTTTGCTCCTGTCCGGATTCTACAATATTAATAACCACAGCTTCGTAGTATTGCTCCTCAAACAGTGCCTCTGCAGCGGTAATAGCCGGTGAAAGACCAAAAAGGGTAAATACTATACCCAGCATTGCTATAACCATTAAGTAGCGATAGTCTCTGATGATACTAAGCCCCCTTATCTTTAATTTACTATTCTTCATTCTAAGGAAAAGAAGATGAAATATGCAAGCTGATTAATGCTGTATTTCACCGTGAGAATTTTCTTAAAAACACTTCTGCCTTGCCGAGTTGCTGCATAGGATTAACCATAAACTTAAACCCTTGTTATTATTTGGTAATCTGAACCATTATTGACATCCATTTACTGCAGGAGTATATTGTATACAGTGGGTGCTTTGCCTGTACGCCTAGGCGAGGCGCCCATAGCGTTTATTTAAATAAAGGTTTCTTCCATTTAATAGAAGAGGCGGAGGAGGAGAGTATATGCCCGGTATAGCCCTTTCACCTGGAGTTCACAGTAGGCTTATGAAACAGCTTTCTGAATTGGAAGAGCGCAAAGCCAGCCTTATAGATGAATTTTACCCGTTGCCTACCCGAGAGCGCGAAGAATTTGCTCGTTTGCTGGATGAGTATTTACAGCGCGTTGAATCCCTGGTGACCAACGCTAACCCCCAGGAAACCTGCAGCGACAATTCTTTGCCTTTTGTGACCATAGATTGTGCAGTAGAAGTGAAGAATCTGGACAACGGTCAGACTTTTAACTGGCAGGTGGTAATGCCTGTTCAATCCAAAGTGGGCAAAGGGTGCGTTTCCTGTTTATCACCAGTAGGCAAATCTCTTTTACTTAGCCGAGCCGGAGACACCATTACGGTCAAGGCTCCCCGAGGCACTGCCCGGTATCAGGTTTTGTCAGCTACTATGAAATAGGAAAACATTACTGGCGGTTGGCCGCTCTCTACGTCTGGTACTGAGCTTTTGATCATTGAGAATAATGAACGTGAGAAGGGACGTTCTCCCTCTATCATGACCGAGTAGGACTAAGAAAAGCAGCCGAGGTCATGATGGTAGGAAAACGTCCCATCTTTTATAGGTGGTGCCGCCCTATCCTTATCATTCAAGATCCATCTCCCCTGGTTTAACCCTTCCAGCCCAACTATGTTATTATGAAAAATAAAGTATCTCCGGTTGCAAAGCAGCCGGGTAGCACCGGAAATAAAGGATAGAGAATATGGATAAATATCGCCCCCGGGAATGGGAACTACCATCAAGTGTATTCGAGGAAGAAGAATTCGAGGATGACTATTCTCCTCCCAGAAGCCGTCCTTGGCCCATAAGGATCGGCGCTTTCGTGCTGTTGGTTGCTTTTATCGCTTTTTCTTTTGCTTGGCTGCCCAGGATTTTGCCGCCCCACTTAGATTTTTTGCAGCAAAACCAGGAACTCGCTAAGGACCAACTAGTCATAGACAGCCGGCCAGCCATAGTGGGTATTCAGGTAATAAAAAGTGATACAGCTAATCTATCCCGACAAACCAGTCACGGCACTGGGTTTAACATCGATTCTAGCGGTATAATCATTACCAATAGTCATGTAGTGGAAGGAGCCAAATCTGCCCAAGTCGTTTTTTCTGAAGAAAAGAAGCTGATCAGTAACTCTATTGACCTTATAGAAGGAATGGATCTGGCCATTATTAGATTAGAAGATAATAATTTGCCTTACCTGCCTATCAGCGATCATTTTGCCGAAACCGGTGATATGGTTACTATCATCGGTAACCCCCGGGGAGTTTCCCGGGTAGCAGTACGAGGTACCGTAAAAGACTATTATCAAGGCAGTTCAGCTGCTCCTCTGGTATTCAGTATCGAGGCTCCCATTGAGCCGGGCAGTAGCGGAAGTCCCGTCCTAAATGAACAAGGTCAGGTAGTGGGCATTGTTTACGCACTGCAGACACAAACCTCCAGTAGCCAGGAGTCCAGACTGGCTCTGGCTATCCCCATAGCATATTTACCTGAACCCTGAGAAGCCTATCACAGATACCCTCAAATTATAATTGCCAAACTTTTCATAATATTTCCTTTTTTCAATTGACCTCTGTTCATTATTTGTTAAGATAGTAATTAGGAATTCCTTATTATGGTTAAGGAGGTAGAAATATGTCTGACCCCAATGTTGTTTCTCAGACTCCCCCCCAGCCTGATGCGGATGCTACGGCCGCTTTAATGGCCAAAATAGCCCGCATTCAAAGAATTCTTGGTTTTCTGGCTTACTGCCAACTGTTGTTAGCCTTGTTGTTCCTAGCCACCCCTTTTCTCCCAGCAACAATCGGTGTACCCGCCCATTCTTTCGGATTCATGCTCTTAGCCCCATTCCTGTTAGGTCTGGCCTACGCCGCCAATTTTGCCAAAAAGGATTTGTCCTACGCTAGAGTAGTCTTTCGCAACACAGCCATCTCTCAGATAGGCTTGCTGCTGGTGGCCTTGTATGGATACTTTACGGTTCCTTCAACATTTATTCTGGGAGTAGCCGCTATTGCTCTCATTTTGGGCGGTCTATGCTTGCTAGTTATTTACCAGGCATCAAAACAATAATAATATTAATAATTCCAAAGGCTCGAGCTAGTATCTCGAGCCTTTGTTTTTATTTTCAATAGGTTAGATATCCCAAAGTTGAAATAAGCCCTCCGGTTGGGAAAACTTAACTTTTTACACCTTCGTCACCTTCATCTTCGTTAAACTCTGCAGTCAAGGCGCGTAATTTTTCAGATGCTTCGGCAATACTCGCTGCCAGGCCTACAAAGCTTCTAAAGGTATTGAGCTGTTCTTGGGTAAGACTGCTCACCTGCTCCATACCAGCAGCAGACTGTTGTGTGCTGGCGGAAATGTTATCAATCTGTTGAATAATTTCATCAGAAGAGGCAATGGTCTCTTCCAGTATGGCCGATAGTTCCTGAAGAGCTTGGTCCATATGGTTGGCTCCCTTTTCTACCTCTCCGAACATCTTCTGAGTTTTTATGGCCGCGTCTTCTTGGGAGGCCTGCAGATTTGCTGATTTGGCCATCTCACCGGCAGATGTTTCTATATCTTTTATTATGTCGTTGATTAAGCCAGTTATAGTTTGGGCAGCAGATGCGGACTCTTCTGCTAGTTTTCTAACTTCTTCAGCTACAACCGCAAAACCTCGCCCAGCCTCTCCAGCTCGGGCTGCTTCAATAGCGGCATTTAAGGCTAAAAGGTTAGTCTGATCCGCGATACCCGTGATCAAGGCCACAATACCCTGTATTTGCTGGGACTGAGTTTTGAGCTTGTCGCTGGCATCTTGTACGGATGCCTGAGTTGCACTGTTCTGTTTCATTAAGCTCATGAGTTCGTTCATAGTCCCATGTCCGTCAGCGACAATATCTTTGAATTTACTAGACTGCTCAGTAACTTGTTGCACATTTATCCCCGCCTCTCCCAGGGCTTGAGTCATTTGCTGTATTACTTCAGCAGTGCGACCGGCATAAGCAGCCTCCTCCTCTACTGCTTTTGTCATCTCCTCCAATGTGGTGGCCACCATTTGAGCAGATTCATAACTTTGGGATGAGGAGTTTTGCAATTCATGGGCTGATGCGGCCAGTAAATCAGAGCGTTCCCTGATACCCACCGCAATTCTGTTAAGATGATGGGCTTTGAGGTCGGCTTCCTCCCGTCCTTGTTCGGCAATTCTCGTTAAATGTGCAGTAAAATAGGCCGCCAGAGCAGCCATAACCCCCATTAAAACTAAGTTAGCATATCTGATTAACAGCAGGTTGCTGTCCCCGATAATTTGCGGAAAAAGCAATATGGAAGCCGTATATAAAGCAATAATATAAAGAGCAGTAAATATTGAAAAGAAAAGTTCGCCATAGAATACGCTAGCTATGATAACCAGAATAAGACTGATGAAGGCTTCCGGTAACTGGGACACAATGACATTGTATATAGTGAGCATTATTCCCATCGAAATAATCAGTATATATTTGCTGGCGGGATGAAGTGCAAAGCGCTGGGTAATTACCCGTGTGGCTATATACATTACAACCGTAATCAACAGGCACGTCAAAATAACAGTGAGATTCAGATAGTCTTTGCCGGCAAAGTAGGCGGCGATGGTTGCCAGATAACCTACCATAATGGCTATGGCCGACGCCACTAGGATTAACCGGTTTCTGCGGATATAAAGCGCCTCCATACAAATTCCCCTTTTCCCCGAGTATTGAGTATTATGATAACGGATAATACGTTACTTCACAATATTTACTAGTACTTTATCGGTGGAAAAAAGGGCTTCAGTTCTGATAACTAAAGCCCTTTTATCATGCCGGTTATTCGATTACTGGACCCACTGTATTAGTACTTCTTGAAGCTGCTACTGGGAGCACCGCAGATGGGGCATTTTTCCGGAGCCTCATTTTCCGAAACATAGCCACATACGGGACACAGATGAAAACTTTCCGCAGCTATGTCACTACTCTTCTCCACAGCTTCGGCAGCCTTTAAAAACAGCTTTTCGTGGACTTTTTCCGCTTCATTGGCCAAGTGGAATATAGCCCGAGCAGCCTTAGCGTTTTCCTCCTCCGCCTCTTTTATAAACGGAGGATACATACTGCTATGTTCATAATTTTCCCCTTCTGCCGCCGCATGGAGATTTTCTAGGGTAGTCTTAACATTACCTGATAATTGGTATTGTTTAACGGCATGAATAGTCTCTGCTTCGGCCACAACCTCAAATAAACGGGCGACTTTTTCAAATCCATCTTTTCTAGCTTTGTCAGCAAAAGCCAAGTATTTACGATTGGCCTGGGACTCTCCAGTAAAAGCAGTCATAAGGTTTTGATCAGTTTTCATTAAAGCTAATACCTCCTTCGTTTTTGGAAAAATTATTTATATCTCAACTTGTAGTATATTCATTATTTATCACTTCAGCAATTAGAATGCTAAGAAATGTTATTTACACTGTGCGCGAGATTATTGGGACCTTAATATGTTATTATTATTAGTCAAGCAAGAACATTTGGCAGGAGGGTTTGTGGGTGAAGCTTAATGAGGAGCATATTAAGAAGCTGATAGCATTGGTGAACCAAAGTCCTTTCTTTCAGCTGCTTTCTATGACTATTGAAAATATGGGGGTGGGCTTTTCCCAATTGCGCATTGGGCTGGAGCGCAAGCATTTATCTCCCTACATGGCCATACAGGGAGGGGTTTACTCGGCCCTCATTGATGCGGCTGCTTATTGGGCTGTTTACGCAGAGTTACCCGAAGAAGCCGGATTGATCACTATGGATGTTACGGTGAACAATCTGTCCTCCATAAAAGAAGGCACTATTATGGCTACCGGTCGCAGGATTAAAGTAGGAAGGTCCATATGCCTGGCCGATGTAAGAGTGGAAGATAGCACCGGCCGAATCCTGTCCCATGGTACCTCTAAGCTGCTGGTTACCCAGGGATTACAGCCTATTTCCCAAATTGCCGAATTAGCCGGCACCAGCCTGCCGCCTAAGTTTCTGTAAATTTCCAGAGGAAGCATGCTTCTGTTAATAATGGAAAAGGGAAATACTAACCACCATCTGCAGGAACAGGGTTACCAACTATTGAATATCTGCACATGAGACCTCAACTCCGTGGGACCAGGAGGGTGTTTCTCTAAACACTGCTATTGAGGTCTTTTCTTTCCTAATATAACTTTACTGTGCTATTCAGGAAAATATAGAAACGGCAATAACCATGGAGAAGCTTTGAAAAAGAAGAGAGGGGGAGAAAATGAATAACAAGGAAAAGATTTTAACAATACTGGAAACCCTGCAACAGGGGCAGGACATGATCGCCAAGCAAGTAAATGAGCTGAGTGAAGGCCAAGAGGAACTGCGGAAAAGTGTAGCTACAATGGAAAATGAGCTTACAGAAAAGGTCCAGGCTTTATTCGATGCACGGGAAGTACAGAACGACATTAACGAACGTGCGCTCAATGCCCTAGAGCGCATTGAAGCTAAGATAGATGTACTGCAACTTGAGGCTGCCACCTGCGCAGGGTTAAATAAATAAAAGGAGCAGCCAAAAGATACCAGCGCTACCCTAACAACTTTGAGAAAATTTAACGATTCTGATCCAGTGCCACTGAATAATATGCCCAAAGTAGCTAAGATAGCCAATACGGTAATAATACTCAGGGCTTTTAACATCAACCAATGGCCTTTTCGAGTATTTTCGATTAAGAGTACATTTTTTTCCATCCCATTCCCCGCTCCCTTAATTTGGTATAAAATTCTACCGTAATCTACATTTATAATTCGCTCGGTTATATTACAATTCCTTCTAAGCCCAGGCGTGTCAGCAATCCCTACACCATAGGTCCCCTGAAAAAGCATAGGGGGATGTTTATCTTGTCTTCTTCTAATGGCTGACTGTTTTTATGTCTCAGTTGACTATCGCCTGGGTAGCGCTATATGCTTCTGTTTAAGGCTTAGTATTGGCAAAACAACAAGATCGTCCTGTACTCTTAATGGAGGTTAATACATTGGTAAGAAAAATATTGTTATTGGGAAACGAACAATTATATGAAGTATCTGCTGAAGTTGATAAGAAGGAAATTGGCCAGATTAGGAACATTATTACTGACTTACACGATACATTAATGGATTATCGTAGCCGGTATGGGGCTGGACGAGCTATTGCAGCTCCGCAGATCGGAATACAAAAAAGAATCATATACATGTATTTGGATCATCCCATTGGATTTATAAATCCGGTTTTGAAGTTCCCAGATAACGAGATGATAGAGATCTTAGATGATTGCATGTCTTTCCCAGGTTTGTATGTTCGTGTCCTGAGGCACAAAAGATGTACCATCGAATTCATGGATTTGGATTGGAAGCAATGTTACTTGGAATTAGAGGGTGATTTATCTGAATTATTACAGCATGAATGCGATCATTTGGACGGGATATTGGCTACAATGCGGGCAATTGATGCTAAATCCTTCGTTTTCAAGGATATGGAGAGATCTAAGAATTAGCTGCCTGGTAGTTTTCAATAATACGAAAAAAGGTTTTAAACCTAAAATGGCTTAAAACCCACGGTAATAGGCTAATATGGTGTCGGAGAAGCATGGGACGTTCTTTTTGCTTCCTTTTTCTCTGCCCTTTCGCTAGAAAGGGGAAGGAAGCAAAAAGAACGTCCCTATGCTTCATCACTCCTTACAGCAGCAGGCGGAAATCTTAGATTGGGCGCGCAGTGATACTGCGTCTAAGTTCCATACATCGCCTCCAGTGCTAGGTAAATAGAACTCAAATTGCACAATGACTCCGGACACATTACAGGACACGGGTAATTCAGCCGTCACGTTGTGAAGGTTGTATTTTCTGTCTATTGTAGTTTTTTGAATTGCTGTATTTAAGAGGTCGTATTGAAGGCCCTGATATACATAAAAAATTCTCGCTATAATAGTTGGCAGGTCAGCGCCAAGGGTACCTAAAGCCACCAGCCTTTCGGCAAACATTAGCTTATATAAACATCCGGGTGTCAAAGTGACATTTTGGCGAAGCAGTACTGTCCTGAGTATAGGTTGGGGTAAAACGTTGGTCTGAATGCTGGCAGCGCTGTTCCCTTGGTAAACATTAGTGGTAGTTCTGACTACATTGGATTCGGGAGCAGCGAGGCTTTCCCAATCGGCAAATATCCGACCTAGTTCCACACCGGGAATTTCAAACTCTCCATTTCTAATGAGCTCACCTGTTTCACAGAAACAACTTGGAGGCAGACACTTTTCTTTATCTTTAGGGCATATAGTTACATAATTATCATTATTATTGTTTATAGGACTACAGTATGGCTTTATAGACATAATCGCATCACTCCTTTCTACTGTAGTATATGTGGGTTACCTAAAATTGACATATATCAACCTTTAACTCGTAGATTTATGATGGAACTTGAAGATAAGTAACATGGCGCCATAGGAGATAGGCTGAGGATAAATAAGGAGGGCCAGAACCCGGCCTGCTTCAAAACACTAAAAACAAAAAACCTTTGCATTTAAGCAAAGGCTGTCTTTTCTTTATGGTGTCGGAGGCGGGACTTGAACCCGCACCCGGTTAAGGATACGCCCCTCAAACGTACGTGTCTGCCCGTTCCACCACTCCGACACAAATAATATATTAAGTTGGTCAGATAAGTTCCTCGCCTGACAACGTGTATTATACAACAGGCTTTAAGTAGTGTCAATGAAGGGTTCCGGCGCCTTATTAGAGTTTCAGCTTGCGTTGGAAGATGGCTTCAAGGTCTAGCACAGCGAGGGCTATTAACACTATCGCAACATCTAATCTTCAATCAGATCATCCTTAAATATTCTTTCAATGTCGAGATTAAGCAAATCTACTATATAAACAGTATGACGCAATTCTGATTCCCAGTTGAGAAGGAGTTTTATTGCTTCTGCTGCCTGCATACCAGCCAACAGTGCTGCCGTAAATGACAGTGCTCCCTCGTTTTCCTCGAAACTATATGACGATGAATCCTTATACATTCCCTGTAGACTATGGTCTCCGGGCATTATCACGGTCAGCTGCCCATACCATCCTCCTATAGTTCCATGAACCATGGGGATATTCTCCTCTTCACAGACCTGAGCCAAAGCCAAACGTGCAGGTATGTCATCAAGAGCTTCCACTATCACCTGCTGCCGTCTAATTGTGGCCATATCACTTTCCTCCCACCTAGAAGGAATGGCCGTTATTTGTACAGTAGGATTTATTTGCTCGATGGCAGCTCGGCAAATCTCAACCTTAGACTTACCTAGAGTTTCATAACTAGAAAATAACTGGCGATTGAGATTGCTTTCACGAAAAACGTCCGGATCCCAAATAGTAATATGGCCAACCCCCAGGCGGGCCAGATAATTGACTACATACAAACCTAATGCACCACAGCCGCACACTCCAACCCGGCTATCCATTAGTCTGATTTGATCAGACTGGCTTATGGCATCATGGTTACGCTGATAACGCAGGGGGACCACGCCTTTACGTAAATGCTCCCTTTCAACGTCCCGGGGAGCTTTGCCTAGTTTCTCCGCTAGCACAAGAGTATCTTTCCATTCTAGCCATTTGTTCATTATAACCACCTCCCGCCATAGACAATTTGGATATGAAATAGAAAGCTCCTAATGGTGAAAACGCACTGGTAATCCTTATTTTTCTATTTCCACGCAGTTTATGGAAACCCTTTTACTTAATATTTTCCATATTTCCCACTCTGTGCGAATTATGGGTATATTATCAGAGACTACTATTAAATAAGCCCGGGCTTTACAGCGCGGGCTAAAAGGCAAGTTAAATCAATTACACGGCTTTATTATACTTGCTCCTCAGTAGAGTTGCCCCCTTCCCCATCAGCCGATGGCTTTAAGAGTTCCACTTTGTGCCAATCAATCAATCCCATGCCATCCATTTGCAAATGGCGCACATGTTTGCCGGTTAAGGCCGTCGCTTTCTTTTGGAAAAGCCACAACATAGGAGCATCATCTACTATTATTTCCTCAGCTCGCTGCAGCAGTTTCAAGCGTTCCTCATTACTCTTGGTCTCTGCCCGGGCTGCATCAAGGACCTTATCCACCTGGGGATTATTATAGCCGGAGAAGTTGCTTATCCTTACCTTAGAACTGTGGTACATCTCATACAAAAAACTGTCGGCATCAGGGTAGTCAGCGTGCCAGCCCACTCTAAATACGAGTAAATTAAGTTCATTGAGCTGTTTTTTATAATAATCCCACTCCATATCCTGGAGCTGCACTTCGATACCCAGTTTATTGAACTGCGCGGCAACGGCCTCAGCCACCGCCCGGTGTCCTTCATCACGGTTATAAGCGAGTACCAGAGGTTTTAATCCTTCTCCTTCCGGGTAACCCGCTTCCGCCAGCAATTCTTTCGCCTTTTCCGGGTCATAGGTATAACCACGCAGTTGTTTATTATACCCTGGCAGTCCCATGGGTATTACTCCTTTAGCAGTCCGATACGAGTCAGCCAGTACCGTTTCAATTATGGAATCGCGATCTACCGCATAGTTTAAGGCCCGCCGCAGCAAATAATTGCCGGCAAAGGGTTCCCGGTTCATATTAAAACCAAAACTATAGGTTATCCACAGATACCGGTCGATTAACTTATCCTTGTATTCTGGGTTTTCTTTAATATTATTGATTTCCGCCAGGGGCACCTGGTTAATAAAATCCAATTTGTTGAGTTGGAAATCCCCAAAAGCCTGATAAGGATCCTCATACAAAGTAAACTGCAGGGCACTAAGCCGGGATGGGCTGCTATGATAATATTCGTTTTTTGTCATGGCAATGGTATGACCCTCAGTTGAAGCCTGCAGTACAAAGGGTCCTGTTCCTGGTGAGGGATCAATGCTTTCGTCCCCATCGTAAACCCAGAAAATCGGATTAGTTAGCATATGTAAAAAAGCGGAGTTAGGCTTTTCCAGGCGTATACGCAGAGTATCGCTGTCAACGGCTTCCACTCCGGTAATATCAGGGGTCCGGCCTTCCAAACGAGCCTGGCTGCCTTCGATAGGCAGAAACAAACTGATATTGGCCCATTCCTTGGTGGTGGAAAAGCTCTTTTCCCAGGCCATTTTTACCTTTTCAGCGGTAACAGGTTGGCCATTGCTGAATTTTGCTTTTTTCAGTTCTATGGTTAAAGTCTTGTTGTCGGCGGAATATTTCCAGCTGCGGGCCAGGCGAGGTTTGATGCTTCCGGCCTCTTCATCATAGTAAACCAGACCTTCATATAGTGTTGAGGCTATCAATCGTTCTTCAGGGCTGCCCAAATGAGCCGGTTGCAGAGAATTTATTTCACCTACTATGCCAACATTAAGCGGACGCGTATCCAGACTGGCAGTATAGATAACCTGCTGATACCAGTAAATACCCCCTCCGGCTGTCAGGGCAAGTCCAATGAGAACCGCAAAAATCACCACTTTCCGGTATGACAGATACAAAAAAAATGCCCCCTTCCCAAGCAAGTGTTCCTGAGGACATTGTATTTGACGCAATTGCTTATTATTCCTTTTTTTACAGTTATTGTTATCAGGGCTCGGTGTAAATAACCTGGTAGGCTTCATAGTTTTTTAGGACCATACCAATATATAACCGGGTTTCTTCAAAAGGTATTCTGTCTAGGTTATCAGGATTCCCATCCCATATGTTATCGGCGCTCCACTGTTGCACGGTTCCTCGCCCTGCATTGTAGGCAGCCACCATCAAGGGTATTTGTCCGTTAAATTCTTTACTTAAACTGTTCAAGTACCAGCAGCCAAAGTAAATATTGGTTTCTGGATCGTGCAGTTGGCTGGGATCAAAATCTTCTATACCCTGTTGCTCAGCAATCCATTGACCCGTGGTCGGCATTATCTGCATCAAACCGATGGCCCCCGCCGGGGAAAGGGCTTGGGACTGAAATTTACTTTCTGCTCTAATAATGCCGAACACCAGATAAGGGTCTACCTGGTATTCCAGACAAGCATTCATCACCAAATCATGGTGCGGCTGTGGGTAAAAAACCGTAATCCACTTAGGAAAGGTTAAAACAACTGCTAGAAACACTAAAATTACCAGCCATAGTACGATGGAAAAACGTCTTCTGGTTTTTGGTTTCACTTATATTAAACCCCCAGCCAACACAGTTTATATTAATAATATTTACAATTTGCTAATAATATTGTTGTAATATCTGGTGGCAGTCTCTATTGTTTCCTCTATGCTGAAGCGATTATCAATAACAACGTCAGCCCGCTTGGCCTTCTCATCCAGTGACATCTGTGCGTCTATACGCTTGAGAGCATCTTCCCGTGATAATCCATCCCGCTTCATCAAACGCTGAATCTGAGTTTCTTCATCCACCCATACTACCCATACCTCATCACAGATCCTGTCCATATGTGTCTCATACAAAAGGGGCACTTCTATAAACAATACGGCATCGGATTGCTGGCTCTTGATGTTTTTAATCATCTGTTTGAATTGTTCCCCCACCCGGGGATGAGTGATTTGATTCAGTACCTGCAATCGTGCCGGATCATTAAAGACAATGGCCCCCAGCTTTTCCCGATCAATGGTCTGATCAGGATTCAAAACCTCGGTTCCAAAATGCTCTACAATATCCTCCCAAGCAGGTTTGCCGGGTTCAATAATGGCATGGGCGACTTCATCGGCATCAATAATAATGGCTCCCAGATCTTGCAAGGCTCGGGATACGGTGCTCTTGCCACTGGCGATCCCCCCAGTAAGACCGATAATCTTCATAATATCACCGACTTTACATTAATTCCATCAAACCAATTACCACCAGGATGAATCCTGACAACAACGATGCTGCGGCTGTCACCCTGCTGCCCTTGCAGTATTGGCCGATCCACATTCCAGAGTTTACTAATATAAATTTTAACATACCCACGCAGAGGGCGGTAAACAAAATATTCATTCCGGTCAGGGCTATTCCCACCCCCGCACCCAGGGCATCCAAGGCCAGAGCCAAACCCAGAAAAGCAGCTTCGCGAACACTTATCTCTCCGGAAGAGTCAAAATCAGCGGTAGAGGGTTCTTTTAATATATGCACAATGATACCTAAAGTCTTAATACTGAAACTGAACAAGGGCTCCTGGGGATCAACCGGCAAACTGTTGATAGTTTCGCGAAAAGCCCCCATTAAGAAATAGCAGCCAATCCCAATTAACAGTAGTGCGCCTAGGTGGGAAGCCCACCAGGGAGCAAGTATAGCCGCCAATCCGGTTCCCAAAACCATGGAAACCGATACAGCCGTTGCGGAAGATATGGCAATAACCAGCAGTGGTATTATGGGAATATGTATTCTTTTTATTCCATAAGCCACGCCTACAGCGAAACCGTCAGCACTTACCGCTAGAGCAAACAGCAAAGCGGCCATGTATTCCATGTAGTGCTACTCCTATCCACTTCTAATTGTTTTACCTTCACTATATGGATAGAAACAGCAAAGTGTGATTGTCTTTGAGCTTTTAACACTGGCAGTGCTGGCAGTAATGACTGCTGCGGCCGCCGATCCGTTCCCTGACAATAGGGTGCCCGCATACCGGACAGGGTTGATCCTTGCGTCCATATACCTGAAGGTGGTGCTGGAATCCCCCCGACTGGTTGTAACCATCGCGAAAATCGCGGAAAGTGGTGCCGCGCTGTTCGATACTCTTAGCCAGTACTTTTTTAATAGCCTGGGCTAACCTCTCAATTTCCTCATCACTCAGTGTTCCCGCCGGCCGTTGGGGAAGAATGCCGGCAGCAAACAAAGCTTCATCCGCATAAATGTTGCCGAGGCCGGCGATCAGATTCTGGTTTAGCAGCAGAGTTTTTATAGCAACTTTCCGGCCCTTCACCAGTCTGGCCAAATGGCTGGCGTCAAATTCATCTTCCAGTGGTTCACAGCCCAGGCAGCTAAAGAAATCTTGAATATCTTTGATGAACCACAAGCCTCCAAAACGGCGGGCATCCTGGTAAACCAACCGGCGCCCGTTATCCAAGTGCATTACCGCATGAATATGTTTGCCGGTCAGTTCCTGATCCTTTTCCACCATGTAGAAACGCCCGCTCATGCCCAGATGGATGAGCAAGTGCTTTTCTCCAAAACTGAAAACTAAGTACTTGCCCCGGCGAGCTATTTTTTTAAGAGGCTGTCCACATAATTCTGCCGGCTCAAAGTCCTGTCTTCTTAAGACACCGGGATGGAAAATCTCCAGTTTAACCAGAACAGCATTTACATTGCTCAAAAGGGAGCGGCGAATAGTTTCAACTTCTGGCAGCTCCGGCATTAGGAAACCTCCTTTAAGTTATACATCCACAGGCTCCATATCATACCAGTTGGGTCCCACTTTAACCGAAACCTCTAAAGGCACTTTAAGGGTGCAGGCATGTTCCATCTTGTCCTTGAGCAGGGCTACCACCTGCTCCACTTCCTGCCGGGGAACTTCCAGAATCAAATCATCATGCACCTGCAAGACAAGGCGCGCTTGCAGTTGGCGAGCCTGCAATTCCTCATAAATATTTATCATAGCCAGTTTTATAATATCGGCAGAAGACCCCTGAATAGGGGTATTTAAGGCCATACGCCGGGCAAAAGACTGTACCATTTTGTTGCGGGCTTTCAAGTCGGGCAAATAACGGCGGCGTTTTAATATAGTCTCCACATATCCGTGTTCGATACCGAACTTTACGATATCTTCCATATAGCGGCGCACTCCTGGATAACTGCTGAGGTATTTTTCAATGTATTGTTTGGCTTCCTTGCGGCTCACTCCCGTATCCCGGGCTAGACCAAAGTCGCTGATACCATAAATAATACCGAAGTTTACAGCCTTGGCCCGGTACCTGAGATCCGCCGTAACCTGATCCAATGGTACCTGGAATATCTCCGCGGCAGTACGGGTATGAATATCTATGCCTTGCCTGAAAGTATCGATTAATATCTCATCCTCGCTGATGTGGGCCAGGGAGCGCAAATCTATCTGGGAATAGTCGGCCGAGACTATCATCCAGTCTTCCCGGGGAGCCACAAAGGCCTTGCGGATACGGCGGCCTTCTTCCATGCGGATGGGGATGTTCTGCAGGTTAGGTTCTACACTGGATAGTCGGCCGGTAGCCGTCTGCGCCTGCTTAAATATGGTGTGTATCCGACCCGTTTCTGGGTGAATCAGCTCCTGCAGGGCATCCACATAGGTTGATTTCAGCTTAGTCAACTGGCGATAGTTTAAGATCTCAGCTATGATGGGGTGTACATCATGCAGCTGTTCCAATATCTCCGCCCCAGTGGCGTAACCGGTCTTGGTCTTTTTTATCACGGGCAGGCCTAAATCTTCAAAAAGAACTTTTCCCAACTGCCGGGGAGAATTAATATTGAATTCCTGTCCGGCCAGGTTGTATATTTCCGCCTCATTTCGTTCAATACCCGCAGCCAGTTGGGCCGAAATCTCCTCCAGGATTTCCTTTTCCACCTTCACTCCTGCAAATTCTATGTCGGCCAGAACTGTGGATATGGGCATTTCTACATCGATAAGCAGTTCCAGCTGGTCGAGAGTCAGCCTTTCTAAGATAGTCTCCCACGAGGGCAATATCTGGCTCGCCAGCTTAAGGTGATTATCCTTTTCAATGGTACGGTTCAAAAACTTCTGCACGGTGAATGTCAATTGCTCACCATCAAAACTGGGATCATATACGTAAGCCCCCAGGAGGGTATCGCCTTTTATTCCCTGGAGTTCGATACCATATCTTTTCAGCAGAACCTGAGCAAATTTAGCATTATGAAACACCTTGGGCAAATAAGGCGCTTCCAGATAAGGTCGCAGCCATTCCAGTTTATAAGTTGTTTTTTCACCCACCTCCAGGTGATAAACCTTGTCCCCAGTGGTGATATAAAAATGCTGTATTTTAGCCCACATGGGGTGATGATAATCAGCGGCAATTAAAACCCCTGTGTTTTGATTTTCACTGAGAGCCGCAATAAAGCGGGCGGTCTGGTCTTCATCCTTCAATTCCTCCGCCACTACCTTATCGTCCCAATAAGCCTGGGGCTGGTCGATTTTTTCCTCCAGTGACTGTAAAAGACTATTAAACTCTAATTTATGGTACAGTTCTCTTACGGTTTTCAGGTCAGGGTTTTTGCGGCGGTAATCCTCCAGGCTGCATTGCATATCAATATCCCGGATTATGCGCCCCAGTTTCCGGCTCATAAAAGCCTGCTCCCGGTGCTGGCTGAGACGCTCCACCACCTTTTTGCCCTTAACTGATTCCAGATGGTCATAGAGGTTTTCCAGACTGCCGAATTCCTGAATAAGTTTTACAGCTGTTTTTTCTCCCACCCCCGGTACTCCAGGAATATTATCAGAAGAGTCACCCATCAATCCTTTAACATCGATGAGCTGTTCTGGGCTTACCCCCCAACGCTCCTTTACTTTCTCCGGGGTATAGGTTTCCATTTCCGTAATCCCTTTTTTGGTCATTAAAACGGTAACCTTATCCGATACCAGCTGCAAGGAATCCCGGTCTCCCGTCAAAATAAGGGTTTCCATACCTGCTTCCTCAGCCATCCGGCTCAGGGTGCCAATTATGTCATCGGCTTCATAACCTTCTATCTCTGTATAATCCAGATTCAATGCTTCTAAGATTTTTCGCAGCAGCGCGAATTGCCCGCTCAATTCATCAGGGGTATCCGGGCGGTTAGCCTTATAACCGGCATAAACCTCGTTGCGAAAGGTATGGCGGTCTTTATCAAAAGCGACCAATACGTGGGTGGGCTGCTGTTCAGCTAAGACCCGATTCACCATAGTCAGAAAACCGTAGACACCATTGGTATAAATCCCTTCCCGGGTATGCAACAAAGGAAGCGCAAAAAAAGCCCGGTATAAAAGGCTGTTCCCATCAATCAACATTAGTTTGGACTGCGGCACATTTTCCCCTACTTTCCCAACCATACTGGTTTTGTTTCCCGTATAAAATTCAATGGGCAGGAATCGTTTCCCTGCCCATATTATTTATATACAATTATTTTCTTATCCGGTTATTAATGCTGAACTTCTTCTTCCACCAGGTAAACTTTTATGGTTACTAGACTGGCGTCTCGCTCAATTCTAGCCTTCTTTTCACTCCAGTTTTGATGCTGCTCTTTTAATTCTTGGATGCGCGGCACATCTGCTTCATTGCCCTGAGCTTCTAGTTTTTCTATTTCCTGAGCTATAACATCAACGGTAGTTACTGCTTCCCGGTACTGTTCCGTCAACTCTACCTGTTCCGCCATGGGGGCACTAGCATTGCCCAAGCCCTCCAACTGTTCCAATATCTGTTTTACTGTCTCCCGGGGTGCTTTAATGTGGATTTCCCGGGTATAGGAACCGGTCAGAGCCTGCATGGTGGTTCCTGAAGCTAACCAAGATTCTGCTCCGCAGGCCTGGGCGATCTCCAGTACTCTGTCTACTGAACCAGCCAGGCTATCTACTTTTACCTGGGATTTAACTACATCGGCTATTTGCGGGTCAACCTCCGCCATCTTTATAGGCTGATTCTCACTGCCTTCATTAATATCATTATCATCCGGTGCGGGGGGCTCCACTGCCGGCTGCTCTGGAGGCTGATCCGCTTCATTATCTTGACCAGGTTCCTCTAATGCCACGGCCGGAGGAGTTTCTTCATCATTGCTTCTCCATTGTTGGAAACGCTGAATAATGTCTTCCACTGCTACGGATGTTGTCTTAGATTGTTCCTTTTTATCCTGCCATAGGTTGGCAATGCTTCCTGCCGGCAAAAAGGAACTGCTAAAAATACCTACCGCCAAAGCTAGGCCCGCAACAGCCGCAGCAATCCAGGCCTGTTTCCGAGGACGTTTGATCTCCTTCGGTGAAAACAGCAAGGGGTTTTCGCTGAGCAAACGCATATGGAGGTCTTCAGCAAACCGGTCAGGAATCTGCGGTGCATCTAAATTGACCAGCAAAGAATGAATCAACTGAAGTTGCTCTAGTTCCTGACGGCATGATTCACATTCAGCCAGGTGAGCTTCAACAAGCTGATTCTCACGCTCATTGGTCATTTGGTCCATATATGCAGATAGATGTTCTTTAATTTGCTCGCATCTCATGCACCGTTCCTCCTCGCAACTTTAGACGAGGCATCTAAGGTAAAAGTTCCCTATCCACCAACTTTTTTCGCAGTGCTTCCCGGGCTCTGCTTAACCGCGATTTGACTGTGCCCATGGAGCAGTTAAGAACTTCAGCTATCTCTTCGTAACTGAGTTCCATTATATCCCGCAGGATAATAGCGCTCTTATGTTCCGGCTTCATCTGGTCGAGAAGACTTTGTATGTATTGGGAGAACTCCTTTTGTTCATATATTATGTCTGCGGTGGGAGATGTGTCGGCAAATTCCTTTTCCACCTCATCCCCTTCTTTCGTAGCTAATGGTTCGTCTAAGGATAAGGTGGTGATTCTTCTTTTTCGGCGACGAAGCTCATCCAGGCACACATTGGTGGTTACCCGGTACATCCAGGTTCCAAAGCTCGAATCGCCCTTAAAAGATCTCAGTGAACGGAAGGCCTTGATAAAAGCCTCCTGGCACATGTCGTACGCATCTTCCTCATTTCCCATGTATCTAAATGCCAGCGCATAAATCTTACTCTGGTATTGGGCGACTAGTTCTTCAAAAGCCGTTGTGTCTCCCTGAAGGCTTTTCTTCACCAGCTGCTCTTCCATCGTCATCTCATACTTCTCCTTAAATCTTGAAAGTATAGAAGTAAATATCGCTTTATAAAAGAACTAATAGTATTTAACTATTTCATCATAACAAGTTTTTCGCCATTGCCAAGCTAAATCCTCTCTTAAGATAGTTCCTTCTTCTGTCAGTCCACCTATTACCTGCCTTTAACGTGCTACTTTGACAATTATACCAGACTGGCCCAGGGGCAACTTGGCTTGACAATAGCTTTTTCCCCCAGTATAATTTAGTTTGCATTTACAGTACCGCATAAGCCAGAGTGTCGGAATTGGCAGACGAGCGCGACTCAAAATCGTGTGCCGCAAGGCGTGTGGGTTCGACTCCCACCTCTGGCACCATCCAAGAAAAATAGAGGCTTAGAGCCTCTTTTTTGATTGGTATTTACTAATCACACTACGTTCTAGCTTTTACAATAACCATTTTTAGCCACTATATGACTGCGAACAAACTCTACACTACTTTTTCATCAAGCTCCGGGAACAATGACCCTTGGCGGTCATCTTTATTACCTTTTGCCTCATTATCTATATTAAGCAGATATCGTTTTGGCTGCGAATGCTTCTCTAATCTACCAATATCCACCGCATGTTGTAGCCAGGCTTCCATTTGTATATCCTTAACGTTGAATTGCTCTGCTAGAGTGTGGCTCTCTCTCTCATTATTTGCTTCAAAAGCACGTTGAATATACGGCCATACGATTTCAAACAAATCATGTACCTCGGAAAGTTCGTTCGCCTTATCGGTAGCAGCAGCTTCATGCATATTCTGCATTTTATTTCCGTTATTGAAGGATTCGTTATTGCTAACTGTGGAACGCTTTATCTCTCGCACTCTGTCATTAAATATTTTGATCAAACTATGTTCTTCATTGAAACTACCTGGGGGTAATCCATATGCACCTTTATTGATCAACGCATGATTTCCATGGGGAGCATCTTCCGAGTCACGTACAAAAAGAGGCACCCAAGAATTCTTCATATTTTCGACAGCACCAGTCCATGTTCCACCCTTCCCTTCAGTAGCTGATACCACTACTGCAAATCTGGAGAGGGCATAGATGTACTTATTCCTACCCATGGCTGCCCCAGTACTAAACCGTGCATCGGGATGATAAGGGGACACTAAAAGTAACTGATGGTTGAGTACGGCATCGCGGTTGGCCTTTTTACGAACAGCCGCAGTAAGACCATTGGATAATATAGAGATTACTCTGCCACCTGCTTCAATTGCCGCTTTCTGAGCGATGGAATCGACACCGCGCGCACCACCGGATATTACCCCCAAGCCATCTCTTACACAGGCTCTGGCAAGTTTTTCAGTGTAAATAATACCTGCCTCATCCACTTCCCGTGACCCCACAATGCCCACCGCCTGATAATCAAACAAGCGGATATCTCCAGCTCCATATATAATAACAGGAGCTTTATCTATTAAGAGCTTCTTCAACCGTTCCGGATATAACGGCTCAGAACGAGTCAAGGCCCAAATCCCCATATCCTCAAGCCGCTTCAGCTCAATTGCCAAGCTGCCCCGCCGGGTAAGAAGCTTATCCAGTCGTTCCACCTGGCTTTTATCTAAATCTAACTCTCTTTGCCATTCACTGTTATCAACTTGAAAAAATGCTTCCGGTCGTTTCAACGAGCTGTCAGCAATTTTCCTGGCTAGTGAATTCCACTCCGTTAAGGTTAGTGGTTTATATTCAGATTCCATCCCCTTGGGAATAGCCAGATTCGAACAAACCAAAAGTATAACCTGACTGTCGGCAGAAATATTAATCTTCGTCAATCGCTATCACCTCCCGACCAAGTAGCAGCTAAGGCCAGAGGAAAAACCGGTCCACTTCCTGCTTCCTGTAAAAGGGCTCCACATACTGTCAAAGTCCACTTCGAATCAACCATATCATCTATCAATAATACCGGCCCCTCTGGACAATATCCAACTACTGAAAAAGCCTCCAGAGCGTTCCTGGCCTGTTGGCTACTATTCTCCATCGTTTTTTGCTCCGCCGTATCTTTTGTTTTAGCCAATACCTGATAATAAGGGAGGCCTAGTTTTGCAGCAACTCTCTTGGCAAAGTCAGGAACCAATTCAGGATGCCTTAGAGAGGGAATCGCTGTTATCCATTCAAGCTCAGGTTTAGGCTCCCAATTATTATTTATTAATTCTACCACGGCTTCTACCAGTTCATCATTAAACACACCAACTTCATACTTTCCTTTTTTTACAAGAGTTCCCCAACCTGCATCACCATAGCGACATAAAGCCCTGCCTTCCTGATTCTTTAGGTTTGCTGTTATTTTTCCCTTGAAATGACCGACCCCATAAGCCGGCCACTGCTTTCGAGGTTGAATAGGTAAATAACACCTGCGTAAAAAACGAACTGCATTTTCTACCAATTTGTGATTCGCTTCTGCTAGGAAAAATGGCCCCTGACAATTTGCACATTTTCCGCACTCCCGAGCATAAGGATCGTCCAACTGTTCGGCTACAACGCGCATATAACACTCATCAGTCAAAACAAACTCCCGCATTTTTTGCAGTTCTTCATATCGTTGTGCTGTAACCCGATTCATTCTGTCATCATCTGGTTTCCAGGGATTTGCACTTCGATAGTATTTACTGCCATTCTTGAATATTGCCCCTTCTATTTCCATTAGTTTAAGAGATTTTTCTACTCTGCTTTTTGATTTATTAATTGATGGCAAAATAGAAGGAATACTTAGCCCATCATCAGCTTCTTCTATCAAATTTAACACTTGTAGCATTTCCTTTGGATTTGGAAAGGCTTGTTGAATAAAATAATCCTGAATTTCATCATCCTCGCCACCGCTTAAAAGAATGGCATAAGCATTGCTAAGTTCACGACCAGCGCGACCAATTTGCTGGTAATAAGAAACCAGAGATCCAGGACGCTGATAGTGAACTACGAACCCTAAATCCGGTTTGTCAAAACCCATACCCAAAGCAACTGTAGCCACAAGTGCCTTTACCTCATTATTGATTAACCACTGTTCTCTCTCTATTCTTTCCTTATCATCTAATTGGGCATGATATTCATGAACATCAAGATCTTGTGATTGCAGCCAGCGTGCTACTCTGTTGCAATCAGCAACAGTTAAACAATATATTATTCCTGTTCCCGGCAAGTGGTGAATATTTTCAGCTAACCAGGCCAGCCGTTCTGCTTGATCTTTTAATACTATAGTCTGTATTCTTAACGATTGCCTGGTTAACGGGCCACGCAGTATTTTGATATCATCGCCTAATTGTTCCCGGATATCATTTACTACCCGGTCATTCGCTGTAGCGGTAGTCGCCAGTACAGGTATACCAGACGGCAAATTTTCAATGATACCAACTATTCTTCGGTAATCGGGACGAAAATCATGACCCCAATCGGATATGCAGTGCGCCTCATCAACAACCAACATACCAATATTCCCTGGGATACTGGCTAAAAATTCATTAAACTCCTGGGAGGCCAACCTTTCTGGAGAGACCAATAGAATATCGCACTTATTGCTCCGCAGGTCAGCCTTAACTACTTCCCATTCTTCCGGATTATTACTGTTAATAGTTCCTGCTCGTACTCCTATCCGCTCGGCCATCTCTATCTGGTTTCTCATCAATGATAAGAGTGGGCTGATAAGCAAGGTAATCCCATGGCCCTCTTCTCTAAGCAATTTGGTAGCGATAAAATATACAATACTCTTGCCCCACCCTGTACGCTGAACTATCAGGGCACGGTTCTTTTTCACTGCTACCGTTTTAATCGCTTCCCATTGTCCATCTCTGAAGGTTGTATCCGCACCTAACATCGTTTTTAATAATTTCTCAGCCCGCTCTCTCACTATTCCTCCCCCCTACTCAGTTAGCTTAAAACAACTAGCCACTCAAAATCCCCAAAATCATTGGTACTCCCTAATTGTTACTCCTAATTTTTCTGAGGCCCAAAAGGCTACAGATGTTTTATTTCCAATCCGCCCACATGCTTTTGCATGTATTCGGCTACTAATCTACGATGGCAGTGAACTGCTTTACCTTCTGCACATAACAGGCAAATCACCTCAGGTTGTTTAGCCAAATCGAAGTTTTCTAGTGGTTTTCGTTCTTCCAAAAGCCTGTTGAATAATACCTGGAATTCATCCCAAGGTATTTTTTTATTCTTGTACTCTTTAAATAAAGTTTCAGTAGGAGCAAATTCTGGCCGGTGTTCATATCCAATTCCAACCAGCTCTAATATGTATTCTAAATCCTCCTTTTTGGCATAGCCGGCCAGTTGGGAGGTATTATTCAGGCGAACATCAATTACCTTTTCAACTCCAGCATCACGGAGCTTGGCAATAAATTCTCTCAGGCTCTTTTTTGAAAAACCAATTGTACAAACGACCATGGTAATGTCTCCTCTCCAATAGCTAAAATAACGCCGGTTGAACTATTCATCTTTTCCAGCAGGCTAGCCGATAATTTGCCATTATTATACACCTTTTGTGTTGATCACTGGTTATAAATGACCTATATAAAAATGCGGAAGCTTAAGCTTCCGCTACTGCTGTAATCCTCGTTTGAAATTGCCACGCACCTTCGGGGCTCGCAATTGTCACCTGTAGAAAAGGCCACGATGAATGAAAACATTGCTGGTCGGCTTAAGCAGGAGTATTAGCCGGGCGAGCGACGTACGACGAGCCGTTGCAACACACGGCGAAACTGAGGGCTGCGAATCGGAGCGAGAAACAGGAGGTTTCGAGCAGCGAGGACTGAGTGCATGGATGCCGAATTCCGAGCGGTCCGCTTCGCACCGAAGTAAGCCGATGTGTTGCCGGCGAGGAGTCTTGGAGCGAGCCGGCTAACACTCCTGCAAAGCCGTGGTTTGCGTATATCCTTGCGGATACAATTAAGGTCGCTGTGATGAATTCGGAAAGGTATCACTCCCAGGTGAGTTGTATCTCGCTGCCATCGCTTATAGGGGTAGTAAAACCGGCTTCCTCTCCATCCACCCGCATAATTAATCTCCCGCTAACACTAGGTTTGAATTCTATTACCCGGAATATATCGCTGAGTATGGCTTGGGATTGGCTGCCATCCACCTGCAGCTCTGCTCCATCTATTAAAAGAGCATCCAGCTCCACTTCCTGTCCATTCATTACTATACGGGGCTCCCCACAGCTTAATTCCACTGGCTGTTGGTTTACCGTTACTTTTAAGTTGCACAACTCCTGACTCTCTGGAATATCTCTCAACCTGGGCTGAACGGAATTTAAGCGATACTCGATGCGATCTCCGAATTCAATAAAGTCTTGCAGCTGTCCCGGTTTTCCATTTACGCTAACCTGCACCGGCAACCAACGGCAGGTTCTATCTTCACCATTTAATCGATAATGGTAAATCCTTTCCTGCAGCATTTCTAATGATAGCCCCGCTTGCAGCAGTACATTGTCCAAACGAGCAGCTGGCCAAACTTTTACCTGGGCGCGGTCGGGGATTTCCTCTTCCACATCCCACCTCTGTCCATTAACTGTAAAGGTTGGTGTCAACGGCAACTCTTCACCGTTTACCCAAACCATCCCAGAATTAAGGGTCATCAGATCTTTAATAAAAATGCGGGCATCAGTTCCATCTGTACCCGGTTGATAGCTAATGCGGTCACCTTCTTTTACAAGGGCATCCAAAGAGGCCTCTCTTCCATTTACTTGGATCTGGGGAGGTGTTCCTAATTGACCTTTAAAGACCTTTACCGCACCATTTAATTCTATAGTTTTGCCTAAACCCGGCCTACCATAAATATTCGTCAAGGAAATCCCGGAACTCAGCAAAGCACTGGCTACCGTAAGGTCGCCCATATTCCACATAGGAATCTCCCGTTCATTAACCTGGACACGAATAAAAGGTACCATAGGTGAACTTAAGGCATGATAAGCAATGCCTAAGGGTGTTACTCCCTGAGGTCCTTTTAAGTAGTCCGGATTTACGGTTATATTGTCCAAAGCCTGGGGCGTACGTGTCCCCACCCGGTTAGCCGGCAAGCCCAGTGCTGAAGCCAGCAATCCCATGAGATTGACGGTCAGGCTTCCTCCACCTATACAAATAACCGCATCGGGAGCTTTTTGGTTAAGGGAAACAATACATTCTGCAATGGCCAAGGCTATTTCCCCGGCAGTACGTTCCAGTACTTCACTTACTTCGGCAGCTGGCAGGTGCAGCTGGTTGCCTAAAATATCCTGGCAGTCTATTATTTCATGGTCCAACATCTGTCTTTTTACTTTTTCCGCACTGAGAAAGTCCAAGAGATAATGAGAAGCTAGCTTTTCGGTGAGTTCATCCCCTCCTAGGGGAACCATGGCATATCCATATATATTGCCGTCTCTAACCAAAGCAATGTCAGAGGTGCCCGCGCCAATATCCACCAGAGCCAGATTGAGCAGGCGCATATTAGGGGGAATAGCTATGGAAATAGCGGCAATAGGTTCTAAGGTGAGACTCTGTACACTCAGATCAGCTCGTTTCAGGGAAGAAAATAGACTATCCACTACTACCCGGGGTAAAAAGGTGGCTACCACTTCTACGGCAATCTCTGCTCCTATCTGCCCTACCAGGTTTCCTATAACCTGATTTTCCAGCTGGTAATCTACAATGCTGTAGCCCACACAGAAATACTGGCTGCTGTCTTTACCAGGCTGCCCTTCAGACGCCAGTCTGTTCTGCGCTTCTTGTACAGCCTCCAATTCCAGGGCAATAACCTCTTGGCGGCTGATTTCACTGTTAGCCAGGCGTTTTTTAACAGCCTTACCGGAGGTGGTTCTTAATGAACGCCCGGCTGCCGCCGCTGCCGCCGATTCCAGCTTTATATTGAGTTTGCTTTCCAATGCCAGCTTAATATCCAGTATGCTTTGGGCTACTGCTTCCACATCGTGAATCTGCCCGTCCAGCATGGCTCGGGTCTGGTGTTCCCGCATTTCACTGCCGGTAACTTTATATCCTTTTTCGGTTTTTTCCATAACCAGTCCCACAATTTTGCGAGTGCCTATATCCAGGGCGAAAACTTTATGATCATCCATTACAATCCTCCCCTGCTACTTGTCACATTAAAACTCTACCTACTTAGGCTTGGTTCCCATGAACCGACTCTTAATCACCAGCCCAACAAAACGGGGTAGTACCAATTGGCGCTTGAAGCGGGAAGGCTCTGCTATCAAACGGTATAGCCATTCCAGATTGAGTTTTATGATCCATCCGGGAGCTCTTTGTTTAAGTCCGGATATTACATCCAGGCTTCCCCCCACGCCAATACACACCGGAACCTTTAACTGGTTTTTATATTGGTCAATCCACCATTCTTGCCGAGGAGCTCCTAAACCGACGAAGAGAATCTGAGGAGCAGTTCGGATAATATCAGCAACTATTTCCTGCTCTTCATTATCGTTAAAATAACCATGGTGAAAGCCAGCCACCGTTAAACCAGTATATCTGGCTTGCAGTTTCTGAGCAGCCGCTTCAGCTACTCCCGGGGCTGCTCCCAACAGGTATATGCGCCATCCCCGGTGGGCAGCTCGCTGGCAGAGTTGTTCCATCAAGTCAATACCGGTTACCCGTTCGGGGACCTTGATGCCCAGCCGGCGAGCCCCCCACACTATGCCTATTCCATCTGCGGTAACTAGCTCCGCCCGGTTAATAAGCTCCAGTAAAGCCGGATCATAATAGGCCTGGTAAGCAATTTCAGCGTTTAAGGTAATTATGTGAGCATATTTCCCTGGGTCGGCTTTATCAATTAAATCTCCCACCCGGTCTAAAGTTGCCGACATGGTCAGGGGATCAAGGCGACAGCCCAGTACAGAAGGATGAGTATTCATGTAAATCTCCAATTATTTAACAATATTCTCTATCTGTAAATTAGCTTTTAGTTTATATTTTCCTCCCTAATAAGGAGCTTAACCATGGAAACATAAAAAGCCCGCCAATAAAAACGCGGGCTTTAGAAAATCAACTTTTACCTGACAGGTTAAATCCGTCCTACTTCATCCAGAACGGTTTGCAGGGCTTCGTCTTCTGATTGAATCACTTTTTGCAGCGCTTCGTAGCTGCGAACTACATTGATTAAGGTTACCATTTCCTGAACCGCCACCACATTAGACTCTTCCAGGTATCCGGATAATATCTCGGGCACATCAACCAATTCAGGTTCCTGATCGGTTATTAATAGACTTCCTCCCAGCTTTTCCAATTCCTCTTGATTGTCGAAGCGCACTACCATAAGGCGGGCAATTTCTTCCCCATTATCAGTAATATAGCCCATCTCGTCGACAGCGAATTCACCTTCTAAGTAAATATAATCATAGTTGTCGTCAAGTACCGGATAACCTTGGTTGGTAGTTAACAGTCCGTCCCCATTGATCTTAAGGCTTCCTCCCCGAGTATAGGCGATATCATTGGGGGTCTCCACCACTAAGTAGGTGTCTACCGTGCCTAAGGCCAAATCAGTGGCCAGGTAGGTTTGTTTAAGGTTGCCCAAACTGTTATCGGTAATAATACCGTCCACGCAGGCACCCGTTCCCAGATAACCAATTATTACGGGTTTTTGAGGCTTGGGGGGTTCTAAACTAGTATCCAATTCTCCCAAACGACTCATCAGCATAGCTGGAAAAGCCCGGGCTACGGCAGAGCTTTTCTTAAATCCTGTGGTATTAACATTAGCCAAATTATTAGCCACCACGTCCTGACGGGCCATTTGCAGCATCATACCCGAACCGGCTGTATATATTCCTTTAATCAAAGGACTACCTCCTCAATATTTTCCCTGTATTTATAATCGATAAATATACCGAAAAACTTTAAACAAAAGGAAAACGAGGACCGGTTGGGCAAACCAATCCTCGTATTATGCATTCCATTAAGGGGCAGGTTTTTATATAAGTCTCTTGGCAGTTTTACCGCGAACACGATACAGTGTGTGCATCTCATGCAATGCCTTGCCTGTTCCTACTGCTACACAGGATATGGGATCTTCAGCGATATGAACAGGTAAATTGGTTTCTTTGGAAAGAAGTATATCCAGACCATCCAATAAGGAACCGCCTCCGGTCATTACTATGCCATTGTTGACAATATCGGCGGCTAACTCAGGCGGAGTTATTTCCAAAACCTTTTTTACCCCTTCAATTACTGCCGCCAGCGGTTCCTGCATAGCCAACCAGCTTTCATAGGAAGTTATCTTGACGGTTTTGGGTAGTCCTGTTAATAAATCCCGACCACGAACATCCATAACCCGGTCCCGGTTTTTGTCCGTTACCCAGGCTGTTCCTACCTGTACTTTTAATTCTTCCGCAGTGCGATCTCCAATCATCAAATTATATTCTCTTCTTACATAACGGATAATAGCTTCATCGAATTTGTCGCCCCCTATGCGCAAGGAGGTATTGCAGACGATTCCTCCCAGGGACAGCACGGCAATATCAGAGGTACCCCCGCCGATATCAACTATCATGTTTCCAGTCGCTCCGGAAATGTTTATGCCTGCTCCTAATGCTGCAGCTAGTGGTTCCTCTATAATAAAAGCTTGTCTTGCCCCAGAATACAAAGTAGCCTGACGAACAGCTCTTTCTTCTACATCAGTTGCTCCAGTGGGAATACACACAATCACTCGGGGTTTGAAAAACATTCGTCTTCCCAAAACTTTACGAATAAAATAGGTCAGCATCTTTTCAGTAGTGTCGTAATCAGCAATGACGCCTTCTTTTAAGGGACGAATAGCCACAATATGCCCAGGAGTGCGTCCCAACATCTGCCGGGCTTCTTCACCAACCGCAATTACTCGATCTGTATTGCGGTCGATAGCAACGACTGAAGGTTCATGCAGTACAATACCCTTTCCCTTTTTGAACACCAGCACACTGGCCGTACCCAGGTCAATTCCAATGTCTTCCTCAAAGAACACGCGGCGAGGCCCTCCCTACACAATTCTTCATTTTTGACTATAATAGTATTTTACCGCTTATTGGTGCCTATGGCTATGATTTTATGATTGGGAAGTTGTATGCCGGGCATATTTTTGCCTGGTAGCCTCTCCTCCGCGTAAATGCCGCTCAGCTTTATTTTTATCCAGAACCCGTTTTACCTCTTCGGCCAGCTGCTTGTTAATGCGCGGCAGCCTTTCGGAAACATCTTTATGCACGGTGCTCTTAGATATGCCAAATACATCTGCAGTTTGTCTAACCGTGTCAGTGGTTTGAATAATGTGCTGAGCTATGCGCACCGCTCTTTTACGAATATAGTTCTGCATGCTCTGCCTCCCTAACTGAATTAGTTAAATATATTCCTATAGGGAGGCTTTTCAGAACTTTTAGTAAGGTAATTTGTATATTCGGGTGCGGGGATAGTAGTGCCTGAGTATTTGTTGATAGTTTTTGCCTTGCAGAGCCATTCCCTGAGCCCCATATTGACAAAGGCCCACTCCATGACCATACCCACGGCTCACCATAGTGACTCCCTGTTCATTAACACTGATGGTACACCAGGTGGAAGGCAGGGCAAAAGCTTGGCGGAA
>LSQX01407496.1_pt1 | contig 100166 bp, 114 predicted proteins | sample 654561 | NCBI WGS metagenome assembly LSQX01 (sample SAMN04489861, study PRJNA283612) | anaerobic digester metagenome | isolation source: 4 biogas reactors fed with cattle manure at either 37C or 55C with and... | place: Denmark: Kongens Lyngby | collected 2014 | reverse complement strand
CCGGAGATGTGTATAAGAGACAGCCCGTAAAAGTTCGCCCATGCTGGGCGGACTATAAAAAGGACAATTCCTTAACTAAGAGAATTGTCCTTTTATTGCATATTTATAATAATTGATATTTAGCCCTCTTCTATTGTGAATAATTCATTTAGCACCATGTATAAGCCCGGGAAGAAGTTCATTACCTGCCATATTCCCCCTCCTCGTAGCTGTAGCTCAGGTATCAATCGCAATTTAGCATTCATGCTTCTGGCATCATCAAACCAGACAACATGCTCTACACCCGCCTCATTGGTATAATAGTAAAAAGGTACCTGTGCAGTCTCGTCAAATTCTATGGTAGCATTATACTGTACAGCACGAGCGATAGCCTCCTGGTTACTGAGAGCTTCTGCCATACTTTCCCCTCTTATGAATGGTAGAGCCCAATCATAGCAATAATTCGGTATACCCATAAGTATCTTATCATTATCTATTACCGAAACTCCATACTCCAGTACCTGCCTGACATTATTAAGCGGAGCTGTTGGCATTGGCGAACTAAATAAATACCCCCATTCATAGGTCATAAGAAGCACTAAGTCCGCAATGGCACCTATGGCGGGATAATCATGAGCTTCATACAAGAGCCCCGTCATCTCACCTGAGGTTTTTGGTGCCAATGCAACCAAAGTAAGGAGTCCCAGAGGCTCTAAACTATTCTTAACATTTGATATAAAGCCTATAAATAGTTCCTTATCCTCCGGCCGGATGAATTCAAAGTCAATATCCAGACCCACATATCCCTTTTCCTGCATGGTAGCAATTATATTCTCTATTAATAGCCGCTGTCCTTCTGTATTTACGAACATATCATGAGCAATCTGAGTATCAAAATTCATCTCTGCATTCATTGGAGCTAACACCATAATAGGAGGTACCCCTGCATCATAGCCGGTGGCTATAAGCTCTCCATCATCAATAGGCACCAACTCTCCCTGCGGCGTGAACCCATAGGTAAATAATGATTGGTAGGTAAGAAAGGGAAGTGTCTTGCGATGTACACTCCGGTCAATAAAGGGATACAAGTAACCGATAATTAGAGCTGTGTCAATAGCCGGATCCTTCTCATAGTCGATGAGCAGTGTCTGACCAGGTTCTAAGAATTCCTGGGCTGCAGCCCATGGATTATTTCGTAGTAGTTGATCGGTTGTGATATCATAAGTCCCAGCAACTCCTTCAATAGTGTCACCCTCAACCACTGTATGGACTTCTGTAGGTATCCTCACTACCATGCTCTGGCCAACCACCAAATTATCGGGATTTGGCAGTTCGTTGTCTATAATTAATCTTTCCGGAGTAACACCATATTGTTCTGCAATCGTACTTAGGGTTTCTCCCGTTTGTACAACATGAATTGTCATACTCTTAACTCCTTCATGAATTAAGCTTCATAACAATATATGCAAAGTAGGGTTAGTTGTGAAACACCAAGGATATAGCCTTTACTGCAAGATTTAGAAAATATGTCGCTAAAATTTGTCGTTTTACTTGACTAATCCGCATAACGTGGATAACATAAAACTATATTAATAAATTAACAAATGGAGGATGAAGGAATGAACCAATACAAATTAATCTCTGCCGAACAATTTCGTAAAAATCCTTTTCAATTAATCGGTAAAGACTGGATGCTAATTACTGCCGGGAACGAAGAAAAGGTTAATACTATGACAGCCTCCTGGGGTGGGCTTGGTGTTATGTATGGCAAGAATGTAGCGTATGTGGTGATTAGGCCACAAAGATATACTAAGGAATTCGTAGATAGGGAAGAAACTTTTTCCTTAAGCTTTTTCGATAAAGAATATCGTAAAACCCTTAATTATCTTGGTACAGTATCCGGACGTAACGAAGATAAGATCACAAAATCAGGTCTAACCGTAGTCCGTTATGAGGATACACCATATTTTAATGAGGCTAATCATGTTCTTATATGTAAAAAACTTTTCAAACAGCCTCTCAGCACAGAAGGTCTACTTGAGGAAAGGCTGGAAAAAACCTGGTATCGAAACGGTGATCACCATACTCTCTACATTGCCGAAATAACAAATATACTTCGTATCCGTCATACTCCTACATTATAAATAAAAAGGTACCTGGTACAGTTTACAAAATGTAAACTGTACCAGGTACCGATTTTGGCACCCATTTCATATTTATGAATGATTAAATTGTAGTTCCGGCTCTGCACCAGTTTTAAGAGATTCAAATGCTAAATTAAAGAAAGCTAAAATGGCATCTACTACCCTACTGCAAAGCTCTATTATGTAACGGATATCATGTTTTATAGCCTTAAGGGCTACCAGATATTCTTTATGTGTCGCCTTAATGAACCGAATTATCTCGTCAAATGTATGGGACGTATGCCCTTGAACTGATGTCTTCCAAATAGCATTCGTTTCGATATACTCCCGTAATTGATACTTCAATTCCTTCTCATAGTATACATGATCAGTCATTGTACCTGTATAACATGAATTATGTGGAAATGTACAATAATCAGCTAAATAATGCGTAATAATTCCAAGATGTCTCGCATAATAACCGTTGATTCCCTTACTGAAATCATAATCAACAGTAATCCTTTTAATCTCCTTGATTAGGATATCAAAGGTGTCCTCAAATGTATGTCGTCTTGTTAAAAAAGATGGTTTTATATCAGGTAATATACTTCCTATATAGAATGACCTTTTATGCTCGCTTAGCTGATGCTCCTTATTGTTATGTACTAGGAACTTAGCAAGTGAAATGTGGGACTTCTTTCTCATTAATTACCTCAATCTCTGTATTATAGTATATAGAGTCAATAGTACTCTGTCATATATTTTTAGAAACAATTGTTTCTAAAAATGAAAAACCTACATTTTCGATGTTACACTAAATAATATCTATTCACAATAGGAAATAATAATTTAAATCTAGCACAATTTTAACGAAAAGCATAGCTATTGACTTTTAATACCTTATCCTGTAAGATGTTAAATCATAATATTATTATATTATTTAAATTTAGGAGATGATTTGTTGGATTCGAGTGACGCCGCACGAGCGGTCATATTGTTGGTACTATTACTATTGTCTGCATTTTTTTCAGGATCGGAGACAGCTCTTACAGCTATAAATAAGCTTCGTATGCGAAGTCTTGCTGATGATAATGTAAAAGGTGCAAAAAATGCTTTGAAGCTGATTGATGACCCGACTAAGATGCTCAGTGCTTTATTAATCGGTAATAATGTGATTAATCTTTCGGCATCTGCTCTTGCAACTACTATGGCAATTGATATTTGGGGAAATAACTGGGTAGGCCTTGCAACCGGTGTCCTGACATTGCTTATTCTTGTTTTCGGAGAAATTACTCCGAAATCTATTTCAGCAATTAAGGCTGAAAAGATAGCACTTCGCATAGCTGGACCTATTTTATTAATAACAAAGCTACTAACCCCTCTAATATTTATTATCAATAAACTATGTAATGGTGTAATGAAACTCTTTGGAATAGATCCGAATGAGAAGCCAACATCCATGACTGAAAGTGAGCTTCGGACTATCCTAGAGGTCAGCCACGAGGAAGGTGTTCTTGAAAGTGAAGAACGCAGGATGATAACAAACGTGGTTGATTTCGGTGATTCCTTAGCTAAGGATGTTATGGTACCAAGAATTGATATGTCCTTTGCCAGTGTGGATCTATCCTATGATGAACTGGTACAGTTATTTTCAATAGATAAATATACAAGACTTCCCGTATACTCAGAGAATCGTGATAATGTCATAGGAATAGTCAACCTTAAGGATATCTTTTTCTATAGCGGAAAGAAGGAGGATTTCAATATCCTCGATATTATCAGAGAGCCCTATTTTACCTATGAATTTAAGAAGACTTCTGAGCTTTTGATAGAAATGAGAATGGACTCAATCGCACTTGCTATAGTTCTTGATGAATATGGGGCAACAGCCGGACTTATAACTATCGAAGACCTACTTGAAGAAATAGTCGGTGAAATTCGAGACGAGTACGATGAGGACGAAGAAGACTGCATACAAGAATTATCTGAAAATGAATATATAGTCGACGGTAATACAAAGCTTGATGATATTGATGAGGTCTTGGGACTAGATATAGAATCCTCTGATTATGACTCTATTGCAGGACATATTATATATCTTCTTGATCATCTTCCTGAGGAAGGTGAATCAGTTATTGAGAACAATGTTACTTATACCGTAGCATCGGTTGACAAGAACAGAATTGATAAGGTTCATATCCATATAGCAAACGATGATGATGGTGATGAATTAGAAGAATAAATAGATATAAAGATTTAAATAAATGTGTATAATATATTCACCCTGCCGCTTGGCAGGGTATTTTTATATAATAAGGAAAGTTCACCCTATTATATAAAAACGTAAATAGTAGTTGACATATTACTTTAAATTGTATACAATTATATTGTAATTAATTAAAATGATAAGAATGAATATATTCTATTAATAAATCGATATAAGGAGGCAATATTATGAAGGTATATGATTTTAATGTTAAAGAAAGAAGCGGTAAGGAAATAAATCTTGGAGCTTATGAGGGTAAGGTACTATTAATCGTAAACTCAGCAACTCAGTGTGGCTTTACTCCACAATATGGCGATCTCCAGAAATTATATAATAAATACTCAGATAAAGGATTTGTCATTCTGGACTTTCCTTGTAATCAATTTAAAAACCAGGCGCCGGGGACAGCAGATGAAATCCAGCAGTTTTGTGAATCTAATTACGGTGTAACCTATCCCATACATGATAAGATTGAAGTAAATGGCGAAAACGCCCATCCACTTTACAAATTTTTAAAAAGCGAACGTGGTTTTAAAGGTTTAGATAATGAGCATCCTCTGGCATCCAAGATTGATGAAATCATATCTAAGGATGACAAAAATTATAAGGAATCCTCTGATATTAAATGGAATTTCACAAAGTTCCTAGTAGATAGAAAAGGTAATGTAATAGAAAGATTCGAGCCCACTAAGGACCTTAGTCATGTTGAAGCAAGGATTATGGAATTATTATAAACTGCCCATTCTCAGAAATCCCGACGGATTACTCCGTCGGGATATTTACGAGAAGGTATAAACTTAAATTTTGAGGAGCTAAGTGATTTATTTGATTTCCAAATAATCTATGAACGCATCCCATTGGCCATTGTCGGCTGTCACAATCAGCTCAATTGTCTGATTGCCTGTACCATGGCTGACGTTATTAATCGTGTATACAGCCGGGTAGCTTCCACCATAGTAGAAGGTACCCTTATGCTGCCCTCCGATTCGTAGGTCAACCCTAGCCATATTGGAATTATTAGAGCAGCCTCTAAGAGAGAAGCTATGCGTTCCACTTGCGAAATACTGAGTATATGAAACCTTGTCATTGTTAGCATATAGTGCTACACCGGAGAATGGATTGCTAATTCTGCCAGCGTATTGTCCGCTGATGGTCATGCTTTCGCATTCTTTCTTTGTAGTACCACCTCCACCTCCGGGAGGAGGTGTAGGAGTAGGAGTGGGATTTCCACCACCGCCACCGCCGCCACCGACGCTCATGGTGTGGCTATAGACATTAGCACTACCGCTACTTTGATATCCTTCTACAGTAAGAGCTACTTCGTACATCTTACCAAGCTGCATACCTCTGCTTTCCCATGCATTAAAATGCTGGGTTACGGAGATTGTTCCGCTGGTACGCTTGGATGTACGTACACTCCAGTACTGCTGGAAGGTCTGTGTACCCTTAATGGAGGGTTGATTCGTCCTTGTAGTTTGATAAATATCATATGTACCTCCATCAACAGTAATTGTTCCTTTTGATGATGCTCCCGGAGGACGCCAGCTACCCCAGCTATCTACTATATAAAACTCTACTAGCGGACTGACTGTCCAACCATAGACACATAGATAGGAGTTACCATTTGGCGAATAGGTAGCCCCGTAATTGACAGAGATATTACCGACCTGCTGATGTGTCTGAGTCTCGTTAAATCTCCTACCCTTACGGAATAAGGCATTATTAATATTACTCCACTCGCAACTGAATGTACCCCCACTATTAAGTGTCATACTTGTGGTTCCTGAATCCTTCCAAAGCTCATAATTGTAGCCATCATGGGTTCCTGTCTGATTACTAGTAATTGTAGTTGCTGCTTGTGCGCTAAATGCAGGGAAAATCATAGTCATAACCATAAGCACTGATAAAAATAGCTTTACTCTTTTCTGTCTCATAACTTTCCTCCTTTCCGATTGGAATACCAATCAACAATTAACTACAGATGAACTTAAGTGACTACGTACACTTTACTATATTAGAAAACAAAGCCACCCCTCGAAGCTATGAACCCTAAAATACATAATAAAGATATACGGTAAATATTTACAGTAATATATTAACATATATTGGTGATTTGTGCAACATGTTTGTATAAAAAAATAAATATTTATTTATTCATAAATTTTTTATAGCTTTTGCTTAAAAAAAGTGAGATAATTTAGTATTATCTCACATAGTCCTATTTTGAGTTAATTATATGCTATGGTAAAATTGCTATTTTAGATATTATTGTGAATATATGCCCTATTAGTGCATTTTGGTATATACTCAGATAATTCCTTTATACTTTTATTATTTGTTCATACTTATTAAACTATCCTGTGAATGATCTCCTATATTTCATTTTGATACTTATTCATAAAATAGACTATGAATATATTATATAGTAAAAATACAACTACTACTAACAGAGTAAACCATAGCTGAGTACTTATTATAATTGATATAAATGCAATCAGCATAATTAGCCACATAGTTATGTCCCCCGCTTTTGCTTTTGCCTTATTGCGTATAATAATGTTTCTTTCATCCATAGAATCGATTTTAATTTGCCTTGATAGCTCGGGATTCTTATCTTCATAATGCTTCATAATTAATTGGGCAATACTCATTCCCAACAATCCCGCTCCTATCCCAATAGATAAGCCTGAAAATACTTTTAGGTCTTCACCTCTTAGCAAAAAGCTAATAAGAACAAGGCTTACCCCAATAGCCATAATAATGATATAAAACGACTTTTTCTTAATCATGATCCTCCTCCTCATAGATAAATATCTCTTCAATAGTCATTCCAAAAAATCTTGCTATCTTGAATGCTAAAGTGATGGATGGATTATAACGTCCATTTTCTAAGGAACCGATTGTCTGTCTTGAAACCTCTAAAATGTCCGCAAGCTCCTCTTGCTTAAGACCTTTTTCTTTTCGAATTTCCTCTAATTTGTTTTTCACTGATAATCTCCTATAACTCTTAAAAATAAATGGAAAGTTAACTTTACATTAACATTATAAATTACATAAGCATAAATGTCAAGTTTACTTTCCATTTCTATTTATTTTTATTTTATATTTCGAATTCAATTTATCTTAAATCAATCCACTAGATATAGTAATCGGCTGAATGTATACTATAGCTACTTTCCCTGATATTCCTTCAATAATTCTGTAAGTGGTTTTACATACTCCTTCTTAGAGTTATCATATGAAGTCATTATCATTGTACTCATCTCTTTTTCTGCATCTGTTTTGTCCTTTTTGGCATTCAAAATCTTGCTAAAGGTCTTCATAAGTCCTCTTGAGAAAAAGCCCATATTCTCATAATTTATTCCACTTTCGAAATAGAAAAAATCCACCTTAGATATGCAATCAGCTAGGTTATTCTCTATTACTGGCTTGACTATTTCGTCTGCGTTTGGAGCAGCACCCGTGGCAAATATGAGTACCTTCTTATCATTAAAATTAACAAGCTTCTTGATTTTCTTTAATCCGGGTATTAATCCTGCATGGACCCCCGCACCATAGACAATAATATTGTGCTTGTCTATATCCTCTTTCTTGACTTTATCAAATGTGGCTACATTACAAGCCACATCTTCAAGTATCCAATTTGCATATTTCTTTGTAAATCCGGTTTTTGATTTGTAGATGATTAATACTGATTTCATGATATATCCCCTCCATTTTGAATTAATACCATTTATAATACATGCATATTACAGTACTTTTCCCGCAAATTGCTCACCCATTATATCTTCTAAATCCCTTATAATCTTAGAATCCTCACCGATATATTGGACTATTAGGCTCCCCTTTTTATAGAAATGAGGATATGATATCCAACTTACCTTCACAGCCCTATGTCCGTTATTGTATCCGCATCCTCCCTCATCAATATATCCAGCTTCAATATCCATCTCTTTATCATTGCCAAATGTATATATATCAATAGCTATATCATCTATTATCATTCTCTTTCTTGTTGTCTGTAGAAAATCCCTACTCACATCCTTAATTACAAAATCATATCCCAAATCGTTCATTGCCACTTCAAAATCCTCAAGAGTATATGTACTTTCACCTTTACCTATCTTATTACAGCCTGATAATGCTGCAACTACTAGTAAAGTTATAACCCATGATTTAATGTATAAATAATTCCTTCTCATAAAGCTTTCCTCCATTAAATATCTTAATATATTTATTATTGGACGACAAACATAGGAAAAAAGTTCCTTTTAAAGTTTATATGTCTATGCAAGCTACAACTCTTGCCATAGATGCTTCAGCTCTAATCTTTAAAGGAAATGCAATCACATCAAAGTCCTTAGCGTCAACAAGCTCTGATAGATTTGTTAGATTCTCGATTATCAATATATTGTTTGCAAATAATATTTTGTGAATCTCAAAGGGATAATTATCCGGTGATGGTAAGTCCATACCTAGCATCTTAATATTCTTTTCAACAAAAAAGTTAGCTAATCCTTTATCTATTACAGGTTGATCAGTATAATAGGCTTCTGTACCATATTTATCACTATGGCCTGTATACAAGAGGACTATATCATCTTGTCGAACCAGATCAGAATAAGCATCTTTGAAACAAATATTACTTTCTTTCCTTACGTCAAGAAGTACGCCCCTTCCAACAAATCTATCTAAAGGAATTTCATTAATATATTTCTCTAGATTGGTCAAATGCATGGGCGTATCAATATGAGTACCTGAATGCATACCACTCTCAAGCTTATAACTAACGTATTTATCCCTATCTAGGAACTTATCCTGATACAGCCTCACGGGATCATCATAAGGATGAACAGGCATATCGTGGGTTATATCTCGGCTAAGGTCTATATATTTCTTCATAGGATTAACACTCTCTTTCCTTTAAAATCGTCCAATTTGTCTGTCTACTGCTTTGACTACATATCCGCTTTCTTCTTCTATCTCTCTTATAAGGGCCACCAGCCTACTCTCATTTTGATTAACCCCTCCGCCAGGAAATTTATAATCACCCCTATTAGTATGAATCATCAGCAGCTATATCATAAGAGTTGCTGGTTCAAATTTCTGCTACTTGGTATTCGTATACAGTTACTTAAAATACGTTCAAAGAAATGTGCCACCATAGTGATTAATATCAATCCTGTTTTCTGATATACATAGCCAATTCCAAGTGAAAATACTAATGATGCAATTATATCATAAAGCATATCCTTATTAAAATGTTTGCCTGCTATTAATCCTTGTATACCAATTCCCATACACCATATTATTGCAGTAGCAAGTATTGTATAATTGTCTAAATTTGAAACTCCGAGCAAGCTTAAGAACCCATATACAAATGATTGCATCATCATTCTCTGAGGTATCTCCATAAATGCTCCGTCCAGCCCATTTATCAGTATTTCTATTCCCTTTTTATGTATACCTTGCTTTTTTCTAGAAGCAATAGCTGATGTTATAATTACTGTCAAAATTGCAATTAAATAAACGCTTATACTTTTTAGCCCCTCTATTCGGATAGGGTAAAGCTCCATAACTAACGCTATTATAGCTAAAGGAATAATGCTCGCAAATAATGAAATAAAATGTAACAACCATTTTGCTTTTAGTTTATATATAATTTTAGTAAATATGAACACTAATCCAAACCATATACCAGATAGAAGAAACCCTAGTATTATCATAATATAAATATTAAAATATTCATAGTTGGTCTCCCTTATTTTCTTTTGTTCTATTAATTTATATTATACTAATAAGAATTAAAGCTCCTGTCCAAAACCTTCGGTAAACCCATTAATAATGTCAATTTATTGTAAAGACCATTCTAACTATTATCCTTTATTATCTTATAAATATATCTTGCGTTTTTATGCTTTCTTAGGGCTTTGGCAAGTTCAGTTGTATCATGGTTCTTTGTTATCCTCATACTCTGTTTCACCAATAACTCCTACCTTGAAGTTTCCTCTATCTCCCATACGCTTCCTAGCAGAATTAATAGCATTCTCAGAATAATCAAATCCATAGATCGTTGCTCCTGTTTTAGACTGAATGTACTCTAGCATCTTACCATTTCCGCATCCAATATCTAATACATTGGACTTATCATCTATCTCAACCATGGTCAATATCTTATTTAATTGATTAAGATCACTAAATCCATCCTGTGAAAAATCCTCACCAAAGGCTTTTTTACAATAGGTCTTAAATTCTTCACTCTTGTCTGCCATCTTATAAAATTCCTGATAAGCATCATAGAACAATAAATCTTTCTTCATCTATTCAACCGCTATATCCTTAATGTATTTTTGTGTGTATGGACAAATCTCGATACATTTTCCACAGATTGTTACTTCCTCGCCCAATCTTTCTAGTGTTAATTGCTTTGCCTTAGTACTACATTTTATTGCATCAAAAAGCTCGTCTCTATCAGTTTCTACATCCCAGAGCTTACCAGATAAAGCCTTTCCGGGACAAGCATCCACACAGATATTACAAGAACCACATATTGATTTGTTAATAGGTGTTCCATAATCAAGTTTCATATCTGTAACTATAGAGGTTAAACGAATAGCCGAACCATATTCCTTTGTGACAAATAAGGCACTTTTCCCTATCCAACCTAAGCCAGCTCTTGTAGCAACTGTTTTATGGGGTAGCTCTGTTCTATAGTTTTCAAGCCTAGCGATAGTTGTTGGTATCTGCGCAGTAGCCTCGTATCCTTTAGCTCTTATAAAGTCCGCTCCTAACTTTGCTAATTTAATTAGCTTGTCATTAAGGGTAAGATATTGCTGATAATAGGCTTCATTAGGCCCGTCTGAAATTGATTTAACTACATCCTTAGGTAAGCATAATAATATTGATACTCCTGATGTAATCTTGCCTGCCACTAATCCTGATAAGTTGGCAAAACCCACTTCAGCTGCACCCTTATGTAATAAGAAATCCTTAAGCTCCATGCTATAATTCATGGCTGATAATCTCCCCCTCTAGAACCGTTACAGCCTTACCTGATATAAATACTCTGTCATCAACCACCTTTACTCGCAAAACCCCACCTCTGCTTGATGCTTGGTATGCAATAAATTCATCCTTACCAAGCTTATTCCTCCAATAAGGTCCCAAGCAACAATGTGCTGATCCTGTTACCGGGTCTTCAAATACTCCAATCTCAGGAGCAAAAAACCTTGATATAAAATCATATTCCTTAGATTTTGCCGTTACTATTACCCCGCGCATATCAACCTTCATAAGCTTATTAAAATCAGGCTTAATATTCCTAACAATCTCCTCAGTTTCAACCTCAACAATATAATCGAAAATATTCTTTCCAACATATATAGGGTTAATATTCAGGGCATCTATTAAATTATCAGGCGCATTAGATTCTTTTTCAGGCCTTGCAGGAAAGTTAAGACGAATCCAACCATCCTCTGATTTGGCTGTAAGCAGTCCGCTTTTTGTATAGAAATCGACCTTCTGGCCTTCATTTATATAACCTTTCTCCATAAGAATGTGAGCACTTGCCAAGGTTGCATGACCACAAAGGTCTATCTCAGAACTCGGTGTAAACCAGCGCAGACTATATCCATCCTTAAAAGGCAAGAGAAATGCTGTCTCAGGCAAGCTCATCTCACTTGCTATATCCTGCATCAACTTGTCTGTAGGCTTTGACTCAAGGATACATACAGCAGCTGGATTTCCACTATACGGTTTATCTGTAAAAGCATCTACCTGATAGATTTTCATAAGAACCCTCCTCAATTAACTAAATTGTTATTGAATACTACATAATATCTTATTCTGATTTTAATGCTTTCTTGAAATAAACCTTATCTATCAGTTGAATTCCATCCTCGAAGATAGGTCCATAATTGTCAAGTATATAATTCTCTAACCGGTGTGAAAAAACAAATCCCCTATTCTCATAAAATGAAACAGTAAAAGGAGTATCACCTGTACCAACATACATAAACAAGCCTTTGTCTTCATAATATTTGCACACATAATCAATTATTTTGCATCCATAACCTTTTCCCTGATATTTCTCATATGTAGCCAGGTTCTGTATCTCAAAATTCCTGTTTCCTTCATCTGTCACAACACAGATACTTTTAAGATCATCATCGTATAAGGCAAACAAGATCCCTCTATCCAAATATTTATCTATCATTTTCTCATTCTCATCAGCTAATAGTAACAAATCAAGGAAGTCCTTTTTGTTATCATTGATAATTTTAATTTCCATTTTTGCCACCTTAAGAATATAATTCTTTCTTCCTAATCGGCATCCAAAGCTCAGCCATATTACCTGAATACCTCTCAAACATGGGTCGACCAGAATCCTGTTCATAGTCGGAGCTAGGAAACCAGTTGACATAGAGATCCTTATAGCCATTCATTATACCTAATCTATCCTCTTCTAAGTCAATTGTTACCACAACCCATGTTGAATGAGGGATATCAAGAATTTTAAACTTATTGTCTACTCCGCCCTCAGGGACTTCCCATCCGTACATAGATATATCATATATTACCTTGAAATACAGTATTCGTATCTCTGCAAAGATATTGAATTGCAGTTCTCCCAGTTACTGCTGCGACAGGCAAGCCACCAGGTGGCTGCATCCGTTGCCCCGCAAAGTATAGGCTAGCAATTGATTCCGAAGTAGTCGGATAGCTAATCATCTTACTTCCCTTTCCCATAACTGTCATCCATGAACCTTTATATGTACCACAATAGCGTTCAAATGTAAGAGGTGTTGCCACATCCCAAACCACTACCTTATCCTTAATTTGAGGTAGTTTAGATGATAATCTGTCTATTATCACTTCTGCTAAGCGCTTTTTCTCATCATAATATGTACCTTGTTCTTTAGCATTTTTCCAGTAATCATAGGTATCTCCAGTCAAAGCCATCGTAACTGACGTACAGCCCTTTGGAGCATAACCCTTATATGTCGCATAATTGTTAAAACCAATTGTATTTATATCGCTTCCTGCATATGTAAATGGTTCATCAATTGTCATCACCATATTCTCCGGTAAATCAGATAAGTCTGCCTCTATACCTAGGCATATAAATGAGTTCATTGTAAGCTTTGTTCTTTCTCTCATTACATCCATCCAACCATCATGCAGGGGGTCGTCAAACAGCTTATCGATAGCGCTTAATGTATCTACAGTCACAACTACCGCATCAGCCAATATCTCCTTATCATCTACAAGAACACCCACAGCTTTACCCTTCTTAACCAAAACCTTCTGTACCAAAGTATTATAGTTAATCTTACCTCCTAGCCTCTCAAAGCTCTTTGCCATACGCTGGGCCATACTTAACGAACCTCCCTCAGGATAGCCTCCATCTCCTGTAGCTAAGGTTGCAAGGGTAAATATTAATGATGTTGCATTATAATCAACAGGTACTACTGATGATAAGAGCTCTCGGATTAATCTATGTCTATATCGCCCTGCAAACTCCCCGGTTGACATTTTATTAAGCGAAATCATAGTGGGTATAGCTGTAAGCATCTTAAATAACTTTGACATAGACCCCTTCTGCTTATCCTTGTATTTAACAGTAACACCCTTGATATCCGTTACAGGCATAGATATGGCACTGAACTTTCTTATATTTTTGCAAAGAGATTTGATTTCTTTTATATCAGCCTGGGATATAGAAAGTAGGTGTTTTTCCAGCTTATTCACATCACGATATAAGCATATATTTTGGCTACTATCTAGATAAGTAACGAATGGATCACGATTATATACTGACACATCGTCACTCAAGGCACCTAAATTAGCCCATACCTTGTATATTGGATTCCCTTTACTCGATCCAGTTAACCAATGCATACCGCCTTCAAAGAAATATCCTCCACGTCTCCAGCTGGTGCTATTTCCCCCTGGAATTGTATGCATCTCTAAGATTGTTACATCGAATCCACTTTGTAATGCATATATTCCTGCAGATAATCCAGCAATACCCCCTCCTACAATAATAACCTTCTTCAAATCTATAACCCCCTCACTTAAAATATTTATTATTTTGTAATATCTCCCCGTTCGGCTAAATCTGCTATTATCTTATCAAACATTTCCTTATCAATTTTAAATTTCTTCTTATAGATTATGTAACCAATTACTATAAATATCAGAGGTAGTATAAGCATAGCTGCCTTCATCATAAGTAGTCCCGAGTCTGTTACATCATCAGGAGTCTCGGCTGCATTAATTCCTGATAGTATCAAGGTTACACCGACAATTCCATTAGCGATAGCTCCGCCTATCTTGTTGATAAAGGGCTGCACTGAAAATGTTATACTTTCATTACGACTGCCAAGCTTCCACTGACCATACTCTACCGTATCAGTCAAGAACATCAGCATAAGTAATTGTATGAAGGCTTCACCAATAAATAGAAGAATTCCGGCGATACCTATGTATATCATTTTCATGGGTGCTAGGAAGAATATCAGATAACCAACCACCACCAAGACTGTCGAAAATGCATAAAGGCTTTTTCGACTGAACTTCTTTGAGAACAAAGGAAATACAGACAGTGCAGCCAGCTGGGATACCCCTAAAATAGCTGCAAATACTGAGTACATATTCTCATCCTTAAAGGCATATTTAAAATAATATGTTCCAAAAGCGGTCGTGGTAACATATCCAATCATAAATAAGGCCATAGATATGGCAGTATATAAGAGCTGATCATTTTTAACTAAAACACGAAACATTTCTTTAAGAGAGGTTGACTCCTCTTTTACATGTATACTCCTATCTTCCTTCACTCCAAATACAGTAAAGCATAAAAACGCCCATGTTATAAGAACAATCGCGCTCACAACTATTTTCCATGCTCTTGTATCTCCTCCCAGGGCATTAGTAACAGGAATGATTGCGACTACTGTTACAAATAGACCTACATTTGCACAAATTCTAGCAAATGATCCTGTCTTCTCCCTCTCCTTCTGATTAAGAGTTAAAGAAGGAAGCATAGACCAATATGCTATATCATTTGCTCCATAGGTCAAGTCCCACAGAAGATAAATTATAACAAACATAGTAACATAAGCTGCTCCAGTAAGACCAAAATCAAAGAAGAGTAAAACCGTAAGTATACCACCTAAGATACCACCAATTACAATCCATGGTTTGAATTTTCCAAATCTGCTATGGGTATTGTCTACTAGTAATCCCATGATAGGGTCATTTACTGCATCAAATATTCTTAGTATTGTCATGGCCCCGGTCATCCACCACATAGTTGAATCCGGCAGATTAAGAACTTCTGTCAGGAAATGTATAAGGAACATACTAACCATGGTGTACATCATATCTCGACCAACTGTGCCAAGACCAAACATATAACGATTTCTTTTTGTGTATGATTTCATCTTATCCCCCTAATATTTCCTTTGCTTTCTTAATATATTTTTGATTATCTTTGTCAAACTTTTTTATTTCCATAGAATAAACCTCATGTGTTCCCGATGTTCATCAGTTTTTTATCTGTCAACTAATCAATCTCTTTTACTTATTAATCTGGGGACATGCCTCCCATATAAACAATTTCTATTAACTTTCTCCCTCCTTCAAATAATTCTGATGGAATTTTATTCATCAAGTGACATTTCATTAGTAATTTTATCATAATTCATGAGCCAAACTATGTCAAAGCTTATTGTAAATAATATAGAATAATTTGCATATAAAAACACACCGATTTTCGGGTGCATCTTAAGGCATCCCGGGTTTCATTGACCTAATATATAATCTGTATTACAATAAATAAAAAATAAAAAGAAAGGAAAGTAGAAATCTTGGATTTAAAGATATTATACGAGAGGTGAATAAAAATGAAAAAATATTTATTTTATGGTATGACAGGTCAGAAAATGTGTTTTGTTCATGTTCTACTTAATGCACTGGATCTTAAGGCTGCTGGACATGAGGTTAAAATTATTTTTGAGGGAGAATCTGTTAAATTGCCAGCAATTCTAGATAAGGAGGCGAATCCCCATTATAAAAACGCCTTGCACATGGGCCTAATTGCTGGTGTATGTTTAGCTTGTTCCCAAATGATGGGTGTTAAGGATGATATTGAGGGATTAAATTTACCTCTTCTCAACGATATGACTGGACATGCTGGTATGCGCCCCTATACTGAAGACGGTTATGAAGTGCTTGTATTTTAAACTTATATTTTTAAATGCTTTTTTAATGATTACATAAGAGGGTGTCCAAAAAGATAATTTTGGACACCCTCCTCTTTTAAATGGGATTATATTTTATCTAGCGGCTGACGCTTGTGTAATATACATATTTGATCCAAAATCACCAAGCATTCGTTGATTTTCATGATAGCCTGTTCCGATAAACTGCTCGCATAGGGGTACTCCAGAATTTAGTGCTACATTGGAGCATGCGTAGGTCTCTACACAATCCTTCATAGAGTAATGACGATTGGCAACGCGCATAATCATGCCGTCAGGATTAAGCTCTACAGGCAACACATGCTTAGTCAGACCTCCAAATCTCTCTATATAAAGCCTTTGTGGTCTTGTACTGATAGTATACATTCCATCCTTAAGGCCTATAACCCTTATCCTATCGCTACTTTCTGCTGCGGTAGCCAGTGTCTGAAAGAATCCTGTAAGAGCCGTTTCCCTATCTTCACTCAATACCTGCCATATGACCTTATTATCCTTATATGATTTTATTCTATAGAAGCGACCATACTGAAAAATTTTACGGTGTTTTTTATAAAACTCTATCTGTTCCTTGACATCCTTTTTCTCCTCTGGTGTCAGGTACTTTAAATCTAATTCATACCCGAAGCATCCAAAGCACGCCACATGAAAGCAGGTGGCAAGGGGAGTGTCCCGAAGAGTCTGTTGATGAGGTGATTGTGACACATGAGCACCCATAGTAGACTGGGGATAGAAGTAGGATAGACCCGTCTGTATCTTTAATCTCTCGATAGGGTCAGTATCGTCTGAGCTCCATATCTGAGGGCTAAAGCAGAGCATTCCTAGGTCAAAGCGATTACCGCCACTTGAACAGCTCTCAAGTAATATATGTGGTCTAGATAGGAATATACGGGTTAGAATCTCGTAAAGGCCCATAATATAGCGATGGTAGAACTCTCCTTGATTTTCTAAGGAGGATGAAAATGCTTCTGCTATATGACGGTTCATATCCCATTTCACATAGGAAATATTCACTTCATCAAGAATCCTACTAACATTATCAACTATATAGTCCCGAACCTCCTTCTGACACAGATCCAGCACCAGCTGATTTCGTCCTAGAACTGCCTTACGATTAGGAAGTTTTATGGCATATTCTGGGTGATTTCGGTATAGGTTGCTGTCCTCATTCACCATCTCGGGCTCAAACCATAATCCAAATTCCAAACCCATATTCTTAATCTTTTCAGCAAAAGCTTTCATCCCACTAGGAAGCTTCTTTGTATTAACATCATAATCACCAAGGCCTGCATGATCATCATTACGCTTGCCAAACCAACCATCATCAAGCACAAACAGCTCAACCCCAAGCTTCTTAGCACCCTTAGCAAGCTTTAAAAGCTTACTTTCATTGAAATCAAAAAAATGAGCCTCCCAGTTATTTAACAGTATCGGTCTTTCCTTCTTCTTATAATTGCCTCTTACTATATGCTCATTAATAAAATCGTGCATATGTTGGCTGCTACCGTTAAATCCTTGACTGCTATAGCTCATTACACATTCAGGGGTCTCAAAGCTCTCTCCCTGTGATAATTTCCATTCGAAGCAATGAGGATTTATTCCCATACTAATACGTACATAATCCCTTTCGCTTTTCTCTACAGCACTATAATGATTACCGCTATATATCATGTTGAAGGCGTATACATTGCCATAGTCCTCATTTGCATCTGCTTCAGCTATCATAAATGCCGGATTGTGTTTATTAGAGCTTGCCCCCGTGGTTGAGGAGTTGACTATGGTTCCATATGATAGGGGGCGTTTATGTAGTTTGGCTTCCTTAATCCATCCCCCGTCAAGAGTATACATGTAAAAACATTCATCCGGAATATCAAATGACATACTCATCATACGATTAACAGTAATAGGTTCATTTGCTTCATTTCTTATAACCGACCTTCTCGTTATTACATCACATTTCTCGAAAATAGAATAATATAGATCGATGTAAATAGAATATATGTTATCTTTAAGAGTAATTTTTAAGGTCTGCTCTCCACCATAAGCTATAGGAAGAGTCTCCATGGGATAGCATCCGTCTATAAGCTCATGACTATGATATAGGAAATCAGAGACAAAGCTGCCATCAGGCATGATAAGCTCAGTGGGGCTATGTCTATAATCTCCACGACCGTTGTCAGACCACTCTAAGCACATACTATCAAGTCCGTATGCTCTATCCTCTTTGTCATAAAGGACACTGCTGCCCACTTGAATTGATCGCTTCTGGGCTAAGTCCTCTGCCCTGTCATCCTTGCTTAATAAGTTCCCATAATAAATGTGCTCTAAATGTCCGTACTTGGTCCTTCGAAATAGATAGGTTGTATGCTCTGTATCTAATCGAAAGCTTGTATCATTAATTGTAATCAAAGCATCATCTCCTTCGTCTCAGTAATCTCTTAGTAATGATACTCGAGGTCTCTTACATACTCATTATACATATCCTGTGTAACACCCTTTTCCTCAATCATTCGGGTATAAAAGTCACCAGACCTTTTTATTGTTCGTTTCTGTGTCTCATAATCAATATGAACTAGTCCAAACCTTGAGCTTTCCCCTTCTATCCATTCAAAATTATCACAGAAGCACCAGTGATAATACCTTGTAATTGGTAAATCAGATTCTACTATAGCCTTAAGGTGGTCATAGATATATTTGGATCTGAATGTATCTTCATTATCACAGGTTCCATTCTCAGTAATATATATGGGACGTTCCAAAAGCCTATAAAGCTCTTTTGCAGATTGTACCAGTCCCTCGGGATATATCTCCCATCCCAAATCATTTTTAGGAGCATCCTCTTTTGTTCCATCTCCAAATCCTGACACAGTACTTCTTGTGTAATAGTTTATTGCTATGAAATCCAGATATTCACCCTCTTGTATATCCTTATCCCTCTTTAAAGGCCATTTGAATTTACCGGTAGTCATAGCCTCAGTAACAGCCCCTTGGAAGAATCTGTCTACTAGCCTTGCACATATTCGATGCCAGGGATTCTTCGGATTCTTCGGGTCAAATATACGAATATGATTGGCAAAGCTCACCATAGTATCATTAAAGCCCATATCATGCCTAGTATGTTGAATTATCTCATAGGCCTTGATATGGCAAATCGTCATGTTAGACATAACCTTTATAGCAGTACTAATGGATTTTTCACCTGGAGGCCAATCCCCATAAAAGTATGACATGGTGGCATATACATTAGGCTCGTTAATTGTTATGTATTCAGCCACTATATCTCCAAAGGAGTTTACCACTAAATCCACAAAATCAAGAAAATACTTAATATTCTCCTTCTTGGTAAATCCTCCCTTAGTCTCAAACCACATGGGGTTGGTGAAATGGTGTATTGTGAGTAGTACTGATATTCCCTTCTCCATCAGATAGAGTATCTCGTCCCTATAATGAGTAATCGCATCCTCATCCACCTTACCCTCATCAGGACAGATTCTAGCCCACTCAATGCCTAGACGGTAATGCTCAATCTTCATACTAGCCATCAAATCTGCATCCTGCCGCCATATATTATAGTGGTCATTCGCCCTGGCAGGATTAGAGCCATCCTTAATCCTACCTCTATGATACCAATCATTCCAATTATGTCCACACTCGCCGCCTTCAATCTGGGTGGCGGCTGAAGCTACTCCAAGAGAAAACTGATCCTTAAATTTAAAGTCCATATAATCCCTCTTTTCTGTGTATTGGTTGTTTTTCTTATCACTAAGACTTTACTTTTATTATAAAGGAATACTGATAAATCTTCATCCCCTTTAATAACATATATCCATAGTACTAACCTATCACCTAGTATCTTCAATAATTAAATCATTTTCGCACCATGCGTAGGCATCATTAAATGTTATATTCCAATTAATATTTATTTTACCGATATATAAAATTTCAGCTAATTCATATTCATATGAAGATTCTCCCCACTGAAATATTTCATGTTTTTTTTCTAGTAAATCATAATTGTATTCAGTATAAAGCTCTTCATGTGTATTAAAATCCGTTCTTATTATATTTGATAATATAAGCTGTTCTTCAATAGACTCAAACACATAAATATGTCCCCATCGCTCGGAGCTTCCACCATAATCTGATACATAAAGCTTCCCATCCTCAATGGATATATCCGAGTATGGATCACCAAGGACACCGCCTTCTTGGTTACCTAATAATATTCCTTTATTTTGATACCTCAAATTATAGGATTCGTTGTCGTTCATAAAGATATATAGCCTTCTAGAGCCCGAATAATTGCCGGGTGCTTGCTCTATGGCTACAACAACATCGCTAAGTCCATCCATATTCAAATCACCCTCACAGTAATCCAATAGAGAATAATCTTTGGGAAGTGAAAGTTCTTCACCATTAAGTATTAAATTTATTTGTTCAACTAGCATATCAGGTATCTGCGCATCAAATGAATATGGTGTATGATTATTGAGCAATTCTATGAAAGCGCTATATATTGGCTCCCCTGTCTCTTCATAATAATCATTCGACCAATTCACTGCATTTCCATTATAGCTATTGGTTATAAGAATACATACACTGTTTTGAAAGAACATGGACTCTCCATAGTCCTCTTCAACCACATATATTAATTCCTTTGATGCCGTTTCGAAGAAATAAGTATATCCATTATCTTCTATACTACTAAGCTTATCCTTCTTGTAATTAACCGTATCGAAATATTCCCATGCTTCTAATCTATCTAGTTTATAATTTGAAACAAACAAATAGTCTTCATTATTTTGTCTTAATGTGACCTGCCAAAGACCTTCAGAACCATCTCTTTCATATTTTATATAGATATATTTACTATCCTTAGTAACCTCTATACATTGCACAATGGCATAATTGGTGTCATAAACCTCATGATAATATGCATCGTCTTCCGGAATATATAAATATTCCAGTTCTTTTTTAACATCCTTAAATGAAATACCCATATTTTTTTGAAGAAGCTCATCTATGTGTTTGCTTGGATACATAAAGATATCCCCATCATCAAAATACTCAACCTTATCATATATATCTGATGACGGATATTCTCCGGAATCATAGCTATATAAAACTTCATTTAAGTTAACATCATAAGGGTATAGATATTCACATGTTATAAAGCCATTAACATCTTTACGCCTTAGATAATTAGTAAAAAAATCAAGCTCACTGAGATACTCTGAGTCTTCCGTCACAGAATTATCATTATACTGTTTATCGTAATTGCCATTCACATCTGACTTATTCGACTCATCCGTCTTATTTGGTTCATCCGTCTTACTTGACTCATTTGTTCTATTTGCTTCTTCACTTTTATTATTCTCATTAGATGTATTTATCTCATCGGAGTTATCTATTGTCTCATTCTTCAAGCTTTTATCATAACCATCTTCTATATTCATAGAATCATTAGCCGGTTCAAGCTCTGTAGCCTTATTACAAGACACAAAAATAAAACATAGAATAAATACTAATACAAGCCTTACTATCTTCACAAATAACCCCCCAGCCATCAGATAATGATATCTTCTTACCTGCTAATTATTTATACTGATCTCAGGTACATATAACCTCTTCATTAAAGATACATCCGGCGTTCTTACACCGCTATAACTGCAATCACCCGACAGAACCATAGAACCGTCCGATTTCAAGCCAATAGAAAAGTATTCACCGGCTGCAATAGCTACAATATCAATCCAATCTGACACATCTATTTGTCCAAAATCATTCGCTCCGGTTGCAACTACGGTACCATCCCTTTTCAACCCTAGTGTACTAGTGCTGCAAGTGGAGATAGCTATGATATCTGTCCAATTAGATACATCTCCTTCACCATATCTATTCCAACCGGTTGATCTTACTGTTCCATCTTCTTTTCGTCCAATTACAGAGCTACCTGCCGATATTGCAACAATATCCTTCCATTCTGATACATCTATTATCCCGTCATAGCCATAAGTATTACAATAAACCCTTCCATCTTCTGTTAGGCCTACAACATAACTTCTTCCATCTGCTATTGCAACGATGTTATCCCAACCCTCAAGCTTTTTAATTCCATTCTCATATGAAGGATAACAGGCATATACAAATCCATCATTCGTAAGTGTAACCGCAGATTGGGGATAAAATGCCTGAAAGGCTTTTATATTGTCCCAACTAGTTACAGCTTTCACAACATCCGCCATTGCAGCAGTGGATGCAACTTTAGAATTTAGTAAATCTTCTGCTGTATATGTACTTGTTGTAAGTATCTTTCCATCTGCCGTCAGACCCTCAATAGAGTCTCCGCTCCTGAAAGATAAAGCCTTTATATTTTTCCATGATTCAGTGACCTGATTATATTTATTCTCATCTTCACCTGCATAGACGATTTGTACCCTGTTATCATCTGTAATTGCTCCAACTGCCCAAATACCATTGCTTATATATGTTCCTTCAATCAAATAACGTATTTGCTTAATTAAATCTCTCGAATCATTATAATTATTCAATTCCTTTAAAACTGCAATTGCCTGAGGATAATGCTTCTCTTTAATATAGTTAATCGCTTTATCATATCGCTCTTTTTCTGATTTATTTAATGGAATCAGCATGATTCCTGCCAGATTAATTACAATAAAAATTATTATTATTTTTATAACGATCGTATTCCTCATAATATTCCCCTAACCAATATCATCTAATCAGTTGATGACTAGCCTAATATTCAATCTTATTGAAAAATTAATCCTTGAAATCTTTTTTATACTCAACCTTTTTATTCATTAAGCTCCCTCTAAAAGTTCATTTTTTAGTCAGTTTGATGTTATTAATAGTCTATCCATATAATCCCTCATTTCTATGCTTTCATTATACACTTTTATTGCTTTGTTCTAGCTCATAAAACACTTCATGCTCCTGGCTTATTATACCATTTTGTCCTTAGCATTGTAAACATTATTCCTGCAATACAGCTTGCGCTAGAATCATGCTTTTCTTACTGTTTATGATCATATTTAACATACCAATGCTGTCTGATAAATAATAAAATGTTAATAGCACATTTAAATAAGAACAATTAATAGTATTTTAGAGGAGGATTTTATGAAAAAGATTATAGCACTGTTTATTATATTTTTAATAATTATATCAATGTTTGGGTGTGCCCGTAATATAGAAGATGATAAGACTTCTGGTGGAAATCAAATCGAGAATGTATTAAAGGAAGAAGAGGTCGACGACAAAGACGATAAGAAAGGTGAAAACAATACTGTTGAGGATTTCTCCAATTCTATAGACTTAAGTAATGCCAATACAAATCTCATAAATGAAGATAAAATTCCTGATGAGTATCCCGTGGATTTGGTTCCCTTCCCTGAAGGAGCGGAGATATATTCTGGAGATGAAAAAGATTTATGGGGTATGCCATGCTATCTTGTAGTAGCCATAACAGAAGATAGCTTTGAGGATGTGCTCTTATTTTACAAAGAAGCTTAGATAATTTTGGACTTGAAGAATTAATCGGTATTAATGGTTACACAATCCAAGGTGAATATAAAGATATGAATATAATTGTTACTATCAAGGACGAAAAAAAGGATCCGACATTTGATTCAAAGTTTAAAACCAGCATTTATACTGATGTAACACTGTTGGATGATGAGATACTAAAACAGCTGCAAGAGGCCGACAGTAATAATTATCAGCCAGATGAAGATTATTTTGATTATGAGATGGAAGAATCTTATCCTGAAGATGACCTAAATAAGCAATTTGACAGTAATGATAATGATATATTCACAGGTGGCAATACCGATGCCATCAAAAGTGTTAATACCGATCTTGCTGGAGATCCTATTCCAAATGGCTTTAACACCGATTTAGTTTCTATACCTGCGGACAGCTTAATAACAGGCACTTCATCATTTGAAAGTGGTGGAAATAAAATATATGCCATATCAGCCTCATCTAAATATGAAGTAAATGATCTTGTTGCTTTCTTTATGAAAGTGTTGAAAGACGCAGAAAATTTGTATGGACAGCAGATAAACTACAGTTACTTGATTGAAGGTACTCTTAATGATGTATATATATCTATTTTTGTTTACCAGGATGAATATGAAGGCTTTAAATCAGGATTTGAGATATCAATGGATTTTGGTAATTAATGTAACCTTTACTATTACCCATTAATCCCATAATACATCCTTTATAATAATTTATAATAATAAGAACTCTAGCCTTGCTTCGTAAATTCGTGAGCTTTCACCCCAAGGATGATACCCTTCCCCAATGTAGTGGAAACCATATTTCTCATAGTATCCAATATGACCGGTGCAAAGGTATAGGTTTGAAAAGCCCCCATGCCTTGCATCCTCCTTGGCTTTCTCAAGAAGTAAAGCTCCATAAGATTTACCACGATGAGCTTCTTCTATATATAAGGCGCATATCCAGGGATAGAGATCCATCCTGCTTATGAAATCATTGGTAATCAGACCGGCACAACCAATGATTTCATCCTCATCCATCAATAGATACCACTTCGGCAAAGGATTCATAGTTGTGGTGCAATGATTGATACAGTCCTCATAAACCATAAGACTTTCCTTGCTTGCCCATTTACTTTGAAAGTATTTTATTGCTCTGTCCTTATATTCAGGACTTTCCTTAACTGAAATAATCTTCATTTTATACCTGTCTCCCTATATTTATTTTGCTTATTAGACTTTCTATTCTGTAGGTACAATCGTTAATCCTTGCTTCCTTCCTCCAGGAATCAGACAGTGGAAAGTATATGAAGTCTTTGGACTTACTGCCCAGGTCCCATTTACCATCTGAGTTCTTATGCTCCATTAACCACCCTACTACAAAGGCTAGCTTATCTATATTATTCTTATAGTCAGAAAGCAATTCAATAGCTCCTATGTATCGACTTGCTTCCTTAGATTCAAAGATTTCAGGTACATTACAAATTGGTCTATTATATATGTAATATATACCGTCTTCATGATTAATTATATAATCAAATACTGCTCCTTCAATGTTACTCTCTAAGCAATCCGAAAGTAGAGAGACATGATAAAAGTTAGTAAAATCCAGAATTCTTCCTCCCCTAGCTTTTTGAGAAAATGCCTGTTTATATGCCGATAAATAATTCTCGTGAGAATATGTACCGGATTTAAAGGCCGATGAAACAATGTGTGCCCATGTCTTTGCTACTGCATTAGCCGAAGAATCATCCTTTGTAAATCTACGAATCCATGTGGAAAGCATAAGCTGTGTGAATATATCCCAATCATGTACCTTCTCACGCCTGTCTGGTGTTTCTTTTTTACCAACTAAGCAATCATGCATATATTTGGCAGCTTTAAGTATACACGGATCATCGATTGTATAGCCCAATATCTGCAATCTCCTTATCGCCTGCTCAGTAGTGATTGGATATTTATTAGGCTCACTCAGGGTGTGAAAGTAACCCCATGAACCATCTTCCCTTTGCAATGATATTATTTCCTTAGCCCATCTAGAATTCTTATACACAGTAACCTCCTATTTACTAGAATAAGGTAAAAACATACTCTCATTTCTAACGCTTAATCGTTCACCTTATATATAGAGATGTTCATTTAATCTTACTTGCTCTAAATTTTGAAATATATGTTTTGTCATAATTATTGTAATATATACGATATAGATTACTATCATAATTCATAAAATCCTCTTCCTGTGCGCTCTCTTTAGAAACACATATCTATCCAAAAATATCATAAACTTCACTAGAGCCATCTGAGTATTGGCAAATAACAAGTTGTAAGCTTTTCATGCTCCAATCTGACTTCGCTTGAATATATACAAACGAATCATCCAACTCTACAATAGTGTTACTTATTAGATATCTCAAATCAAAATACTTATCATATTCATCATTATCTCCAGGTGATTCAATCACAATAGGGGTAATCAAGTTATCTGGCTTTTGCTTTAGTCTTTTTATAGTTCCGGTTCTAATATTGTATTTATGAGTCAGGCTAAATCCACCATTCATATCATCATTTCCTATATAAATTATAGAACCATCCTTTGATACAGCTGCATTTAGCATTGAAACATCATATTTTTTTAGATCTTCATATGATATTCGATTAGTAATAATAGAACCTTCTATATTGAATACAATAACCCCAAATGTACCCTGCATTACTGCTGTTTCCTTGTCCGCATATAATATTCTTGGCATTTCGGAACCAATATTCATAGAATTAATGTCAGATAAGTCTACTGCAATCTCTCTCTTATCATTTCTGATAATTATGTAATAAGCAAATATCGAAATCAATATTAGCAGAGCTATAGCAATTATAGTGTATTTTTGTTTTTCTATCATATTGCTTTACCCACTCCCCCTGTTGTATATCTTAAAAAACTAGTATCCTGATTTTTTACAGCTCATCTCTTCAATAAATACTTCGATTATCGATACAGCATCTACTTCTTTATCTTGAAAAATAAAATTCTTTTCTGTGTATTGTTCCATTAATATAGCTAAGGCCTTTTCCTTTTGATTTCTATCTTCAATTATCCTTGCTTTTCCATGACCTATTACACTTACAAATTTCATACCCCATTTACATGCTATGTCTCCACCATGGACTAGCTTTATATCTGTCTCAACCTCGAAGCATACGTTGGGATTTTCTCGTATTATATCAATTTTCCGTCCTTCTTTTGCGGAGTGTAGGTATATGCAATTATCCTTATATCCATAATTCATAGGAACAATATAAGGTATATTCCCATCACAAAGCCCTATTCTGCATATTATAGCTCGCTTTAAAATCGACTCAATCTCGTGTATATCCTTTACTTCCTTTTCGCTTCTTCTCATTTGCACGACGCTCCTAATTAATTCATTAGTTTTATATTATTACAGCAGATATACTTTGTCAATTTATACCTATATAATACATCAGTGCCAGTGGTTATGGTTGAATAATCATAGAAAATAGTATCATTAGACGGCAAATCGAGAGTGCAATATCAAATCGCACTCTCGCAGTCTATTCTTATCTTACTTTCTCTTTACAGGTATCCAAATCTCACTACTATAATTCTCATCTTGATTTCCCTTAGGATAATCGCAAGGATTGCTATAAAGCTCAATGTTATATCCCGCTGCTATTTCATATTCCTTGCAGTTTGGAAACCATTCTGAGTATATCTTCTTATTCGTTCCCTGAAGCGAACCCGGCATAGGACCCTTGCAGGAAAATACTGCCCATGTGTGCTTAGGAATGACCCTTGTAACATAACCATTAGGTATATCATTCCAAGGCATATAGTTATCTGCGATCAGATACTCGAATTCGCCCTTCCCGGCCTCTTCGATACATACACCATACATCCCACAGACAACCTTCCCTTTTCCGCTATCAAAGTGTTCATCCCAAAACTTTGGTACCTCTGCAAAAGCTGTTTCATACTTAAACATCTTTGAAGCACCCATTACTGTAAAAGCATCTTTTTCAACAATCTTGTAATCCATAATGAAACCACCCTCCAATGAAAATTTGATTTTTAGTGGTGCAAATGATTTAATCATTGCTCCATCCTTTCGAACCGCAGTAGGTGTGACGCCATGGAAACGGGTGAATGCTTTCGTGAAGCTATCCGGAGATTCATAACCGTACTTTATAGCAATATCAATTATCTTCTCATTAGACGATACAAGCTCGGTGCCGGCAAGTGTAAGCCTGCGTTGTCTAACATATTCACCTACTGTAAAGCCACAAAGCATAGCAAATCCTTTTTGGAAATAGAAAGGTGAAATAAATGCTTCTTTTGCTATTTCCTCAATGGTAAGGTTCTCTGTGATATTGTCTTCAATTAAGCGAAGCGCTTTACTGATGCTTTCAATCCATTCCATCTTGTTCACTCCTTTCTACATTTTCATTTTATCAGTGGTATAATGCTTATGCCCGATATTTTGTGTTATGTTTTGTCTGTTTTAGCTTCTGTTTTAATTACTTCTATTGACCTTCTCTAAGCTTCTTGAATATTTCTTCTAATTCTAATTTTTTGATTTTATCCACCCTAGTTATAAACTCTATATCCTTGCATTTTATTATTCCGTGATTTTTATGATCTTCAACAATATATATCTCATCTATTATTGATGAATCAATATCTCTTAAATCTGAAAGCTCAATTCCTTCTGGTAATATATGTGATTGATAATCATTGAATAGCTTAAATTCATAGCTATTTTCCCTTCTTACATACTCAACGCCTGTCAGCATTTGATCTGCAAAGTATTCCAAGCTTTCATCATATTCTTCGTATATAATACCATCTAAAACAACCTGAATAATCTTGTCCCCTAAATACCCTTCAGAAAACTCTAATATTATCTTGCTAGATGTTTTTTCAATAATACTCATAAATACATCATGAAAACTAGGCCATCTATTATTAAATGCTTCAATCATCTTATGGGCACCCTTAAACATATCAGGTGAATGAGTGACATTAATACTATTCTCTCCAAAATATGGTTCTGACTGTTGATTTTTATTAGAATTATTATAGTCATTTAAAAACACAATATATTGACCATCTTCATCAATACCCTTATCAACTATGTAGCCTTCAAGAATAGCACATTGGCCAGATGAAATCTCATATGTAATATTCAACCCGACATCAAATGGTAGCTCTTTATCTATCCATATCCTATAGCATAGGGCATAAAAATTATTCATAGCCATTATTAATCCATCATCAGATTCAATGAAAATAGTACTATCTTTATTCTCTATATAATTAATATTATCTTCTACTTTATTAATATGTATTTGCATAAAAAACCCCTGCCTCCTGATTAAATAGCCTTATGAATAATACCTATTCGACCCTACTTATTTCATAAATATCCAACAAATAATCTGTTCCATCTCTTATGTCTGTCTTAGGTAGAGTATGTGAATAATGAAGACCACATGATAGCAGTAATTTTTTTGATATTTTATTTTCTCTCCTACAAGAACATACTATTTTATTCGCATCTAAATCTTTGAAACAATAATCCATCAAAGATTTAAGAATCTGCTTTCCATAACCACATCCAACATACTCTGGTCCAATAGCAATACCACAATCTTTATAAACCTTATATCCAATTTCATTCATTCCAGCAAACCCTATTGCCTTTTCTGTTTTCTTTTCATATATCAAGTATGCTAAATTATTCTTTTGATATTCGATGGTCTTTAACATCCTAATTTTAGCTTCTTCAATATTTCTAGTTGGTTGCCAAAGCATATGCTTTGCAGTTTCATCTTTTGACCAGATATTTACGTGCATGTCATATACATCATCCATTGATGCCTTTTTTAAGAACAAATCTCTAGTTTCTATTTTATCTATATACATAGTTACCTTCCATTCATATCCATAATCAGTGCTACAATGAGACACAATACACTTACGGCTTTCTCGCTAAATACAATACAAACTTATCATAGAGTGTTATTTTGTTTTCGAAACTTTGAATTACCTCTCTAATACCCTCATATAGGTTTGTCTTATAAGGCTCTTGTAGCGTTAGATGATCTGAATGTGTTCCTATTAATGAAACATATTCGTCTGCGTTGTACTCTCTTGTTTTTAGGTACTCACGACGCTCAAGATTAACAAAGCCATATTTATCACGAGCATCATAATCTAGTCTGCACTTGTATTCAGTCTCCGGGTGAAAGAACTCAGAATATACTTCCTGTATCTTGGTATACAAGGGCTCATCAGTATATCCACCGCCAGGCTGTATATCAGCTCTTGTCATAAACATAGCAAATGCTCCATCACTTTTTAATAAATCATAGGCCTTGGGATATCCGATCGTCTCAGGTATCCATTGAAAAGCTGCGGCTGAATATATCAAATCAAATTTAGTGTCCTCGAAATCATACGTCTCAAAGTCTGCATTAACAATTTCAAAATTCTTATAGGAGCTAAATCTATTTGTCATAAACTCTGTAAAATTCTCACCAAGTTCAATAGCTAGATAAGAACAGCCCGTCTTTAATATAGGCTCAGTTGCTTGTCCGGTACCTGGACCGATTTCAAGTACAGTCTTTCCGGGTCCAAGCTCTGCATATTCTATTAGGTCTTCGAATAGCTCATCGCAATAACGCGGTCTCCATTCATCAAATTGCTCCGGAATACTGTCAAATACTTTTCTAAAATCCATTGTAACATCCTCCCCGTTCTCTATAACTTGCTGGCTACTATAATTATTCCAGCTCTTTGAGCACTACCAATTGAATCAGAACATATCTCTTTATCATATCTATCACATAAGTCTATATATTCATCAAAGAGCTTAATATTACTTATAATCGAATCAATAAATTCCTTACCACAATGGTTCGATAAGGATCCGATTGATGTTAATCTATCTATTCGCATGCCTTCATCTTCAAATATGCTTCTTAATTCCTCTATAGTAAATGCCTTTATCGGGCCGAGGTAGTCGTTCGTACATCCTTTAACTAGTTCGGCGTTTTCACTAAATTGATATGTATGCCATAATCCCTCATTGAACATGCTGTAAGCAGCAGGTATAAACTTATCGGGATTAATTTTATTATTTGTTTTTAACAAAGATAATAACATGTTTCCTCTATTGGAAACCGTCATTATTACCTTATGCTTTGCAACTCTAATAGATTCTCTAATGGCCTTAACAGCATCAACTCCGCAGAATGATATGGCTCCATCCATATTAATAACCATATCGAATGAATTATCTTCATATATAGATAAGTCTATTGAATTGCCTTGTTGAAATGATATATTTGATAATTTCATTCTATCAGCTTTGTCTCTAGCCAACTCAATCATTTCATTAGATAAGTCAAAATGAACCATATTATAACCCATCCCTGCCAAAGGTATGGAAAAAACACCCGTTGCTGCTCCAACCTCTAAAATATTTCTAATATCTGGCGTAAGGTTCTTGTTAATTTCTCTCCATCTCAAGGCTCTATTAATCTGTTCATCACATGAGTCAATCTCTTCTTTTTGGGCTTTTGCATTCCACCAGTTCTTTTCATGCTCGTAATCAGTGTTTACCATATAAGACTCCCCTCCTTATTCTTTATTCCTCATATATGCACTAAATCAACTTCTCCATAAAACAAACCTCAAAGGGTAAATGTTCAAATACCTTTCTTCCGATTTCATTAAATCCATTTTTTATATACCAATTCTTTAACACTATATTATCATTAATTATTCCAATAGACACTTTTTTCCCACCCAAACCTTTTACTGTGGCAAATATATATTGGATTAGTTGCTCTCCATAGCTGTTATGTCTGTATTCGGGAACTACACATAGCTTTTCCAGATAATAACTATCATCGCTTGCTTTTTCAAGTGCTACGAAAGCAATTATCTTATCTTCAATATAACCGCCATACATCCTTACTCCCTCTTCCTTCATTTTTGCTAATGTATTACTTTCTATAAATGCAGGATTTGTCGGAGCATTTTTCTTGGTTATACCAAACTCTGTGGCAACAGTTATAAAGGATTCCCTTATTACCTTCGCACATTCTTCGAATTCAACATCAATATCTATAATTTCAAACATCATCATAATCACTTTCTTTCTCAGATATGTACTGCTCCCAAATCTTGAAAAAGATGCTTCTTCTCTCTTCATACATAGGGTTGAGCTTTTTTATTAATCGATCATATGTAACGGCTGCTGCATATATTTTATCTGCAATCATATTATATACATCATCACAATCTGAGTATGGACATTCGGATTTCATTGCATTTAAGTAATCTAGCGATTCATGATTACCATATCTGTGAAAATTGGTTCCCAATCGGTCATCTCTGTCTACCATTTGCGCTACAAGATTTTCATTTATCTGCATGTTCGCCAGATGGTCAGCTATTAGATAATCTCCTCGCAATAGTTTTGCCAAAGCTTGTATTTCTACAAACCAAAAGGAATCGGCTTTTTGCAAATCCCATCGTTTCCAATACTTGCCTTCATCCTTTATCTCATCTTCTTTTACTTGTGGAATATTATATATAGGAGCTGTACTGTCCTCTGTAATATAGAAACCGATATCAAAACGGATTCCACTTTTCAATATTACCCTAAGCATTTGAAATAGCCTATCTCCATCTGAAAATGCAAGTCCAAGGTAGTTGTCTCTCGATAAGCCAATTCTTTGAGGATTACTATGATATCCATGTCCATTTCCTATATCATCAGTATGTAATGTCACATGAATTCCGACATCAATATCACTCAAAATATCATGATAGCATTTATCTATACTCTCTCTGATTTTTTGACTGTCATCAGCAGAAAATATATCGATGTCCCGAATTTTAACCTTGTTAACCTCCGGTAATTGAAATATTCTTTGTAGCAAAGCCGTTAGCTCATATTCCATTGTGCTTTTATTTATAACCATGTTTTTTTCCATTCTTCTTTTAATAAAATATATTCAACTCTATCATAAAGCTTATCATTTAATAGTGTATGATTTTTAAGTTCTGCTACCTTTAACATTCCCAGCTTTTTCATTACTTTTTCTGAACCAATGTTTTCAGTTAAACAACCGGTTTCTATTCTTACTGTACCTAAATTATTAAAAGCATAATCTATTATAGATCGAGCCGCTTCTGTAACAATACCTTGTCCCCAATGCCTAGGCATAATAAAATAACCTAGATTCATTACATTACCAAGCGTCCTTTCACCTGTCTTCGTAAATCCAATTTCCCCAATATAATCTTGTATGTCTTTATCAATGATTGCATAAAAATACTTTCTTCTATTAGTGGCTCTAGCTTCTGCTAGAGCCACTCTCAAATTCTCTTTTGATTCATCTATGTTTTTTGTTCTAATATCCGGTAGATAAAACATAGCTTTTTCATCTGATAACAATTCGTGCATAGCATAAATATCATCATCTTTATGATCTCTAATTATTAATCTCTTGGTTGCTATACTAAACATAATATCTACTCATACCTTATATCTATTTTTAATAGCTCTTAGTTTTTACTTATAGACCAACTTTATTTTAGCCTTGCTAGTTTTAGACAGACGTTTAGTACTAAGCTTGTAATCCTTCGCATTCCCTACTTTCCATCTGTTATGGTCCTTCATCTCTTTTTGTGATACAAGTAGATACTTGGTTTTATCCTTTCCTGCGTCATTCCAGGTCGTATCAATCGCATACCACTTTTTATCAATCTTTACTATATTCCATGCATGACCATCGTAATCAAAATCATAATCCTCAGAATAAGCTTCAATTATTACGGTTTCATATCCCATGATATTTAAAAATATATCCATAAGCTCGGCATAACCATTACATATGGCTTCCCCGAAGAGAAATGCATTGTAGCCCCTTCCTGGACCATACTCAGCACCACCATTATAGCTTACATGATCACAGATGTACTTATTAACCTTACTGATTCTCTGATAATCCGTCATATTTTCCATCTTCCAGGATTTCATTAGCTTGGCTATTTCTTTATATGCTTTTAAGGCATTATCATGTTCATAGGTGTAATCATCAAAATCATATTTACTATCTAGCACCAGTGTTACACGCAATTCCTGCTTATCTTCATTCCATGCGTATTTCTCCTCTTCCCAGTTATATAATTCATAATCCCATAAAAACTCATAGTCATATTTTAAATAATATGAATCACTCCACTTAAAATACATTTTTTTATCAAGGTTTGAAATATCAAAATATCCATTTTTATAAATAATTTCGTCCTCAAAATAATAATTTTCTTCGATATATTCCTTTTCATGAGGTTCAAATTTATTATAAACATCATAGGTAAAGAGAAATAACAAATGCCTCGCTTTCCAGCTGTCTTTATTTATGTACTTTTTGGCATATTTGCTGGTAGTAAAAAATGGCCAGCTCTTATCCTCGTCAATTTCTTTTTTAATCTTTTCTGCATCCTCACCCTTAATAATCAAGTTAATCTCGTTATATCCATCTGAGATTAATTTATAAAACTGCGTCCAATACTCATCATAGGAATCAACCGTAGCCGTTTTACTATTTACTTTAGATTTAGCTTCAATGCTTTGAATTGGTATATGGCTCATAATCAATACAATCAATAAGGTACTTATAATTATTCTCTTAACATTCTTCACCGCTGGTATCCTCCTTGATTGAATTTATCTACAGCTATTTTGACCAACTCCTTCGCTTTTTGGAATTCCTTCTCCATATAATTACCTATCTTTTTCATGGTAAATGTATCTTTTATGCTTTCAAACTCAGTCATAATCTCATTTAAGGAGTTATTTAAATTTACAAGCTCATAATCAAAGTAAAAATACCCTTCATCCAAGTATTGACTTGTTTGGATTGCCTCCTCCTCCAAATCCTTGACTTTTTCAATAAATTCGGCTTCCCTCCTCATAACATCCTTATACTTTGATGATTTCGACTCTGGATAAGTCGGTAAGTATGAAAAATAAGGCTTAACACTTATGTCTGGATTCTTCCTATCTTCTTTTTTAGTAACATAACGAATTTTATCATTATAAAAGTCATAGAAATAATGGCTATAGATATTTGGATTTCGCTCATCATCACCATCTAGACTTACATCATAATCCCAACTAGAATTATCATAATGTGAACTCCTATTAGCATAATCTTTAACACCAACCATTGTATAAACCCTTAATTTATAATTAAGAAATTGATCCACCATGGTCCCTTTTGTAACCAATAAGTCATAGAAGGACAATTGCTCACCGAGTTCTTCACTAAGCTCATCCATTTCATCTGCTAGATTCATAATATTAAAGTAATAAAAATCCCCATCCAGTTCAACTAAATTACAGCCAGCTATAGATCCCCCAACACCCCAGACCTGCTCACATCGGATTCCACCGCAGTTAAGAAGAAGCTCTAACAAGTCACTAATCCCTTGGTGACTTGCTTTTCTATATATTAGAGGATCTATGTAATAATAGGCATTATCGTTTCTAAGGTTATCCTTAGTGAATTTGCTTCTATAATTTTTAATTATCTCAATGTTTTCAAATATCCATTCTGTAAGTCCCATTAGCTTCTCATAATCTGTCATACCCTCTTCAAAAACTGAGTCAAGAATCTTCTTTACCTCTTTTGCGGCTTTAATCTTCATATCAGCTATTTTAGGAAAATTTTCTGTGGCATATATGAATTCTTCCATCTTATAGATGTTTGTATTTAATGCCATATATATACTGTCGTGGGCTATGTCTGCATCTAAAATAGCGCTATAGAGCTCCTCCTTGGTATATACACGGACCTTACATTCGGCTTTTAGCTTTCCCCAGCTGGCTGTGATAATACACTTACCCGACTTTTTGGCAGTTACTACCCCTTTTTTACTTACTGTAGCCACCTTAGTATTACTTGATTTCCAAGTGACACCTGTTACATCTTCAACAGAATTAATAGGTGAGCCCATAAGTGTTACACGCATAAGGCCGTATACATCCAACTCATATTTGTCCCCCTCTTGAGCTATAAGTAACTCTTGTCTAACTTCGATAGCGTCCAGTTTTTGTTTGGCAGCATAAGCATAAGGTAGTGCATCTGGAATAGCATTAAATAATAAAAACATAGCGACAAATACACATATAAATCTTCTACTTAATTTACCCTTTGACAAATTTTGCTTTTGTAGCATATTTTCCTCCCCTTATCCCTACATATTCTTGTATTAATCAGCATATTTTTAACAATTATATAACAATAACCTTCCATTTACAACCATTATCTGGTTGCTGTGGTACCTAATGTACATTATGTCTTCTCAATTATTCAATATTATTACTCAAAAATAGAATGGCTGTTATATTCTAAGAATACAGCAGCCAAATATAATATGTATATTCACTTTCTTTATTTATCTATATTAATTCTTCTACTATCTCTGCAGCATCTCTAACACATTTTAGGCATACTGTAGAAAACAACCCTCTCTCCTTAGCTGCCACCATATCACACCCTAGGATTTCATAACAATTGATTGATTTGTTTCTTTCAATAAATTTACTACAGAATTCCTCAATCATAACATATGTCTTCTCATGAGAAACTTTATCGTCTGCTTGGGTTTTGCCATGTTTCAATCCAATTAGCATTATTGCACCGGATACTGCCCCACATACCTCCTGTTTTCTTGCAATGCCACCACCAAAACCATTTCCAATCTTTAATGCAGTCTCTTTATCTAAACCTAGCATTTCAGAGAATGCTGCAAATACAGCTTGAGAACATACATATCCTTCTTTAAACAGTTCCTCAGCACATACGACTCTTTCACCCATCTCTAGTCTCACCCCTTATATCATAATAAAATATCACTCTTGTCCTATCTCAACCTTTATATGCTATAACATCAAGTTGAAATAAAAGTCCATCCTGTCCTCCACGATGAGCAAACTCTGTTTGCATGGATTTTCTTGCAGGATACTTACCATTAAATCTCTCCTTGATAACTTTCTCCATCACTGGTATATTCCATACTCACTCTTCTTTTGAATTATATTGAACAAATTCAAATCACTTCATATCCATTATACTTTAAAACATCGATAGCTTCATCAAAGTCATCAGTTTTAATCAATATATAATCCGTATTATATGTAGATACTGCAAATAATCCTATACCGTTCTCAGCAAGGATAGTGGATATTCGAGACAATATACCAATTAGAGAAAAATCCAATATTCCTTGAATCCTAAATGCTTTCCAGCCATGGCCACATTCAATAGCATTATCAGGTACACGGTCTGAACTACATACTAAGGATAACTCCTCATCTGTCTTTCCAATAAAATATATTTCATCCGAAAAATCTATTCTTGAAAAATCCTCTAGCTTACATATCGAAAAATCCTGATTTATTATCTCTAGTTTCATTTACAATCCACCTTATGAGTTACTATTTTAATTGAATCTGGGAAGGTACTCCCTGTGAGCCTCCAGCATTGATTTTAGACTTTCCTCCTGATAAACCGAATCCATGATACTATATTTAATAAATGTTCCACCGATGTCCATTGTAAGATATTTTTTCATATGCACCTCATCATTCAAATACTATTCCCTTTTTATGAACCATCGTCAAATCTGTAATAAGCCAATATATCATCATATAGATGCTTAAATCTCAACTTTTCTAATATATATCTACTGCGTAGATTTCTATGAACCACATCTGCATAGATAGTATGTAATCCTAGATTATTAGTTGCATAATCTATAAGAAGTCTTTCGGCTTCTGTTCCAAATCCTTTTCCCTTTACCGTATCATTTAATAGAACTATACTCATAGTTCCACAAAGTTTCTTAAGGTCAATGTGCTTAAGCTGAATCTCACCGATAACTTTATCATTAAGGCAGATTGCGAAAAATCTTCTCTTGCTATCTAACACCTTATTCTGATAATAATCTTCTACTTTATCCTGATTATAAACATATGATTCATATGTCATGGCTACATCAGATACATACTCTTTATAGAATTCATGACATCGCTCTATTGTATAAGGCTTTAATGCAATCTTTTCACCTATTATCTCCATAAATGTCTCCGTCTAGCTTTAATATCTATAATTATACAATTGTTACTCTAAAGCAACATTCCTCATCGCCAGCTATTACCGTTGATATCTTCTCCACTTCGTAATCAAGCTCCGGATTTAATGTTTTTAGCACATATAATATACTTTGTTTGGAGCATTCACATATTGCATCTGTTTGAACGTAACCCTTGGTATATAAATCGCAATAACATTCAGGAAATATTATCTCATAGATTTTCCCTGGGGAAACAACCTTACCTCCAACGTATTTCATATCAGAAAATTTAGAAAAAAATATATCCAAATCATTGCATGATTTATCATAGATATCTTTATACAACTTAATTATTCCTGTTTCAGCACAACGACTCCCACATACGCTAAAGAGCTTTTCTTTCTCCTTTTGGTCTACTTGTTCTATTCCTTTCTCAAACCAACCGAACCATTCTTTAATAAAATCAGGCAATTCCATTCCTCCCCTTAAATACAATAGAATAATACACAATTATTCGTCAGAACAATCACCTAGTGTATTAGTAACCTCCATTTTTTCTAATATAGATTTGCAATGCTTTTATTATTAGAATCAAAGCATAGGCACCAAGCACCATTAGTGCAATTGAGAACACCTGTACAAAAATTAAAATCAACCCCGCCATTGAAAATCCCATCATAACAATACCTCCTAAAATTATATTTACATAAAATCAATAAAACCATGTATCAAAGCTGGAAGAGCAATGTTCGTATTACGAGTATAAATAAATATGAACACTAAGCTTACGACAATTCCTCCACCAATCTCATTAAATATTGACAATAATACCGGATTTCCATGCAATATTATGCTTTCACCTCGCTAAAGCCAAGGATTAAATTCAATATCCATAAATATCTCATCTGGAAACAAACTCTTCATAAAACCACCTTAATATATAAATTTACATATTATATTCTTTTTATAAAGCAAACCAATCTATTAGCTTCCTCAAAACCTATACTTTTATGAAAATTTATGCTTAAATTATTATCAAGCTCACAATCTGAGGCTATTTCAGAGCAACCCATATCCTTGCCCCAATCCTCTACGCATTTTACCAACTTCTGCGCGATTCCCTTGCGTCTATAGTTATCATCTACATATATTCCCTCAATATATACCACCGGTGACGAATCGCTTCCCTCCACATAATCAAATCTTAAGGATGCCTGGGCAAATCCAATATATTCTTTAGAATCTTCATCCTCATAGTAGAGGAAACAATCCTGATTATCTGAATCTATAATGTCTTTGAAATAATCTAGCAGCTCATGATATTCTGTATCAGGCCATAATGCATATGCTAGTCTTGCACACTCTTGAAAATTATCTTTATTTAATCTATCCATCATTTATACTCCTCCAAAATTTTATACTAAATTCGTTTTTTCTCCATATTCGAAAAATACTTATATCCCAAGATACATATTGGAATAAAATATGCACACCATATCTCAAGTAGAATTACACCAATATTATCATCTGCCCCGGATGTGCTGGCTGTAAATACTGGAAACATAGGTACAAAAAAGCAAGATATAAAGAAAATCCCATGAATCCAAAGCATCCATCTAAAAACCCTGTCAGATTTAGATGATGGTTCAACTAGAAATGCCATAAAAAATGTAGTCAGTGCCATAAAACCATACCCCAACAAATCATAATTAAAGAACAGACTTCCTATGTGTCCATAACTTATGATTGATAAGGCCTCTTCACTTAAGGAAGTATTCATTCTCACTGTAGTGCACTCTGCATAGTAGACTAGAAGGATTATAACCGCATACACAGCGGCAAAGATGATTCCCGTATAGCCGATTGCTTTCCTCTCATCCTTTTTGTTAACCGCAAATATGCTGCACATAAACGGCACAAAGCCAATCGCAATAAATATACTTGATAAACAACTTGTAAATATCGTGCCCACTATCATTGACAGAGCAAATGACAATACTGCTATACCCGTTACCACTGAACTTATTTTTCCTAATTTATTATTCATTTTCTCCCCCTTGTTTGAAGTCTATAATAATATGTTTGCGTAAACCTCATTATTATGCCTCCCGTAATTTACAAGTCACTTACTATAATTCCAACAGATCTATTAACTGGCTGTAATCAGTAATTGTATATTTAGCATCTTCACATTCATACAAGGGATATCCTTTAAAATAACAGCCTTCAATTCCTGCATTCTTAGCGGCTAATATATCTATATCCCTATCCCCAACCATCAGAGCTTCACTTTTATCAATATTATATTCCTCCGTAAGCCATAAAAGTGCCTCTGGTTCAGGCTTTCGTTTAAAATTATTGTCCCTAGTTATAAGCCCACTAAAGTATTCGTACATATTATGTTTTTTAAGATACTCAATAGATGACTTCCCTCTATGGGTATATAGATGATTGAAGCCATTACCTTCGCAAACTCCTCTACATATATCCACGATATATGGAAAAGGCTTTAGATTGTCCACTTCAAATTCCTTTCTATACTTGTTAAAATTAGAGATTAATTTATCGCTTATATAATATGTATCATCAAAATAGTCATACAAGTTAGTAAATGACATTTTCATCAAGCTCATTATCTTATCATAGGATTCATAGATGCCTTGTTCCTCTAAGACAGTCATAGCTGCTTGTACCATAACCGGATATGAATCAAATAACGTTCCGTCAAAATCCCAGATAATATGCTTATACATAGATACACTCCTCTCTAAGAGCTAAAGGAATCCACTCATCTGCTAAAATAGCATACTCATATGTATCATTCCAAATGGGTTTACCATTTTCATCTACCTTAAAGTATATATTCTTAAGTAGATGCCCCTCTTGTCTCATCTTCAGCCTTTCTAACAGCTTCCAGGACGATATGTTATCAGGATTGCACATAGCTACCACTCTACGAACCTTTAGATACTTGAATCCATGGTCAATAATTGCTCTACAGCTCTCGGTTGCATAACCTTTACCATAATATATAGGATTGAATACATATCCCAATTCCCAGGTAGCGAACTCCTTAGGCTCCTGCTCTGCGAAATAAAGATTACCTATAAGCTTACAGCTACCTTTTAAGCACACCGCTAAAAAAGCTTTATTCATAGAACGTATAGCGGCCTCCTTTTTACACTCTAAGTCTGTAAGAACACCATAGGGTTCATATTTTACAACCTGCTCCTGCGATAGATACTCATATATATCTTTCCAGTCACTACTGGAGAATCTCCGTATTACCAATCTATCAGTTTCTATCAGCATATTTATATAACCTCTCCATTAGTCACGATACTTGAGAATCTACTTTATCTGGCAAATGTTTGTTCGTCTTAATCATAATACAATAGGTATATTCTGTCAATTTATAAATCCATTATTTAAAATAATCAAGCCATACAAGCTTAATGGACTGATCCACCTAATATAATTTATGGGTTCAGTCCATTTTTATGTGGCTTGTGAAACTAATCACTACCAGTAAATCTTCTGCGAATCCTTTTAGTTACATACATAAATATAAAATAAGCAATAAAGTACAGTATGAATATTAAGCCCTTATATTGGCCCTCAAAAAATATCCTAGATACTGCAAGCAAGGTCATAAGGACACCCATCAAGCTGTATGATATGCCATAAGCTGTCGTAAAGCTCTTGATTTCTTCTTCCTTAACCTTCTCCCAGTTATAATCCAAGGTAAGCTTTGGTTTTTTCCCTATCCATACAACTAAGCCATATACAGTTATAGCAAGCCCTAATCCAAGAATAATTAAGTCAAATACCTCTGTGAAACCCATAAATACCTCCTATTCTATGCCGCCTTTCATTAAGTCTCTACCATTTATTATAATGCATCTTATCCTCTGCCTGAAAAAAGTGTTGAGGAATTGGTTTCTCATCCTTACTAGGGTAACCCAATGCAAGATAACATGGGAACTCATAATCCTCAGGTATATCTAACATCTCCCTAATATGAGTAATTTCCTTATCAAATGGAATCCTGGTTACACCATATATGCCTTCACTAGAAGCCGCAATCAACATATTCTCTATACAACACCATATGGAAGCAAAAGAGTTTAAGGCAGACAGATTCTTTGGCTTTAACAAGGATCCTTGATTACGAAAGCAGGGAATAATAAGGCAAGCTGAAGTTAAAAGCATTTTATGTTGCTTCGGAATTGCATCAATATAAGTATCGCGCTGTAGCCCGTCACTTAATCCCCAATTATCGATTATTCTAATGGCATCCGATTCTTTATTGTTTTTGGATACCTTCTTTATTACATCAAGCCTACTCTCTTTGTCAATAATTATAAACTCCCACTCCCGCATATGATTGTTTGTAGGTGCTCTTATTCCTGCATTGATAATCCTCTTTACAATTTCAATATCAATTTCCTTGTCTTCAAAATCTCTAATTGATCTTCTTGAATAAATAGCTTCATAAGTATCCATACTGCTCCCCCTTTAAAACTTACTTATCTTTTATATTGTTTTATCTCATATAACTAAATTCTTATATAGCTTGCTACTCAATGGAATTATGACTGACAATGCTCACAATAATATATTGTTCCACCCATATAATTACCCTTGTGTAATTCATATCCGCAGTTCACACAAGGAGTAAATGCTGTCTTTTTACTAAGGTAAGTTTGATATTCCCCGAAATTACCGAACAGGTCCTTCTCTGTATCTCTCCCTCCTTGATCAGCCATCCTTCTAAGAGTTTTCTTTATTATATCAAATAGATTGTCATATTCACCATCAGTAACATCCATCATCTTTCTCTTGGGATGAATACCTGATAAGTATAGGATATCCTGCAACACACCATTACCAAGGCCAGGAATACGTTGCTCAGTAGCTAAAAATGCTTTGGCAGATAGCTTATCGGTTCCTTCACTACGTAATGATTCAAAGTACTGTCTGTCAAATCTATCAGAAAGTGGTGATGGTTTAGTCTTAGCGCCAATATAGTACATGTTGTCAAACTCACCATCACGAAATGCCCATAGTCCACCGTACATCTGAATAGTACAAACCAAGGCAGTATTATCATCAAATTCAAGATAAAGCTGGTGCTTCTTAGGCACCTTCTTCAGGTCATAATAATAGCGGGGTGTAACTCCATCCGTAAAGACTATGCGACAGTCTTCAACCTCAATTTCTAGCATACCTGATATCGGGTTTGAGTTACCTATGGTTTTACCAGAGAGTAATTCATTATAATCTTCCGGCTTACCATGATACCAGGCAAAGGAGTGCGGCGAATGGTTTGCTTGTACATAGCTGATGATTTTACCCTTAATCGTATTATTCATTTGATTTGCCAAAGTATAGCTCTCTGGTATTTCTAGCATAAGATACCCTCCCCCACGATATAGCTTTTATTATCCTACTTATCTTTTAAATCAGCTGGTCTCAGCTTCTAAAATTAGAATTTATTCTATCTATAACCGTATCCCATGGCCTTGACTCTATCACTGGAATACCATACCTTAAACACTCTGCTGCCAGCCAATTACCGTATCTAAAACTTACATCTGTACGATATTCCTGTAGTCCATATTCCGGTTCTCTTGCTAGAAAGTTATTCAAAATCTGTTCTCTTGATGGCTCATAAATAAATACAGATTTAACCTTAGAACTATCAAATAATGAACAAAGCTCAGGTAATATAAAGTCTCCTTCTATAACTACAGGCATGTCCGATTCAATATGATTCTTAATAACAGCTTCAAGTCCTGGAATAAAAGCCCGTCCCACATCTATAAGCTGACCTACCGTAGCTTCTACCCCCTCCTGCTGCCAATCCGGATGAGTCTCCCAGTAATGAATTCCAGGCTGCTGCTCCGGTGTAGACATGGATTCAAGAAATACTTGAAAATCATCGGCTTCTATTAAATTAACACCATACAACTTGGCTATAGGATAACTAACACAGGTTTTCCCCGAACCGGATGCCCCTCCGATTAATAACACACACCAATCTCTTTCCATCTTTCCTACCCCTTTTTCTCTTATAAATACTCTTTCTGTATTATATAAGCAATTTTCTCAGAACAATTATCAACGAAACAATTCATTTCACCCTCTGTTAAATATGGATATTCCCTTTCTAAATTATCTCTTTTGCTACTATAAAAGCCAGTAATATACTCTCTTCTAATATCAAATGCTTCTATACTAAAGAAATCCAAATATTCATTCTGAAAACCAATTGCATCATTATATATTGAATATGCTCTGAAATTAGGATTTTTTTTAGATAAAGAAAATCTAAATCATACCAATCCTTCTTTAAAGTCCATATCCATTCTGTTTTATCTTTATTATATAGCTCTATGAATCTATCCTTACTTGGCCGAACTATATGATCAGCCCACAACACATCCGCTAGTAGATGCGTCAGATAACCAAGATAGAAGGACTTTTGCTTAGTATTGTATAGCGTTCTTTGTTCTACTGAATAATAGTTATCAACATATTCATTTAAATGGATATCCTTAAAGCCATCCGTATCCGTTGTTTTAAAATGCGAGACATCACCACTTGGAGTAAAGACCGACCAATCTTCATTTGGTACTCCACTGTCAGGGGCAATATTTCCGACAACAAACTCAGTATATGAGAGATTGATTATATCATCAATTAATCTGTCCGCTATACGCAAATGTACCATCCAAGTAGCCATGTTCTTCTCCTTTAGTATGCATTATATATTCTCCCAAAGTCTTTTTTTGCTTTGATATTAAACCTTCTACAGCACTACTTCCGATGTGGCTTATACGTTCAAAGTTATCCTGACCAATAGCTTCTATAATGTTTTCCTTTTGCTCTATGTACCATGATTTATATTCAGAATTATGTTCCTTTAAGATTATCGGGAATAGCTCCCACAACTCCTTTATTGTCATTTCTGATAACTCTTTTCCCATAGTACCTTATATGATGTATTTAGTAACAAATACATCAATACGCTCCTTTCTTTTCAACTTTGTTATAATTAATAGTAACACTGTGGACTTTTTATAGTACCCTATAGCTTTGACTATTTAATGGAGTGTATTGCCACAGTTTTATCTGAATCATTTATAGTTGGATAAGTCAATTCAATTAAGTCGTTAGAAACTAACACATTCATGAACCTATAAATCAAGACCGGTGATGTAATATAACTTAAATCAAATCTCCTGTATAAAGATATTTATTCTCTTTCTCATATAGACAAATATGTCCTTAAAATACTTATGACCCCCAATATGGTCCCAATGCATATACTCACTGATTGCATAGGCTTTGTCATCAATTTCTTCAATAGTGAACCAATTATCCATTATATCTCGCTCTCAGTTATTTGTATTAACACATTAAATCTGCGCTATCTATTTCTGTAATACTAACATTATCTGTTTGAAATATTCTCATTTTATCAAATGGTGTATCAGTAATATAGCACTGTAAGCTCATAATAACAGCACTATGTGTTACAATAACAACATCATCATTATTTATAGAAATTATTTTATGTAATGCTTCAAGAACACGTTCTAACATTTCCTGATATGATTCACCGTTATGGGATTTAGAGTATCTGCGATTATGATACCATTCGTCATATTCCTTCGGATATTTATCTATGGCTTCTTTCCATGACAAACCTTCCCAATCTCCTAGATTCATTTCCTCCAATCCATCTAGGGGAATATAATCCACATTAGTATTACTTCTTAAAATCTCAGCTGTCTTAAGAGCTCTTTTTTGCTTGCTTGAATAAATCTTAGAGAACTTAATGTTTGAATCTAAAACCCTCTTACTTAATTCTACGGCTTGATTTACCCCTATATCGTTAAGTTCTATATCATAACTTCCTTGTATCTTTCCTTCATTATTCCAATCTGTTTGTCCATGTCTTATAAAATATAACCTCATTAGCTCCCCCTATGTTTTTTTCTTATGGCAAAAAATATTCTTACTTATTACGCTTGTTATTCCCTATATAATTCAGCCAATCTAGATAAGTCTTGCACTATATTAGGATTCCATGTGATTTTATTTACTAGCCATTCACAAGGAAATTCTCCACACAAACCACAAAACTGAATCTTATGTTTTTTGGCACATTTATAAATTGGACACCTACCTGATTGTGCCCACTCCTCACAATGTCCATCGGTTTCTATACATCCACCACAGATACCTTCTTCTTTTTTATTACATCCTATACAACACTCTCCGCAGGCTGTTATTTTAGTAAAATCAACATGATTCATTTTCTGTTCCCCTATATTTCCTCCATTACTCTATCTAGCCATTCACTAACTATGCCACCAAACAATTTTTCCTGATCAATCTGTAGATTATGTCCGGCTTTATCAAGTACTACGAATGAAGCTCTGGGATAATTGTCAAGCAGCGTAAACTGATCCTTATAACCAACCTCTGTGTCCTGTCTGCCGACTAATATTAAGCTTGGCTTATTAAAGGGTTCTTCTAATTTATCGACATCATATGTAAATGCTCCATCCAGCACCTCATTTAAGAAGTAATCATCATTACTCATAACATCCATTATATCTCTTTTATATAATTCCCAGGTCCTTTTATTCTGTACTATATTCATATTTTCAAAGTATGCTCTTTCATCTTTATCAATGCTTTCCATGAATCTACTGTCTCTTTCAATAACTTGAAGAGGTGGAACATTACCTTTTCTATAGCCCGGATATACAGCAGGACATAGCAAAAGCACTCCGAGTATATGCTTACTTCTTTTCTGAATCAGCCCTCTGCTCAGATATCCTCCATATGATTCTCCGGCCAATATAAATCTTTGATTAGGAATAATCTGATCAATAAATTCCAGTATTACATCCAACATTTCATCAGAGCATTTAATATTACCGCCTACTTTTGATTTGCCCATTCCCGGCAAATCGATATATATCCTCTTAATCTTATGCTTGTTATCTCTTAATACGGGTTCTAGGCAGCCACTCATAATATGGTGATTAACTCCCCATCCATGAATTATAAGGAATGGTATGCCCTCACCATAGACTTCATAATATAATTCCGACCCACATATATTAATTGTACTCATTGCCCTTGCTCCCATATGATTTATTGTTTCTGGTTCAATTGACTCATAATATCATTCATCATGCGCCAAACATTACAGCCAAAATTACTTACCAGAGTAACAAGAATGTCCTTCTTTATATCAATTAACTATATATACCATTATTTACATCTTATCAGAACATTAGTTCTGCATCAAGTAAAATTTGTATTATGTTATTTTATTTAATCGAAATATTTCATATCACTGTATCGTTATGGAATAGGTTATACATGCATAAGAATATTGATTGCCTCCACGCTATGTTATAATTGGATACACTTATCCGTATCACATACTTTCGTTATAACCCCATCGCAGAAATAGTATGCTTCACCATATAAGGTAGCCTCATCCATATCAATAAATATATATGCTCCATCCACTAAAGCATAAAAGGGTCTAACCCTGCTATCTGGTAACGATATATCCTCTACTATTCGAAGCCCATCTATGCTTATATCCTTTAAATACTGATAATGAGGTAAAATACTAATCTGGGTAAGACCTAGTCCATCCAAATACCTTTGATAGCTCGGATCTATTACTTCTCCATCAAGAGCACAAGGAAGCCTTACTCCATCCTCTATATAGTTTCCACCGACACTGCTGGTAAGAAATAGCTTCATGTATTTTCCTCCCCTAAATAGTATACTTAATGCAAGTATCTTCAATATTTTCCTTTTTTTCTATTTTAATAATAATAACATAATTTAACAGAATACAATAGTTAAAAATACATTAATATAATTGACAGACAAAAATGAGCTGATATGATATGCAACCAAAGTGTTATTTTTAAAACTAACATTTGGAGTACATTTCATTATCAGCTCTTCTTTTTAACTCTATTTTACCGCTCTTCCGTGAATGTAAGGGAAAGCTTAAGCTTCCTTTTGTTTCTTACAACAACAGCATCTACAGTATCACCAGCTTTATACTTATCTTTGATATTATCAACTTCCTTCATAGTGCGAACCTCTACCCCATCAAGTGATATAAGTGTATCATTCTCACGAATACCGGCTTTATCAGCACCACTACCTTCAACTACCTCTAATATATATATACCTACAGGAATATCATACAGATAAGAAATGGTATCGGTTATCTCTCTTCCACTGATTCCAATATAAGGTCTTCCCTTAACATATCCAAACATTATCAGCTGATCGATAATCGATTTAGCCTCATTAACAGGAATGGCAAACCCAAGACCCTCAACACCAGACAAGGATATCTTTGCTGTATTAATGCCTATGACCTCTCCCTTGGAATTAAGTAGAGCCCCTCCGCTGTTTCCTGGGTTGATAGCTGCATCTGTCTGAATTAGGTTCATAGTTTTATCCTCAATGCTTATAGTCCTGTTAAGGGCACTGATTACTCCGACCGTGACTGATCCTTGAAATTCTAAACCTAAAGGATTTCCAATAGCTACAGCAAGCTCGCCTACCTCAAGTGCATCAGAGTCCCCCATACCTGCCACTGGTAGGTCATTTAAATCAATTTTTATGACTGCAAGGTCACTTCTTTGATCTCCTCCTACAAACTTGGCCATTGCCTGTCTACCATCAGATAGGAACACCTCTAGGGTAGTACTCTTACTCAAGGAGTTTTTCGGATCTGCATACTGTACAACATGATAATTAGTCATTATGTATCCATTACTATCGATTATTATACCTGAGCCTTCATACTTCGACTGAGACATGGCATCACCATAGTACCAGCTTCTTGGGCTTTGTGTTACCATCCTTATTCCTACTATTGATGGGCCTACCTTTTTAGCTATTTTGGTAACAGCCGAGCTATTCCCATCAGCTGACATCAGTACTTCCTCAATGGTTAGTCCCTTATTTTCAATAATAATGTCTCCCTCAGATTGATTCACCAACATTAATTTAAGCTCTTCCATCTCCTCTGAAAGCTTCAGATACACGCTTCCACCTGCAATAAATCCAGTTAATAAGCAGCACAATAGCATTATAACAGCAACTTTAATAAAAGCTCTTGATTTATTTCTCCTTCTAAAATATCTGCTATAGGCCGCTTCATAAGCTTCTAAATGATAATCCTTAAAATGCTTTCTCTTAAAAAAAATCATCTAATCACCTCCAAAAATATTAGCGGCAAATATAAATACCATTTCCTGCTATAAAATAATAGCAAATATTAAGTTTGCTTGTCAACACACTTATATAACATTCAAATATAATTGAACCTTTTCATTTCATCTGACAATATATACAAGGCTATCTATAGCTTTTGCTATTATCTAACAAAAGATAAAGCAGATAAGTAATGTATAACTGCTTGTGCAGATTATTCTGTACAAGCAGTTATTATTAAGCTATATGGCTTTATTCATATTCAAATCTGTCTTGATCGGTTTAGCTATTTGTGACCATATAATAAATCACTAAGATAATCATCGTTCCAAAGCTGAGCCTCAATATACCGATTTTGCTTATCAAGCTCATCCAAATATGAGTTAATATCGTCAGTTCTTTCATTGATAAATGCTGTTAAAGTCTCTATGCTAAATGGATCCATTCTTTCCTTCGAATCCATTCTTGACATACTGTCTCCATATGTAAAGCTGATATCTTCAGGATTTATGTCCTTAAGTAATAATTTTGTCCTAGTCACCCTCTCATACCATTTATTCAAATAAGAGCTTTCACCCAATACAAAGTATAAAGGGGTTTTGTTCTTAGGCTTTATACCTAGCTCAATAATTTCACCTAATAGCCATTTTTCTGTACGCTTTCTCTTTGTATAGTAGCCATCAAAATCGTTAGCAGTAAATCTACTAAAAGATGTAAAGGTAGAGCTAGCATTTTGTGATAAATCTTCAGCTAGCTTATACGCCTCATCACTCGGCAATCTTGTTATGCTCTGAAATGGAGTACATCTCTTATCGCAATAGTTAGTTATATAAAAATTACTAAGCATGACTACTCCTTTAATTATATTATGATTAATAATACTCTTTAAGGTACAATTTGTCAAATTAATCAATACGAACTTGTGTTCTGTAATATTTCATGGTATAATATGCTTATGCATTCGTGTATAGGGTGGTTGGCCTCCATTTTACATAGAAGTCTCGATAATTTATTATTTCAACTTTCTTCTCTCCTCTAAGAATTCCCTAACTCTTCTTGCTTCCACTCTGTCATATGGGAACTCAAAATGCTTAGCCACCACAGCCTCAAGCTCATGGAAATAATCATACATTAGAAACAATTTATCCCACATATCCTCATAGTCACCGTTTGGGAATATTCCTTGTACTCGCTTCATTTCATCAGCTGTAATAAACCTTTTAAGATATTCATTAAGGTATCCTGTTGTAATATCGAATCCATGCTCTATACCTATACTCCAATTAAGCATTTTCATGAACATCTCCATTATGAGAACATCATAAGCATATCTTGCATAATAGAATTCTTCTCTACATAACCCCTTTGCTATATACAAGGATAACCACCTAAATTCGTTACAGGTATTATAGAACTCCATACTTGTTGGCTGCTTAAGATAAAATGCCTTTTCATCATCAATCGGCTTTAGCTCCTCAAAACCATCCTTATTAAGTAGTATGACTCTTGGCTCGCAATTACTCTTCTCGCCTTCAATGTTTCGTACATCAATAATCGTAAGATCTATTCGATTGCCGTCAGCAAATTGAATCAAATAGGCGAATGTATCATGACTATTATAGTCATAGGGGTGCTTGTACCAATCCTCCGGGTACTGAACTATAAGTATATCTCCGAAATAATTAATCCAGCTTTTATCCTTAGTAAATTCTCTTACATCTCTAACATAATATACTATATCGAAATCACTGTACTGATCGTGAACAGCATTCCTATTAGCTCTGGAGCCATCCATGGCTACAGCTCGAATTCTATCATCCTCTATAGCCTTATTCATGATTAATTCCAGCATTTCTTTTTCTGTACGCATATATAATCCCCCATCTGAGTAATTAAATTAGACTACCTGCTCTAATTTCTTACCCATTTTACTCTCAAAATATTGCTTTAATTCAATATGTTTATCCCATTTACTCTGTGGGTAATTACCATATCGCTCCTTAACATCACTCATGCGCTTCTCTATATCAACAGGTCCTTCTGGCAGAGCAATACTATCACATACCTGTATCAATCTGTCATAATCATCATACTGATAAGAGTTAAATAAATCAATAATTCTCTGCATATCATCTTCGGTTACATCGTGCTTTACAATAGCTGTCTTAATATCCTTGATAGCAAAAGAATGGGTAATGCATATCCTGGCAGCCTCCTCATAGCCAAAGCTTATTAAATAATCATACCCGTCTATGATATGAGCTAGGCCTGTTACACCAAATCTTCTCCCTATATCATGAAGTAGTCCTACTATATAAGCATTACTGACATTTATTTATCTTATATGCCAGTAATGTAAAAAACCTTCCCTGTACTTTGCGCTAGTCTGGGAAGGTTTTTTAATCCTGGTTGGCCAACCACCTTGTGGCGATTGCCTTTAATCTAACTATATTATAACAAATTATTCTAACAATGCAAGTATTTTAATTTTCTAATACTGCATCTATTTCAGTCTTTTACTCGGCTGTTACTCAACAGGTGAAAGTATAAAATCATCTAAGGTTCCCCATCCCTTGGGATTGCATTTAATGGATGCACCTACTATAACCGTACCGCTATCTACTCGTATGTTCTCAATCCTTGGGTTCTTCCAATTAACCCATCCATCAACAGAGGTTTCCATAGTGTATGTTTTTCCATCTGCTATCGCATATATTGACATCTCCGGGTTGGATGCATCTCCTCCTTGTAGGAATATGGCAAAGTTATATTGACCGGGTTTTAGATTGGTAATCTCCTGTTCAACCTTAAAGTCAACATTCCCTGTTGAATAAAAATGAATTGATTTGGTACCAGTCTTGGCATCAGCAATTTTATCCTGAATACCTAGCTCAGTTGTAGAATTATTAATATTAGTAATGGTCCACATTGATAGGTCATTATCCTCGAAGCTGTAATTTTCTACATAGTTTTGCTCCATTACGATAATCTTAGCCTTTGCTTCCATTTTTTCTTCATTATAAACTGCATTTCCTGTAACCATATATTCACCAAGGTTATCTTTATCAGCTAAAGCAAGCTCCTTAGAGCTCCACTGAACCTCAATATCCTTACTGGTCTTGTCATTAAATAAAGCAACCACTGTATCAGGAAGAACACAATCATCCCCCTTGCGAACTCGAATAACAATATCATCTAAAGCATCAACTTTAACCTCTGCCACAGCTCCAGAATATACATATTTAAAAACATTAAGAGAAGGAAGTGGATGACCTTCAAAATCAAATAAGGCTTGATTATCCCATGCAGAACCTCCATAGTGTACCCCTGCATCTTCAGGATCATATTCAGTAGCGTAGCTACTTGCCCATCCTGAACCATATTTCTCCCAAAGACAAGCTTGGTCCTCCCATGTAGCTCCCGGTACTGGAAGCCAAGCCGGCTCCCAATAGAATACACCAAGACCTGCTACACCAACATTTGCAACTGCCTCCATAACATCACGTAATGAGCTTGCCTGTCCTTGAACTGTAATAGGATAATCCTTAGTAAAGACACTCTCCTCGGATAAAATATTACCGTTATAATCCCCATTTTCATATGTATAAGCATAGGAGGTTTCAGCCACCATAACCTTTTTATCAAATTCCTTGGATATATTTATTAGTACATTTGTAAGATTCTCCAGTGTTCCATGCCAAAAAGAATAATAAGAACTAGCAAAGACATCATAATCCACCTCATAATTCTCAAGAATCATTCCGTAACGCTGATAGTTTTCAGCTCTCTCAGGATTAGTGAAATGAAGCGCAATTAGAATATCCTTCTTCTTTTCTTCACTAATCTCCCTAATAGCACGGCTGCCTTCTTTAAATAGCTTGCTAATATTATTCCAGTTGTTCTCCCCACAGAATATACCTGTAGTTTCATTACCTATCTGCACCATACCTACATCTACACCTTGATCAAGTAGCTCTTCTAGACTTGATCTTGTGTATTCATATAGTGCATCAGCTTTAGCGTCGATATCTATATCCTTCCACGCTTTTGGTACCATCTGCTTTGAAGGATCAGCCCAAAAATCAGAATAATGATAGTCAACCAGAACCTTCATCTTATTCTTGGTCGCTCTTTTACCTATCTCTATAGCCTTATCCAGGTCATTATTACCTCCCCCATATCCATTACCATCACTATCATAGGGATCATTCCATATACGAATCCTAACATAATTGACACCAGCATGATATAAAGTCTTAAAAATATCCTCTTCCTTGCCTTTCTCATTATAAAATTTTACACCGCTTTCCTCCAAGGCAATAACACTTGATATGTCAACACCTCGAATGAAGTCAGGATTTAACCCTTCTATTTTCTCTACAAATATATCAGCTTGGGCTAGCTTTTCTGTATTAATAACACTTTTATGGCTCTTTTTAATTAATATAAAAGCAATAACCGAAATCAATAAAATAATAACTGTCAAACCGATTACTACAAGACTCCTTTTTTTATTCATACCATCCTCCTACATAGACTATATTTTTGCATTACATAGAACGGAGGATTTTCCTCCTCCGATACACTATAATTCTAAATCACCTTTAACGGAGGATTTATCCTCCTCCTCCCATTTACAAGGAAAACGGACCTATCTAGCTTAAGCCAGTTGTCCGTTCCTAGTTGAATAACTTTTTATATATTTTATTGAAAATATTTCTTTTATTATATCTATTTAAAATTCAATCAAAGCACTATACTCTTCCACTGCCACAATTTCATTTACCCTACAAGCTACTCCATCATTCATCGTGGGCAAATGCTCTAGGAAGACCTCTGCATTCTCTTTAAGAGGATATATCTCCAGCTTAAGCTTTCCTGGATAATTAAATCGTCTTAAACTCACTTCCCATGGTTTACCTGTATAGAAGTTATCAGCTATTATCTCATCATTCAGATATATTCTTCCCTTATCACCTTCATAATTAATTTGCAAGAAGCAGTCCCTAATGTCTGCTGATGAAAGGTTGATTGTAATATCATATACTTTCTTTTCCTCAGTTTCGTTCTTAAGGTCTATTGTTACCAAACATGAGGCTACATCTGAATTCATTTCATATATAGCAAAATCCCCTTCATTACCAACCTTTTCCCAGCCCTTTGGAGTCTTGTCAAACTCAGGATATACTTTGATACTGGGGATTTCTCTTCCAATAACCTGTAGTCCTTTATCAGTCTCCAAAACTACTGATGTGCTTATAATCAAATGCTCCTTTTGAAGCTTTACTTTATAGGCATTCTTACCGTCTTCTCTTGAAAGAGTAATAATCTTATTTTCACCTATATCGCCCTGAATATCATACTTAGGATCCTTATCTGTATAGAACACATAGGTATTAGTATCATTTTCAAGAATATATAAGGGAGATGCTAAAGCTGTTTTAAGTATGCCATCACCTATCTTCATATTAAATGGAAAGAAGTAATAATCTCTATCCTTAATATCAAACTCTGGGAAATGAATAATTTCATTAGGTAATCCTACTTTAAGATTAACACTATTATGATTAGCCATATTATGTCTTCTCACATAATTATTAAAGAATATATAACCCTTATTACCATCATGCCTAACCGAATATCTCATATCAGTTAAATCACTCGGATCCAACGGATTTTCTTTAGGTATATATGCCGGCATATTACATAGCTCTGTTCCAAAGTCCTGAAGAAACATGGATAATAGCTTTATCTCTTTAAATGTTTCGGAAATTTGACCATACTCCCTTATAGGTGCTCTAAAATCATAGCTCACCTCAGGAACATCGTTAGGATATCCTGTGGCCTTTGATTCTTGAAGAGTAGTTAACTTACCCTTTGGATTAGTTCCACCATGATACATATAATATCCAATAAGGTTAACACCGCTTCCCAGCTTTACTAAGGACATGGCCCCAATATCTGCTGCCTTGGCAACAGGTCTTCGGTGAGCTGTTACTTGGAGTCCTCCCCCAAGCTCGGCTGTCAGATAAGGAAACTTATTAAAGTCAAAGGTTACCCCTTCACCTATGCCATAATCACTTCCAATATTATGGTCGTTACGCTCATGAGTAAAGACATAATTACCGCTAGGTTCTAGTTCCGTAAGCCTTGGATCCCATGGGGCATCAGGATAACCACCCATTACCGGAAGCAATCCACCTGTAGCTGCACCACCCCATCCTGTAGCAGTGTAGTATGGAACATCAAATCCTATTTCTCTTGCAATTTTATACAAGGTTTTCATATGCTGCTCTCCGGCCTCACCGTATGCACCACCACAATGGCCCAGCTCATTTTCTATCTGAACACCGATAATCGGTCCCCCATCCTTATGGAACAATCCTTTTACTTCATCATATATTCTAGAATAATATTTTTTCACCTCTTGGAGGTATCCGGGATCATCATATCTAAGCTTATATCCCTTATTAAGTAACCAATCGGGAAAGCCTCCATTTCTTACTTCACCGTGAATCCAAGGCCCAATTCTTATAAAGAAATATAAGCCACATTCACGACAGGCTTCCACAAAGCTTCTTAAATCCTTATTTCCAGAAAAATCATACTCTCCTTCGATTTCTTCATGGTGAATCCAAATCACATAGGAAGAAGCAATAACCACTCCTCCGGCTTTCATTTTATATAAGGATTCCTTCCAGTCCTCTTTGGGGACTCTAGAATAATGTATCTCACCCATAACAGGAAACCAAGGTTGCCCGTCTTTTGTCAAATAATTAGCATTATAGCCAAACTCTGTCCTCATCTTATGCCTCTTTCTAATATAATCTATTCTTTTACAGCAGCACTGCCGAATGATGTTACCATAGTTTTTTGAGTTATTATAAAAAATATTATAAATGGAATTGCTATCAATAATGAGCCGGCTGCAAATACCGTAAATTCATTTTTCTTATCGGTTACAAAGCTAAATAAACCCAGAGCTAGGGTTTGCTTATCAGCTGACCGTAGAATCATCTTTGGAAAAATGTAATCCATCCATGGAGCAGTAAAGCTTGTTATTCCAAGAAAAACTATAATAGGTCTCGCTATCGGCATGATTATCTTTCTATAAATCAGCAGATTATTAGCACCATCTATTCTGGCAGATTCATCAATACTCTTTGGAATGGTATCAATATAACTTTTTACCAGCCATGTGTTATATGGGATATTCCCGGCAAGATATACTAAAACCAGTCCCCATAGTGTATCTAGTCCATTAATTCTAAGAAGAATTACATATATAGCAACCATTCCAACAAAGGAAGGGAATATCTGTAGAATGAGCATAAGTAACATCATGCTTTTTTTCATTGTAAACTGGAATCTAGAAAACACATAAGCTCCCAAAGAAGCAACAACAATAGTTAAAAATGATGTCCCAAGTGCAATTGTTAAAGTATTCTTAAACCAAATCAAATATTTAGTATTATTAAATAAATGCTTAAAATGATCTAATGTAAATCCATCTCCAAAAGGAATAATATTAAGAGATGCGATAGAATTCCCGGGAGAAAAAGCCGCACTTATCACATATACCAAGGGGTAGAGGACACCAAGAGAAATTATCGTCAGTATTACAAGAACTGTCGTTAAATTAATTCGCTTTATAATCTTATTTCCCATTAGAATTCTCCTTCCTTATAAGATTTGGTTCGCATAAATTGGAATATAGCAAATGGAGCAAGAATTATAAATATCATTATAGCAAGTACAGATGCGTAATTATATTTCATCAAATTTACTGTCAGTTTATAAATCCAAGTAACGAGTATATCCGTTCCTCCTGCACTTGTTATTGTAGAATCTGATACAACAGGATTTCCACCTGTGAGGAAGAATATGGCTCCAAAGTTATTAATATTATGAGTGAATGACATAATTATAAGTGGCATTGTCTGATAAAGCACCATTGGCAAAGTAATATTCTTAAAAACCTGAAATCTACTAGCTCCATCAATTTTCGCCGCTTCAAATAAATCAGATGAAATAGCTGTCATAGTGCCTGTAATAAGAAGCATAAAATAAGGAAATCCTGCCCATAGATTAATTAATATAGTAGTGAATTTAGCTACCCATTCGTTACTTAACCAAGGAATAGCCTTATCTATCCATCCCAGCTGTATAAGAGTACGATTTACCGTGCCAAAGGAACCATTAAGTAAGTTTTGCCATACTAGCATGCTTACAACAGACGGTACTGCATAAGGAAGTATAAAAATCCCTCTAAATATCGGAGCAATTTTCAACTTATTATCCATTAGTATTACTGCCATAATCATTCCACCAAAATAACAGGTTGCAGTGGCTAGTATAGCCCATACTAAAGTCCATAGAGCTACTCTTCCTAAGGCAGAAGTCCATACGGCTTCTCCGCCGAACATAGCAGCAAAGTTATCCATACCAACCCAATCTACAGTATTATTTGGTGGGATATGTTTAGGAGCTGAATAATTGGTAAATGCAACACAAGCCGAGAATATTAGAGGTACAACCACAAAAAATACAATAAGTCCAACTGAAGGTGCAAGGCCAAATATCGGGAATGCTTTTCCTAAAGCTCTTGATATTGATTCTTTGTTAGTTTTTATCCTCTTATCTATACAATACTCTTTATATTCCGCTAAAGCGCTACGTACTGAAATTATATATACGATAATAAATATAAAAAGAATAGCCAGAACAATAACACCATCAATTAACATAAATATGGAATGATCCCGCTCTTTCACAGGAAGATCTGGCTTTAATACTCCCAAGGTGACCATATCGTTTAGTTTACTGACTATGGTTGGAATCATAAATAAAATTATAATCTCAAACAATGCATAAAAGAGACCCTTTATATATTGTTTGAAATATACTATATGTCCCAAGCCCATAAATAGCATAGATGTAAACAGTATCTTTTTTCTTGAGGAACCATCCTCCTTAAGCCTTTTATTCATTATACACCCATCCTTCTAGCGTCTACTAAAAAAGGACTATTTCAAAATTTATTATAAGAGTTACTGGTATTCCTACTAAAGTAGGAATACCAGTATACCTTAGTTTGATTTGAAAGAGTCCTACGATTATTGACCTAAGATTGCACTATTACATGCATCAAGCTCTGCTTGAATGTCTGCACCGTTCCAGATATTTGCGCTGGCTGCATTCATAGCATCCCAATAAGCACCCATCTCTGGAATTGAAGGCATCGGGAAAGCATAATCAAGCTGAGCTAAGAAGCCTTTGATATAAGGACTATCAACTGCAATATTAATTGAAGGTAATGCACCTGTAATATCAAATCTTAATTTTTGCATCTCTTCACTCATTAAGAACTGACCAAATAAAGCAGCTTCCTCCGGATAATCAGTATATGCTGATGCAAACATAGCTCTTGTTCCTGAGAAGGAAGCAACAGGTGTATCATTACCGGGAAGACTTGGCAGTGAAGCCACACCAAAGTCTACTCCTGCATCTTCAAAATTAGCTACATTCCACAATCCTGTGATATAAAGAGCAGCATTGCCGCTGGAGAATGCAGCATCAGTAATCGATGTAGTCAAGTCAGCTGCAGGAACATCAAGAATAGATCTTAATCCCTGGAAGAACTTCATTCCCTCAACGCTGGCTGGGGAATTGATATTAGTATTAGTTGTATCAGTTCCGGAAGGTCCGAATAAACGATTATTATCGCTGGTAGTAAAGATAATAGAATAGTAACCATTACCGACATCCATCATAAATCCATACTTGCCACTATTCTCTGCATTAAATTTCTCACTGAAGGTCACTACATCTTCCCATGTCTTTGGAATCTGATCTTCAGATATTAAAGCCTTATTGTAGAATAATGCATATGTCTCGGCAGATACTGGGTAACCATACATTGTTCCGTCATATGTTAACGCATCAATGGTTGCACCAAGAGCATTTTCTTTTACAGCATCCACATTAGCCGTAGGTAGTACATGACCACCAGTCATAAGCTCACCTAGCTTATCATGAGGTGCAGCAAATAAATCAGGACCAACTCCTGCAGGTCCATCAAGTGCTATCTGAGTTGATGAATCACCAAGCTCAACATTAACATACTCTATGGTGATATTAGGATACTTAGCTGTAAATGCTTCACCTGCCTGCTTGATAAATTCATCCGGTCCACCAGTAGATTCCCAAACAGTTAAGGTAACTGGGTCTGATGTTACATTCCCATTAGATGTATCATCTGGTTTGTCATTATCTATTTTGTCCTTATCTGTTTGATCTGTAGTTGTGCTTTTTTTGTCATCCTTTGGTTCCTCTTTACCACATGCGGTAAACAAAGTAGCAATCAGAAGCATTGTCATCAGTAATGAGATTAGCTTTCTCTTCATAATTTCTCCTCCTTAATCTTTTCTATACCAATCCCTGACTATCAGGGAATTAGCTAGTTGATTTTTTTAATACAATCTCATAATTTACCAGGGACTTATGAGACGCTGGTTCACCAGTAATAATTTTAATTAAATGTTTCCCCGCTGTTATTCCCAGTTCCTTAATACTTATATTAAGAGCTGTTATCGGCGGATTATGATTTTCAAGATGATTACTGTTATAATAAGAAGCCACCTTAACCTTGTCTGGAATTGCAATCTTCTTATCTTCCAAATGGGTAATTACTTTGGAACAAATAAAATCATCTGAGCAAAGAATACAATCCACTCCTCTTTCAAGTACATAATTAACCGCTTTCTGGATAAGTATGTTATTATTGAGGTTTAAGAAAACCAGGTCATTATTAATCTCTTTATCAGTCTCTAAAAAAGCTTTCTTGTAGCCTTGGTATCTACTTCGATTAACCATGTGATTTTGATTTCCTGCTAATAAAGCAACTCTCTCACACCCGGTTTTAAGAACGAAAGTTGTTAGCTCACAGCATCCGGCTTCATGGTCGCTATCGATTTGAACGATGTCCTCATCCTCACTGGTACCGATTAGTACAAAAGGAATACCTATTTCTTTCAAATATTCTGCCGGTAAATCGTGAACCAAAGATCTGGTTAATACAACACCATCAACCTTTTGGTTATCAATTAGTCGCTTTAATAGTGAAATGTCATCATCAGTTACAGTAGTGATCAATACATCATAGTCCATACTGGCGGCTGCTTCACATATACCCATTAAACAACTTTGGAAAAATGGGATTTCAGTAAGATTTGCATCAGCAGGAAGAACAACACCAATATTATAGGTTTTTGATTGCGCCAAGCCTTTTGCAACTAAATTAGGTCTGTAATTATGTTCTAAAATATATTCTTGAACTCTTTGCTTGGTTTCTGCTCCGATTCTTCCTTTTCCGGATATTGCTCTAGATATTGTTGTCTTAGACAATCCCAAATCCTTGGCAATATCACCAATTGTGATGTTTCTTGGCGAACTTTGTTTGTTATAATGTTTCATATAAATCTCCATTTTCTATGCGCAATCGGTTGTTCATATATCTAGCATAGCATGGTATATCTTTGTTGTCAATGTATATTTTTACAGGCTTTTTGCAATATATCTTATGCGTTTTGTACAGCTAGATGTCATTCATATACATTTTTATGTCTTTTGTTGCGCAAACGATTGCGCATTAAATAAGCTAGAATTTCTTACATATTAATTCCAGATCTGTATTGCATAATCCCTTATAGTTCTGTCGCTGGAAAATTTCCCAGCATTAGCGGTGTTAATAAAGCATTTCCTTCTAAATGCCGCAGAGTCAGTATAATCTCTGTTAACATCTAGTTTTGCCTCACAGTATGAGATAAAATCAAGAAGGATGTAATAATGATCCGGCTTATGCCAGCTGGCCCCCATAAGCAGTGAGTCATATAACTCCTTAAACATACCTGTTCCACCGTCATCAAATGTTCCGTCTATTAAGGTATCAAGCAGTCTTTTAATTCTTGGATTGCTTTTATATATCTCTACAGGATCATAAGTATCCTTGATTTTCTCTATATCCTCTACTCTTGCTCCAAAGATATAGTTATTCTCACATCCTGCCTGCTCTACGATTTCCACATTGGCTCCATCATAGGTTCCCAGTGTAACCGCTCCGTTAAGCATGAACTTCATATTGCCTGTTCCCGAGGCTTCGGTTCCCGCCGTTGAAATCTGCTCAGACACATCTGCTGCCGGGGTAAGCTTTTCTGCATAGGATACATTATAATTTGTGACAAATACCACCTGTAGCTTATCATTCACATCAGGATCTGCGGCAATCATCTTTGCGATTTCATTGATATACTTGATAATTCCCTTTGCTCTATAATATCCCGGTGCCGCTTTAGCTCCAAATATGAATACTGTCGGATTAAATTCCTTTATCCTTCCATCCTTCAACCCATAATAAATATCCAGTATAGAAAATGCATTCAGTAGCTGCCTTTTATATTCATGGAGCCTTTTAACCTGAATATCAAATATGAAATCAGGATTTACATTAATTCCTTCGTGCTTCAGGATGTATTCTGCCAGCTGTCTTTTCTTAATCCGTTTAATATGGTCATATTGCTTTATTACCGCCTGATCATCAGCCAAGTTCTCCAGCTTCTTTAAGGCACTCAGATCAGTTATCCAGGAACTACCGATTTTATCTGTAATAAATCCAGCAAGCTCCATATTAGCAATGGCAAGCCATCTTCTCTGTGTAATTCCGTTAGTTTTATTGTTAAAACGTTCAGGATATATCTTATACCATTCATTAAGGGCATCCTTTTTAAGAATTTCAGTATGAAGCATTGCCACACCGTTGGTTGAAAAGCATACGAATATAGCCATCCTTGCCATATGAATTGTCTTACCATCGATAATCAGATACTTCTTCATATCCTCTGGTGTCACTATATTAAAGGACTTAAGCTCACTAATTAGTACCTTATTAAGCCTTACTATATATTTATAAATATGAGGTATAACCGATTTTATAAGAGATACATCCCATTTTTCCAAGGCCTCAGCCATAATGGTGTGATTGGTATAGGCAAATGTCTCCTTGGCTATACGAAGCGCCTTGGCAAAGGATATATCTTCATTTTCCATCAGTAGTCTTATAAGCTCTGGTATGGCAAGAACAGGGTGTGTATCATTTAACTGAAATACATACTCACTAGAAAAAGAACTAAAATCATTACCGTGCTTTTCCTTGTATTTTTTTATTATGTCCTGTAAGGAGGCGCTGGAGAAGAAGTACTCCTGCTTTATTCTTAGCTTTTTGCCTTCCTTTGTACTGTCATTAGGATATAGAAGACTTGATATAGCTTCCGCTTCACTTCTGTCCTTAACGGCTTTATCATATTGCTGATTATTAAACAGTTCAAAATCGAATACTACAGTAGGCTCCGCCTGCCATAGGCGAAGTGTATTTATAGTCTTACCACCATATCCTATTACAGGCATATCGTAGGGAACCGCAAGCACCGTCTGATTCTTAAATTCAATAGACACAGTATCCTCATCCCTACGTATTGACCAAGGATCTCCATACCTTTGCCAATCATCTGGAAGCTCTCTTTGGAAACCATCTTCAAATTTCTGCTTAAACAGACCATATTTATAGCGAATACCGTAACCGTTAAGTATAATGCCATGGGTTGCTGCGGAATCCAAGAAGCATGCCGCCAATCTTCCCAGCCCTCCATTTCCAAGGGCTGCGTCCTCTATATCCTCAAATACTCGAATGTCAATGCCATTCTCGCTCATCAGCTCGACAAATTGATTCATCAAGCCCGTATTATAAAGATTACTGTAAATCATGCGTCCTACAAGGAACTCCATGGAGAGATAACAAACCTTTTTCTTATCAGAGTATAATCCCCAATCCTGGTCTGTTGTTCTCATGGCTGCTTTACTCACAGCATTATAAAGCTCAATATTGCTTGCTTCTTTAATAGTTTTCCCATAATCTATATCCAGAATTAAACCTACATTAGTCTTAAAACTGTTATCCATCGCTGCCTCCATTTACTATGCGTCCATATAGATATGACCACTCATATAGTGTTTTTTCATCAATTTGCTTATACTGACTTTTTAGAAGTCTCCACCTCCAATTGTTTCCTATTGTTGATGGGTGATTTATTCTTGCAGAGTTATCCAGCTTTAAAAAGTCCTGCATCTGAATAATTATAACATCAGCATTGCTTGTATAAAGAGCTCTTATAATAGCATCAGGCAAATTCTTAGATAACTTGGTGTTAAAGTATTTCTTTGTGAACCTTAGTTCCTTCCTATTCTTATTACCTAAGTATCCCATAAGAGTCTCATTATCATGGGTGCCAATATATGCAACCATATTAGAATCCCTGTAATTATGCAAAAGAGAAGGATTATCTATGTTGCCATCGAGCCCGAACTCTAGAACCTTCATTCCGGGGAATCCGGTTTCCTCTATAAGCTGAACCACGTTCGGTGTCAGGACTCCTAGATCCTCCGCGATTATCTTCGCATCTCCAATGGAAGCCTTTATTAGGTCTGTTAGCTTCTTACCGGGGCCCTTCTTCCATTCGCCCTCTACTGCCGTGGGACAATCGGCCGGAATAGAGTAATAATTAACAATACCTATAAAATGATCTATGCGAATGACATCATAAAGCTTGGCAGACGACCTCATCCTTTCTTTCCACCATGTAAATCCATCCTCTTCCATTACATCCCACCTATATAAGGGATTACCCCATCTCTGACCAAATTCAGTAAATATATCTGGTGGAACTCCTGCTACATGGATGGGGTTCATTCTTTCGTCTAGCTCAAACAACTCATGATGAGCCCAGACATCAGAGCTATCCATTGCCACATATAGAGGAATGTCTCCGATTATACTTATACCCTTGCTATTGGTGTATGCCTTTAGCCTATTCCATTGCTCGCTGAACTTAAACTGTACAAAATTCCAGAACTCTATTTCTTCCTTAAGAATATCCTTATATTTTTTTATTGCTGCAGGCTTACGATACTTGATATCATCATCCCATAAAAGCCATTCTTTACTGTCAAAATGAGTCTTCACCGACATATATAGGCTGTAATCATCAAGCCAATATGCGTTATTTTCACAAAAAATTTGGTAGTCCAGCTTCTCCTTATGTTTACTTCTCTTAAAAGCATATTTAAGAATCTTCACTCTGCTGTTATAAACCAAACCATAATCTATTTCATCCTCTGAGTTTTGCCAGTCATAGGCATCAACTTCTTCATGCCCTAGCAGACCTTCTTCAATTAACAGGTCCAAATCAATAAAATATGGGTTTCCTGCAAAAGCAGAAAAGGATTGATAAGGACTATCACCATAGCTGGTAGGTCCTATGGGTAGCACCTGCCAGTACCTACACCCTATTCGTCCTAGAAAATCAACAAATTCGAAGCTTTCTTTTCCAAATGTACCTATACCATAATTAGACGGTATAGCACTTATGGGAAGCAATACTCCTGCCCCTCTGGTTAATCTAAAGCTTTTATTTTTTCTGGTTTTTCTCATAATTCGCGCTCTCTCTTATATACTCAGACTGTATTTACATAGTTGTATAATCTATCTGCTAATCACTTATTTAAGTTTTCGGAAGTTTTCGAAACTATATAGATAGAATATCACCTAAACAACAATTTGTCAATGCTTTTAGTAAAATTATATATATTTTGTGGGCTTGTACATCGTAATATTGGTAAAATTAATATTTTTATGCAATAATAAATGTATAATATCGAGCAATACGATAAATAATACAAGATTTTCGGATTGATTTTTGTCTTGCCTTGCTATATAATATCAATAAATTCATTTATTTTCGTAATTTTCGTAAATAAACATATTGATAGAAAAGAGTTATTGAATATGCATATAAGAAGAGTTATACTGTGAATATTGATATTACATAAGAGGAGGAAAATCCATGGTAACGATAAAAGATATTGCAAACAGATTAGGTATAGCTGTCAGTACAGTATCTAAGGGCTTAAATAATGCCAGTGATATTAGTGAGGAGACAAGACAGCTTGTTTTAGATACTGCAATAGAGATGGGTTATACCTCAAAAAAGCTAAAAGCATCAGGCTCTAGAAAGGTATGTATCTTCATTGAGAATATGGACTACGAGAATATCGAGCAATTTGGCTATGAGATTATCGTCGGCTTTAAGCTTTCTGCTGCCAGAAGGAAATGGGATGTCTCTGTGATTCCTACCAATCTCAATCTTCAGACAACAGAAAAATACGATTCATACATGCTAAGGAATGGTTACAGCGGGGCTTTTCTCTTAGGCTTTACCCTGCATGATGACTGGGTTAAGCAGCTTAATAAAACCACCGTTCCTACCGTCTTACTTGATAACTATATAGAGAAGAATGTACATGTGGGCTATGTTGGGACTGATAGTTCTGAAGGAATAGATTCGGCAGTCAGCCATCTATATGATTTAGGGCATAAAAAAATAGCCTTCCTAAACGGTGCTAAGAACTCTATGGTGTCAGAGCAGCGTAGGCAGGCCTTTGTAAACAGCATAATAAAGCACGGGCTTATCCCCGAGGAAAATCTTATTCGATATGGATACTATGTACCAGATTGCGCTAAGGATCACGTTCCTGGCTTTTTAGAAGACGGTGCTACTGCTATTATGTGCGCTAGTGACCTTATAGCCACTGGTGTTATAGCAGAGGTCCTAAAGCATGGACTACGGGTTCCCGAGGATATCAGCGTAATTGGCTTTGATGATCTACCGATAGCGTCACAGCTATCTCCTTCACTAACAACAATTAGACAGGACCGTACCGACCTCGGAAAGAGTGCCTTCCTATTACTAGATGGACTTGTTCATGGCATATCCACCAGTAAGCTATTGCTACGCGCAAAATTCATTACAAGAGAATCTACGGGACCAAGGAAAGCATAGAATAATAATCGTAGCAGACTAAATCCTCTTTCTTGATCTGTTTCAGCTGTTTAAATTTTTATCAAGTTTATCGTAGTACTTATAAAGCTTCTGTACCCCATTTTCTAAAATATAATAATGAAATATGTATGGAATTAATAGAGCCAGTAATAAAGCTGTTATTATCAATGTTGTAATTTCAGGCCATGAGGTAAAACCAAATATTGCAATAATAGATAGAATTGCAAAGGTTGTGGTTACGATTAAGTGAATTAATCTTTCATGTTGAAAAAAACCTATCTGATTAAGCATTTCAGTTTTTAGTATATTCTTGTCATCTTCGGTCATCTTCTCATAGTCAAATCCTTCTAAGTAAGCCAAATACATTTTTATTCGGTTCTTCATTCGTACTTCCCCCTACCTTCACATATGTTTTAACTCTAAAATAATATGATGTTTCAATTCATATTCATACTAAAATTATACTTCTATAGGTATATATTGTCAAATTAATTATGATATCTCAAAAACCCCATCAAGTGGTAATCCCTTATCCTTAAGCACCTCAAGTACTCTGCTTTTATCCCCTGTGCTAATACGAAGGCAGACTCCACAGCTGGAGCTGATATGTCGAGGTATGGGTATCATCTTGGAGCTTATCCCCTCCTTACTAAGAATTTGATTTGCCTTGATAGCATAGCTTGATGAATACACCAATAAAACTGTATATTGCTTATTATTCATATCGTTTCCCTTGATAATCCGGCAACTGCTTCAATTGCCCTTATTATATCATCCTCAGTATTAAAATAACTAATCCCAAATCTGACCGTACCCTCTGGGAATGTTCCTATAGTCATATGAGCCATAGGAGCACAATGTAGTCCTATTCGACATAAAATATCATATTCTTCATCCAAACGAAGTCCTACTTCCGACGACTCCATACCTTGTATATTAAAAGAAACCACGGCTGTCTGTTCTCTTGCATTCAATGTACCATATACAACACATCTGGGTATATCTAATAATCCATCTATTAATTGCTGGGTTAATCTAATCTCATGATTACGAATTTTATTCAAGCCTTCATGTAGTATCCAATTGATTCCTGCGGTTAATCCAGCCAGCCCCACACCGTTAATAGTGCCTGATTCCATTGCATCTGGGAGATAATCAGGCTGTTCATCATATTCTGAATTGCTGCCTGTACCGCCTCGTAATAAGGGCCTCATATTCTTTACATTCACACACTCCCCTATTATCACTCCACCAGTCCCCGTAGGACCCAACAAGGATTTATGTCCCGTAAAGGCTAAAAGATCTATCATATCCCTCTCCATATTGATAGGAATAGAGCCCGCAGTTTGAGCAGCGTCTACCAGAAATATTATTCCATACTTACGGCAGATACTACCTATCTCTCGAATGGGCATTATTGTCCCAACGATATTCGATGCATGATTTAAGGCTACCATCTTGGTATTTGGTCTAATATGTGCTTCTAAATCCTCTGCCTTAAGCCTTCCGCATTTATCACAGCTTACAATTGATAGCTCGACACCTTCTTTTTGAAGCTGCCTGAGTGGTCTCATCATAGAATTATGCTCCATGGAACCAGTAATGACATGATCACCCGGAAGTAGATTACCCTGAAGACACAGATTCAGGGCCTCTGTTATATTGTATCCGAATACGACGCGAAGAGGGTCGGGGGTAATGAACATCCTCGCAACTGTTTCTCTGGCTCTATAGACTGATTGCCCAGCCCTTATGGCAAGCCTGTGTCCTCCACGGCCCGGATTAGCTCCAGTATTATTTAGAAAATCCACCATAGCCCTAGCAACGCAGGGTGGTTTAGGCCATGATGTTGCAGCATTATCTAGATATATCATTGAACTCTCCTTTACTGATTCGCATAGTCAACCCAATCACAAGACAGAAAATAAATCCTGATACCACAGTAATATTTCCTAAAATACTTAAGTCACCTACTGTACCGCATGCCGGTCTTCCTAATAAACCAAAATTATATGTAATGGCTGCTCCACAAAGCATACCAAGCACAAAGACGGCTGCATCGGTATCTCCTTCTCCCGAAAGAAAAAGCTGTCTTCCAGCGCATCCTCCTCCCATGGTAAATGCCAGTCCGGCAAGCATCATCCCAAGCAAGCTCCAGATATACTCTATAATCCCAGCTGGTTCAGTAGCATTATTAAAGAATACATTATATTGCCCAAGTATTAAATTCATAATAAAGGCCATAATCACCATGGCTAATATACCATAGAGATAATGTCCATTTCTAATCATGAATGCATCTCTGAAACCACCGATTGTGCAAAACCTAGATCGTTGCGCTAAAAACCCGATTACCAATCCGACTATTATAGATATCCAAATAGGAGCATTTAGTGATGAGGGCTCGTTCCAGCTTCTAAAGGGTGCACTATAATCATTTACTCTTATATTAAAAAATAGTAATAAGAAAAGAAGTAGCATTAGACACGGGAATATTAAACCTGTAACCGTCTTTGTCTTTTTAGGGCGTTCCAAATAAAAGCCGCCCCTGATAAAAAGCACTCCCGTAAATACACCTGCTATTAAGGCTATTAATGCCAAAGCCGCATTTAGATTACCTTCAGCAAGACGCAGTAGTGTTCCAAAGGGACATCCCGTGAAGGATAGTGATCCAATCATTGCAAAAAAGCCAAGAAAGAAACGTATAATCGGAGCAGAGCCTTCTCTTGCCTTAAACTCTCTGAATAGTACGGCTGATAGGGTTGAACCTAGTACCAGGCCGATAATCTCAGGACGTATATATTGTCCTCCTGGAGCCTGATGTAAGCCCAAGGCTCCTACTATATCTCTCTCCATACAAGCGACGCACAGTCCTGTCTCAGGATTTCCTAATCTATGTAAAATCGGAGCAAGAATACCAATTACACAACCAGTAAATATCATGAAGCTCTTTGAACCAAAGTAATTAATTAACCTCTTCTTATTCATCATGATCTTTCATGCCATAGCGATATACCGTAACATTTTTATTATAATAACCTGTTACATAGCATCCGTCAGGAGAAAGATATACACTTCCTTGCCCCTTACCTATAATCTCATCCGACCAGGTCATACCTCCATCTGAAGTTCGAAAGCCGATTATTAGCGGTTCTTCCTTTCCTGTTAAGGACATCACTGCGAGAGCATTATCCTTATCAAAAAATCTTATAGCTGTCGAGGCCCCCTCAAACTTTCCAATCTTATATCCATCATAGCCTTCCTTTATAGGAAGTGCCGAATCGGTCCAGCTCTCTCCATGATCCTTGGTGATATATAGGATTCCATCACCTGACAGCACACTTCCAAAAAAATCATCACCAGCTTCATATACTCCTATTCCGGCTATTTTACCCAAACCCTCAGGAAGTTTGATTTCATTGAAGTTCAATCCCCCGTCCCTTGTCTCGCTGATGACGCCATCCTGGCTAACCCAGCCCCTCATATCATCAAGAAAGCTTAGAGGACATGTACTTGGTCCTGTCTTGAAATCTAAGGTATCACCAAGTGTTTTTCCACCGTCAGTACTCATCCTCAATCCTCCGGGAGTCCTAAAGCTCATCCCGGTCATTTTTCCACATATCCAGACGATATTGCTATCTACTATCTCTACACCAAAGATGCAGCCACCACTCCCCTCATTTATGGTCCAAGACTCTCCTCCATTCGTAGTATAACAGGTCTTTCCTGCCCCACTAAAGCCTCCGGTTATTCCAAAGCTCTCATTGAGAAAGGCTGCCATTCTTACAGGCTGTTTTACGTTCAACTCTAGTGTTACATTCCATGCTTCTTTATTCTCGGCTTCGCTTATATCTTGAGCGTCTGAATCATCGACGGATGCTATGTCTTCCGATTCCTCTGAATCATCTATATCATCTATATCTTTTGATACTTCTGTCAAATCATCTGTGTTCTTAGCATCCTCTATAAGAACCTCCTTCTCCTTACCATCCTTGTTAAGTCTCACTAGAATACCTATTAGAACTCCAATAACCACTATACATAATACTGCAATTGTTATTACTTTAGCCCTTAAGTACTTCAATCCTCTTACCTCCTGAACATAATATAATTTATAGCTATATATCATGATTTTAAATAAAAAAATTCCATTGTAATCATACTAAAGTATGATTAATGGATTCATAGTTTCTGGCTTTATAACATCATGTCTGTTAGATACACCTAACTTATATGTATTCTTTTAGTTTATTAGCTCAAGCTCGCGTCCAATTACTATAGCCTGAGTACGATTATTGACATTAAACTTTTCAAAAATGTGATATACATGAGATTTTACAGTATAAACTGTAATCACCAGCTCCTCAGAAATTTCTCTATTGGAATATCCAAGAGCTATAAGCCTTAGAATTTCTAGTTCCCTTATACTTAAGGGTTCCTTCAAGATACCCTCTTTTCTATAATTAATCAGACTCTCATAATGAACTCCCCACAGTTCACTAAGACTCTCCATGACATGCTGAATGAAACGAGGCTTTATTTTTCGCTTTATTGCTACACTAAGCTGTGGAAGTATCTGTTGTCCTTCGTTAATAAAGACCCCCACACAACCGCTCCTTTCTCCTATCTCTAGTGCTTCATGGAAGAAGATCATTGATTTATCTATGTCTCCTTGAACATACATAAGCTTTGTTTTAAGTACAAGCACTTCTATTTCCCATGTAATGCAATCACAAGACCTCGCATCTAACTGTTGATGATTCAGATAATTCATAAGCGTGTTCCAATCATATACAGGTGGAATGAGCTTTAGCCTGTACATGTCAATGAGAACACGAATTGCTGTATAATGGATTATATCTGGTTTCAAGGTTTTATTGACCTTAATAAAGTCCAGGCTTTGCTCCTTTAGCCATTGCTCAGCATCCTTCATCAATGTAATATCAGAATCAGCCGCCATAAGACAAAGTCTTGCCCTATGAGCAGACACCTCATCACCTCCCTGTATCCAATAACATACAGCTTCATTAATCATTTGCATAGCCTTGCTTGTATCGAGATATGCCTGATAAATATATGCAAGCAATATATAACCCCATTGCTGATGCTGTCCTGCACTTGTATAGCTTAATAATTCAATACTTTTCCTTATGCTTTCCTCTGCTTTGTCAAGCTTCCCTGTTTCAAATTGAATTTTACCTAGTTCATAATAAATTGTTCCCGAAAAAGGAACCATATGTCCTCTCGATAATCCTCTTATATAAGCGATTCCCTCATTACAAATATCTGCCGCCTTAATAAGACAGCCTCTTCTATACATAATATCTGCCATATGTTCAATTGCTGCCGAGACATTAAGCCAATCACCGCTCTCCTTCCCAATCTGCCTAACATTCTCAAAAGCATCTATAGCCGCCTTCATATCACCGGATAGAAAATATGCTCTTCCTAACGCATACATCATAGCACATCGAAACATCAACTCATTCTCAGGAAGTTCCTCCAGAGCAAATAATGTCATCCTTATAAGCTCATCAAGATCGGATCTAGAAAATAATGCATAATAAATTCTTAGCTTTCTAATGTAATGAGGTAGTAATATATATTCCCTGTTCATTGATCTGTTTAAATCAAATTTATCTATATTCGCCTCGGCATTTTTAAGCCAATATTCTATAAGCACCCTAGTCTCATTCTTTTTAATCATCTCTCTATTGGCCAGTAGAAGACAATTCGCATATGCCGCTGAGAGTAGTGGACTCGATTCCACATATGTTGCTGGTAATTCCTTAAGCCATCCAAAAACTAGCTGTGTTTCGCTACGATAAAACGTATTCCATAGATTGTGCTCTATCAGTTCTGATGCACGATCATATAGCTTAGACTTCATTGCATAGGCTATAGCCTCATGGACTAAGTCATTCTTCTCGCACCAGCTTATTATTTGAAAGTAAAGCTCTTGCACCTCTTGCTCTGAGGATTCTTGCATAAGCTGTCTTCTTAAAAAATCCGAGAAAAGATTATGGTAGCGAAACCATTCCCTTTTGTTATCAACAGAAAACAAGAAAAGATTCGATCTCTCCAGTCTCTCAAGTATAGACTGGCTGTCCTTAGCCTTTAACAACTCATTGCATAGGGAAGCGCATAGCCTGTCCATTATAGATGTCTTTATCAAAAAATCTTTTATCCCCTGTGATTGCTTGCCAAGAACCACCTCTGCCATATAATCAAATACGTATCTGTCATCTCCAACAAACTCAGTAACGAATCTGTGCTTATCCAACGAATCTAAGGATTCAAGGCTAAGAGTAGCCATCTGTATACCTGCAATCCAACCCTCTGTCAGCTCTTCCAGTCTCTTCACATCAGAGATATCCAGACTGATATCTAGGTAATCCTTCAAAAGATTATAGATCTCATTCTGTGAAAACCGAAGCTCTGAATAGGATATATCAGTTATATTAAGGTTAGCCCTTAGTCTTGATAAGCATAAAGGTGGCTTTTCTCTTGATATAATCACCAGATGTAGATTGTTAGGTATATGATTGAGAAAATAATCTAAAGAGGTATGAACCTCGCTATTTATAATTTCATGGTAATCATCCAAAACGAGTATCACCTGCTGCTTGAAATCAGAGATATCTCTGATTAGCATATTTATAATATTATCTTGCCAAGGTTCATCAAGGGAATGTAATACAGACCGAAGGCCAAAACCTATGTCGTCACTAACTGATCTAAAAGCATATATAATATATTCCCAAAACCCTTGAAGATTATTATCACCTGCATCAAGAGAAACCCAAGCAATGGGTAGCTGTGCTTCATTGATCCATTGACTTACCAGGGTTGTCTTACCCGAGCCTGCCAGGGACGTAACAAGAAATATTCTATTACCTCTAATTAAGCCATTGTTCAGCTTTTCGACTAATGGCTTACGTTCTATGATTCCCTCCCTTAGAAGAGGTGCACTTATCTTGCTAGGTATTAAATGATTCATTGACTAATCTCCCTATATATTACAATAGATTACTATATGTTATTATTAATTACTATCCATTATTTCTTGTTGCTTCTTCTTTGAAAAACTATTCAGTACACAGTCATAGGCATGGTCAATCATATTAAGTAGTTCATCATTCGCTATCTTATCAATATAGATGGTATTCCAAAAAGGCTGTTGTACCGGAGGACAATGGTATCCCCGTACAACAATTCCCGGATATACCTGTCTATAAAAATCAGCTGTCATAGGTTCACATTTGAGTGTAATCTTATAATCATCTTCGTTTGGATATATCTGAGCAAATAATTTACCGCTTAATTTAAAGCATATCGGTATCTCTCCGAAAGGATAGTCTATGTAAGCCTTATGTTTACTACAACAATAATCAATTATTTCCTGTAATTTCATTTCATCCCCCAAAAGCTACTTAATATATTACATTTCATAAATCAGCTAACCAGCTCCTAAAATCATCAGCAGCCTCGCTTGTAAATTCCTCTATAAGTTCCGGCGTAAAGAAAGATGAAGGTCCTATATCATTCTCTTCATGCCATTCATAGTTGTGAGATATGAATTTAGCTATCTCTTCTTTATTATAGCCTTGACTATTCTCAAACTCATCCAAAGGACAGGCCTTCATCTCTTCCCAAAGCCCTTTACTCCAATCTGTGTGGTGATATAACCATCCTCCCACCAGTGCCATTTCATGTCTGTATGGATGAAACCAGGTATAATCCTCATACCCCATAATAAAATCCACTCTTGGATATGTATCCCATTTATAATCTAAGAACAGGTGTAACAGTATTCCTAGCTTAAAATCGTCCTGCAAATTTAATGTACCTGCTAGCTCTTCCAAGGCAAAAAGTCTATCTTCCCTATCTCTTAGATGAATTCTGTCTTTTTCTTTCCACTCCTTAACTATATCAGGTACGATGTTACCAACTAAAAAAGTCATTGATACGTCCTTGTTATACTTATATGCTGTTATCAGATGAACCATTGAAGAAGGCACCATCCTCACCTCTTTCCTACTGCGATTAGTGGTATAATCATTTCCTTTTCTGTTAAGCCCGCATGATGGGAAAAAATTTGCATAGGGGATCTTGTATATTCAAGTCCCTTATCTTTAGTAGCTTTACAACAACGATATACTTTGCACGACTCTTTATAATATCCATCGTGAGAGCACCCCGGACATCTGCTTTTACCATTAGTTCTATATCGGGTGCATAAAGCACATGGCATCCCGCAATATCCATAAGCATAATTTAACAAAATGCGAACTCCTTCCCATAAAGCAAATTCTATTTTCACATTCCCTTATTTTTCTTTATATTATCATAATCTAACAGGCAAATCATGTCAACTTATTAAAGCTTATTACCAATTATAATGTTCAATTGTCAATAAATGAATCTTAAGCTATAATAATCTCAGAATTGTACTATTAATTATACCATTCATTTTAGTAGGAGAATCATATGCATGAAGTAAAAGTAAGGGGAATATTATCTGCTCAGAACGGAATGAATATATACCGAGGCTGTACCCACGGTTGTATTTATTGTGATTCCAGAAGCAAATGCTATCAGATAAATCATGATTTTGAGGATATTGAGGTTAAAAGTAACGCTCCTATCCTTCTAGAAAATGCACTTCGCAGTAAAAGAAAGAAGTGTATGATAGGAACTGGCGGTATGTGTGACCCCTATATACATCTGGAAGAAAGGCTGGGTAATACCAGAAAATGTCTGGAGCTTATAGAATCCTATGGTTTCGGTTTGGCTATTCAGACCAAATCCGCCAGAATCCTTAGAGACTTAGATTTACTAAAGAAAATAAATGATAAAACTAAATGTGTGGTTCAGATAACACTTACTACCTATAATGAAGACCTATGCAAAATACTAGAACCCAATGTAAGCACCACAAAGGAGCGCTTCGAAGTACTAAAGATTATGCGAGATAACAACATACCTACAGTGGTTTGGCTAGATCCCATACTTCCCTTTATCAATGATACAGAGGAAAACATCAGGGGAATTCTAAATTACTGTATAGAAGCAAAGGTACACGGTATTATCTGCTTTGGGATGGGTTTAACCCTTAGAGAAGGAAATAGAGAGTACTATTATAAGAAGCTTGATGAGCATTTCCCTGGACTGAAATCAAGGTATATAAAGACCTACGGCAACTCCTATGAGGTAGCAAGCCCCAATAACAATAAACTAATGGCTATATTTCGGCAAGAATGTATATCCCATGGTATAATAAACGAACCAAATAAATGTTTTAGCTATCTTCATGAATTTGAAGAAAAGGATAAATATGATCAACTAACATTATTCTCTTAATACTTTCTTAATGGTGCCAGGCACCATTAAGAAAGTATTAACAATCAGCAAATTAATTCATAATTTTGTAATGGTGCCTGGCACCAGAAAAAGAAAGCAGGTAAGTCCATGTATACAAAACATGACCTTATGGATTCCATAATAAAGATCGGAATATTGCCAACAGACACCTTACTTGTGCATTCCTCTATGAAAGCTATAGGCGAGGTCGAAGGTGGTGCCGATACTGTATTAGATGCATTTATTGATTATATGCATGAGGATGGACTTTTGATTTTTCCAACTCATACCTGGGAACAGATTAATGATGAATATAATGTATATAATCCTCTAACAGAGCCTTCCTGTGTGGGACTTTTGACAAATCTTTTTCTTAAGAGACCAGGTGTGATTCGTTCGCTACATCCTACGCATTCTGTCGCCGCTCTAGGTAGGGATGCAGCAGAATATACCTCTGGGGAGGAGCAATTTGATACACCCTGTTCAAGATATGGTTGCTGGGGAAAGCTCTATGATAGAAAAGCTAAAATACTCTTTCTCGGATGTAGCCTAAAAAAGAATACCTTTATACATGGTGTAGAAGAATGGAATCAGATACCTCATCGCCTAATGGATAAACCAAGACAGCTAAAAATCATAGCCTATGATGGAAGCATTATTGACCGTCCGTTTTATTCTCACTATTTCCCTGATGGAGATGTTTCTTATAATTACGATAAGATGCTAATTCCATTATTACACTATGGAGTTGCTACAAAAGGTATGATAGGAGATGCTGAAAGTGTCCTATGTGACGCTATAGGAATGGCCGAGATAACTACAGAATTCCTGCAAAGAAACCCGAAATTGTTCGAGGATGGTAATCCCATATCTGAAGATTGGTATATAAATTAATTTCTAAAAGAACAGACAAAAAATTCACTCTCGAATCCATTAGTCTGTTTTTTATTATTATAAGAATATTAGAAAATCATTAAAAGTAGGATATTTAATTGCTAAATAAAAGCTAAATTGATAATATAAAGACAATTCGACATAAAGCCTGTTCTAATAAGATATACATATATAAATATTAAATACTAATGGGAGGTAGAAACATGGAATTTTTATTAATGGCATTACCGGTTATAGGAGCTGTTCTATTATTCATATTACTTATTGCTTTAATAGGTTATGTAAAGGCACCACCTGACCAAGCATTTATTATTTCCGGACTTAAGAAAGAGGGAAAAATTTTAGTTGGTAGAGCAGGTGTAAGAATACCATTTTTAGAGAGGTTAGACAAATTATATTTAGGTCAGATGACGGTGGATATTAAGACCGAGCTAAGCGTTCCTACTAATGACTTCATTAACGTAAATGTCGATGCTGTTGCTAAGGTAAGAATACATACTACCGAGAGTGGAATTAAGCTTGCAGCTAAAAACTTTTTAAATAAGTCAGCGAATGAAATTACTTTGGATTTACAAGATTCATTGCAAGGTAATATGAGGGAAATTATCGGTACCTTGTCACTAAAAGAGATTAACACAGATAGAGATTCATTTTCAGACCAGGTAATGTTAAAAGCATCTAAGGATATGGAAAAGCTTGGTATTGAGATACTGTCATGTAATATTCAAAATGTAACAGATGAAAATGGATTAATCAAAGACCTTGGTGCTGATAACACATCATTAATTAAGAGAAATGCTGCGATTGCTAAAGCACAGGCTGATAGAGATGTGGCAATAGCACAAGCTGAAGCAGATAAGCAAGCTAACGATGCCAGAATTATTTCTGAAACTGAAATAGAGCAAAGAAATAATGAACTAGAGATTAGAAAAGCAGAGTTAAAAATCATTACAGATGCTAAAAAGGCTGAGGCTGATGCTGCTTATTCAGTACAGGAGCAAGAGCAAAGAAAGAAAATAGAGACAGCCAAGGTTAATGCAGATATTGCAAAAGCAGAGCGAGGGGCTGTACTTAAGAAGCAAGAAGTTGAAGTAATGAAGCAAACACTTGATGCTGAGGTTCGTGCACAAGCAGATGCTGAACGATATAAACAGGAGCAAGTTGCTCAGGCTGAATTGTTTGCTAGACAAAAGGATGCAGAGGCTAAGCTTTACGAAGATAAACAGGCAGCCGAAGCAGAGAAAGCAAGGGCAGAGGCAGAAAGATTTGCTAAGGAGCAGGTAGCTGAAGGTACAAGAGCATTAGGACTTGCAGAGGCAGATGCAATTAGAGCTAAGGCACTGGCAGAGGCAGAGGGTATTGATAAGAAGGCAGAGGCTATGAAAAAATACGGCGAGGCTGCTATTATTGAAATCATAATGGATGCTATGCCTGAAATAGCTAAAAATATTGCTCAACCTCTATCTAAGGTTGATAAGATTACCATGTATGGAGAGGGTAACAACACCAAATTAATTAAGGACATTGTAAATGGAACAACTCAGGTAACAGAGGGTGTGGCTTCCAGTTTGGGAATAGATCTTAAAGCCTTAATATCCGGCTTCCTTGGCGGTAAAGTATCTCAAAGTGGCGAAGCAAGTAAAGGTAGCGAAATAACTAAAGATGATGTTATACAGATTGTAAAGCAAAACACTACTATTGATACAGAGCTTATCTCAGAGTCCGACTCAGAAGAAAGTCCCGAAGAGAATTAGATAAAATACAAAAAGGGGCTGTTGCAAAACTGTACCCGGGATGTATATGTGTAACCTCACACACTGATTAGTAGTACAGATACTCATGATATCTAAGTCTTATACGGACTAATCGTCCGTAACGATCATACATATCATGAGTATCAGTTCTCCTAAATGTGCATTTTGGTTACACATATACATCCCTTATTTTTTAGCAACAGCCCCTTTATTTAAAATATTTTGTGTCTCGATAGTGTAAAATAATTTGCGTCTCTGGTAATAAGTGCCACTTTCTTGGTGAAAATATGATTATTCACTTAAGGATGGTGGTTTTTATTTATTAAGACTCCCATAGCTCTCCTATGGCATCCCCGTAGCTTTCATCATCAAAGGGCTGGCCTTGAAATACCATAATCTTGCATATGCTGGACAGCATTTATCTTCTCCCAACGTTCCACTTTCTCACCCTCTGAAAAAAGTATAGCCTTAAGTAAATAATAATTCTTGACTTCAATTGCTATTAATTAGTCCATTTTTTCTTATAAGATGATATCACTTCATCACTCCATATATGAACCTCAACATATCTTTCGGGACCAAATTTTCCATCATCATTCCAACCCTGAGGTAATCCATACTTGTTAATTATCTCCAGTATTTCATCATAAACATAAAGCTTCTTTCTATATTCCTTTCCATCATTTACCCGAGGGCTAAAGGTAGGATGAGAGTCACCATAAGTAAATGATAAGGTTGCTATGTCAAACTCTTCTATAGGAATTTTTATATATGTACTATTCTCATACCATGTAGAAAGCCAAGGGCTGTGTTCTACAACCATGTAGTGTGGAGATTGTCTTTCTACCCTTCCACCCTTTTTTATAAATAATTCTCTTATTATGCTTTCATAATAAAGCCTGTCCTCAATGTATGTATCTTGTCTCTTTGCACATTGAACATTAGGCTTTTCATTTTTTATTTCATTCAGGACTCTCTTAGCCTCATCAATCGGCATATCTGATATGCTTTCAAATGGCCCTATACACTTATCAAAATAGTGATATAAATTCATGTTAGCTCCTCTATAAACGTATATTAGCATTATGATTTATAATCTACTTCAAACTCTTCAACATCTCCGTTCTGATGCCCGATAATAACTCTATTTGCCATATTAACAAATAGCCCACTATCAACAACACCCGGAATTATACTTATCTTATTACGAAGATTTTTAGGATCTTCGATTTTGCCAAAATGACAATCTATAATGTAATTACCATTGTCAGTTATGAATACCTTATCATCCTTAACCCTTAAATGTGATTCACAACCTAGACTCTCAAGCTTTTTTATCGTAATCTCATATCCAAACTTAACTATCTCTACAGGTAGAGGAAATTCACCTAGATGCTTAACCATTTTGCTCTCATCAACTACTACTATGAACTCTTTACAAGAGGCAGCTACTATCTTCTCTCGAAGTAGTGCGCCTCCCCCACCCTTAATTAAATTAAAATCCTTATCAACCTCATCAGCACCATCTATAGTTATATCTATTTCACCGATATCAGAGAAGGAAACCAGCTTAATCCCAGTTTCTCTGGCAAGCTCTTCTGACTTCATAGATGTGGCAATCGCACTAATATTAAGGCCGCTTTGAACCCTCTGCCCAAGCTTCTTTATAGCCCAATAAGCAGTAGAGCCTGTCCCTAAGCCTACTACCATATTATCATCTATATAATCAACAGCCCTCTCGGCAGCAATTCGTTTAGCATTCATAAGCCAATCTCCTCACTTAGTTAATTTACTACGTTTACTCTATATGTCTATACATTTTTCTTTTCAGAATTTATTGTATCTCTAATTGCATAAAATATGTCAAATACAATTAATGCACCCATTATATTGAGTTATGCTCCTCTTCACTGGCTGCCCCATAATTATTAGTATTACTATTTCAGCAGTTTCCAAGATTACATCTCCCTATTTGTATCATTCTATTATGAATTTAAGTTATTATACTATAATGGTTTCTTATTCACAACCATTAACCGGTAATCCATATAACCTCAATTCATTGAATAATTGTATCATTCTATTCTTATCTATGAAAAAATCAAAATATATTTATTTATCTTGATATAATAGTCAATTATGGTTATAATTTACATGGAGGTGATTATTATGAAACGAAAACTAGAAGATAGACTATTAGAATGGAAAAATAAAGGGTCAAAACGAATGCCACTTATAATAAACGGAGCGAGGCAGGTTGGGAAGACATATACTTTACTAGAATTCGGATCAAAGAACTATAAAAATGTTGTCTATGTGAATCTAGAAACAAATCTCTTAGTATCCTCCTACTTTAGTGATAACATTAATCCCAATAGAATAATTCAATATCTAGAAGCTTATTCTAATCAGGAAATAATTCCTGAGGAAACACTGATTATACTAGATGAAATTCAAAGCTGTGAACGAGCATTAACAGCTCTTAAGTATTTTTATGAAGAGACACCTGAATACCATATAGCTACAGCTGGTAGCTTATTAGGAGTCGCAATTAATAGAGAAAAATATTCATATCCTGTTGGTAAGGTAGATACCATAACCTTATATCCCTTGGATTTTGAGGAATATCTTTGGGCATTGAATGAGCACAGATTATGTAGTGAAATACGTTCATCTTATATTGAAATGGCTCCCATGCCTGAGGCTTTACACCAAAGGGCAATTGATCTATACCGTATGTATCTGATAATAGGCGGTATGCCTGCAAGTATAAATGAATATCTAGATACAGGTAAACTCTTAACTGTATCTGATATACAGAGCAAAATATTGAATGACTATTTGGCTGACATGTCAAAATATGCAAGTCACACAGAAAGCGTGAAAATTCGAGCTTGCTATGAATCTATACCAGCTCAATTAGCGAAGGAAAACAGAAAATTTCAATACAAGATTGTACAAAAGGGTGGAACAGCATCTATTTTTGGACCATCTATTGATTGGCTGAACTATGCCGGTATTGTTCTTAAATGTCAACGCATCGAGCATGCATTCGAGCCTATCGCAGTATATTCTGATTTATCAAGCTTCAAATTGTATATGGGAGATACAGGCTTACTTGTAATGAAATCGGGGCTATCTCATCAAACTATATTATCAGGAGAAAAGAATCTCTTCATGGGATCTGTTGCAGAAAATTATATAGCTCAAGCTTTAGCTTCAAAAGAATACAATCTTTATTACTGGACTAGTAAAAATACAGCCGAACTTGATTTTGTACTGCAGCTTGGAAATGATATTATCGGTGTTGAGGTCAAGAAAGAAACTCATTCACGCTCCAAAAGTTTAGGTGTATTTATAGATAAATATAACCCTAAATATTCAATACGATTTTCAAATAACAACTTTGGATTTGCCAATAACATTAAGTCTATACCTTTGTATGCAGTATTCTGTATATAGATACTAAAAAACATAGTATATAACTCCATGAGATATACCGCTAATGAGCTGTATATCTCAGCCGCTTATTCTCAATCATTAAACTTATACTAAATAGTATCCCAATAATTATCATAACAAGCGCTAAAATATATACTTCGATAAAGCATTTGATTTATTCTGAAAATCAACCTTTATAATCTTTGAGATCAAAAGTGCTATAGGCTTCTTAGTTCGTTTAGATTCATAATGTCCCCTAAAAATAATATTTTCCTTTATTAATAGCATTAACAGATTTTCTTAGTCCCTCTATCGTTTTTGTTTCAATGACACATGTACAATTATTAACCTTTGCCATGTCAATTTTACTCTGCAAGTCCATCTCTCCATCACCGAGCGGTAGATGATTACTCTTGCCAACAGCATCATGTAGATGAAAATGCCTGATATATCTAATATTACTTAATATAAATTCAGAATCGATATTACCGCTGGAATAGTCATGACCAATATCCCATGTAAGCTTAAAGCTGTCCCGTCTAAGTAGCTCTGAAATAGCATCCCTAATATAACCCAAATTATATATTCCAGTATTCTCAATAGATACACATATATTTTCATTGCCTAATATGCCATTAACCAAATCTCCAAAATATCTAATATAGTGCATATAATCATCTTTATATTTCTCAAATAAATAGACCCTTTGGTTTGGTAAGGTAAAATATACCCCTTCAATCATATGCATATTAACTAGTGGAATATTAATCTCTTTAGCCAGATTGATACTATCAATGGTTGTCTGTATGTAAGCGTTCCTTACGTTTGGATCGAAGTCTGCCATATTAAGTGATTCGGGTAGATGAAGAGTAAAGAAGATCTTATGCTCCCGCATTAAGCTTTTATAGTAATTGCAATCGATTTGGTCTATCTGAAATTGTGGCAGATTCATGCTTATCTCTACGAAGTCAAGTCCCAACTCCTTGCATAAGGCTACGTTCTGTTCAATATCCTGGCATTCAATTAACGTTGGCATACCCAAAAGTAATTTACTCTTCAACCTACTACCTCCCAAGCTATTCTACTAATAATAAAACCAATGTGTAGGAATAAAAAATGTAAACGGTGCTGTAAATATTGCCAGTGATAGAGCAAGCTTTTTCTTCTGATTAACTTCTATGCTTGATTTTCTCAGTACAACCTTATAATTAAATATATAGATTAATAATGCAGTAATTACGACACATATTGTTACCCATAATATTGCATATATGCTTTTAAATGGATTATAGCTTACAGCATTTGCGATATTATTATACCACCACTCTCCAACAGGAGTGTTATAATCAAAATCTATTATATTAGATAGAAGCATTAGTAAGGTACCGATGAAATCAGCTATAAATCCAAATATCCATACCTTAAGAATTATGGATTTGGCAATCATCTTAATATTTTCAACCTTCAAATATTTTAAAGTCAGTATAATGACTATCAAATCAATAATAAAATTAGCTGGTAGAACTATTATCCATGTGACAGGAATTAACCACAAAAGCCATATTGGAAATATTATATTATATAACCTAACATTATTCTTTGTCATATTTAATGCCCCCATCTATCCCCTAGTTTATATGTTGAATTATCATATCAATAATATCATTTTCCGCTATATCCTTATTAATTACATGTTCAGAAATTATGCCGATAAAATCTTTTTCTCTCCACCATCTTTTCATATCAGCTTCACCAAATTCATTACAATTTGGCCTTGTATTATGCCTGATTAAGGTCTCGCCAAATGGAATATCAAAATAATATGCATATATTTCATTGTCAAATTCATCTTTAATGGTCTCAAATACCCTTCTGTACCAATCCGAATATAATATACCTTCTAATATAATATGAGAGCAGTTTTCCTTCCCATACATTATAAGCTCTAACAATAAATCAACGGTCTCTGTACCTTCTCCGTCCTTTACATATAACATTTCTCGTCTAACTACATCCTGAGATATTAGCAGTGTACCATGGCCTAATTCCTTTTGTAGACTCTTTGATATAGTGGTTTTTCCGCTACCTGAATTACCTCTTAATATAATTATCTTTGGTTTCATAATAACCCCCAAGTAAAAATCCTATCAAATATATAATGAATTATTATAATGCTATTAATATAATGTTTTCCCCATATTTATTTGCCCACGCCCTGTCATCCTTACATATCCAATTCTTTCGTATAGCTTAATAGCCTTCTCATTCTGGGCATCACATGCCAGAAAGCTTCTCACAGCTCCCTGACTTTTCCCCCAATTAATTGCATATGCCATTAGATTAAGACCAATCCTTTGGGAATGATAATTAGGCTTGACAGCAATTTCTCTTAACCATAGGACTATGCCTTTTTCACTATCAAATCCATATAAGTTAACACAACACATGCCTACTGTCTCACCATTTATCTCAGCCACAAAGATATTAGAATTTTCAGACTCATTCCATTCTCTCATCCATTCAGGAGTCTCCCCCATAAATCCTCTGGAATAATTCCTGCATGATATAGTTATATCAGACACAAGCTGATATTCATCCTCTCTTATCCTTCTAATAATCAAGGAATCTGATTGTTTCAATTTCACTTCAACTAGACTATCAATCCAATAATCTATCCATTCACTGATAATCGTAAATCCCTGTTTCTCCATATCAGGTATATAATCCTCAGGAATGAATTCTAGTACTATGTTTCTTATAGAATCACCCTTTGTAATAATATCTATTGTCTTATCTAATCCCCTAAGAAATATATCTTTCAAATTAACAGCCCAATAGATTTTTGCTTTTCCTTCTTCCTTACAATAAAAAAATATACTCTCATCATTATTAATGCAAATAATTGGGGCTCTTATATCATCACTATCTACATATTCTAATGAAGAGTATTTGAAATGATTAGCTTTATCTATTATTGTATTCATCCCTTATACTCCTTTGCAAAGCTTTCTCTTCCACCTTCATCTTGAAAGCCACCAAAATAATCACATACCTCGATGGCAAAATCTATGAAGGCTGCTCCCTTTGCAGTAACAATATTCTTATCTCTTACGACTCTTGCTTCAACATATCCACCCTCTGGAAATGGATCCTGTATCCCGAAGAACTCACTATGTTCCTCTTGCCATTTGACAATCGAGCTGGTATATTTACGGTCTTTTAATACACCAGCCTTAGCTAACATCCATGGACCAAAGCATATGGCTGCAAGTAATTTGTCAGACTGATTTAAATGATTAATAATTGTGATTAGTCTATCATGTAAATGGCGATTTTCACCACCCGGAATGATAATACCCTCAACACCATCCAGGCTTACGTCATCAAGAGTATAATCAGGTAAATATGTCATTCCTGACATACTTACTACCTTACCACCGTAATTAGATACAACTATAATCTCCTTATGACATTTAGATTTTAATAGCTGTACAAGGAGTGAGATTTCAAAATCAGCCATATTATCATAGATAAATACAATTACTTTTCCCATCATGTCCTCCTTGGATCAAAACCACTATGTTGCATCTATGCCGTATACACTATGATAGTTTCATGCTTTTATATTCTTCTTTTCTCAATTTACTGTAGACTATTGAATCCGAATAAGTACCATCATGTCGTTGATAGTAGTCTCGTAACATCCCTTCATATATCATATTACATTTTTGCAACACTTTACCCGAAGAAGGATTTTCAACATCGTGCTTTGCCATAATTCTATGTATACCAACCTCATTAAAAAGAAAACTCATCACAGTATTTAGGGCTTCTGTAGTTATCCCTTTATTCCAATAGTCATATCCAAGGCAATAGCCCACTTCGCAATTGCAATTTTTATCGTTTATAGCTATTGTTGATATACTTCCTATGATTTCATCATCCATCTCTATAGCCCAATGATATATATTCAGGTTAGTATACTGACCTATTAAATCCGATAAATAATCTTCAATATCTTCAATACATTTATAGGGCTTCCATGATAGAAACTTGGTAACTCTTTCATCTGAAGCGTAGTTTTTATACATAGAAGCTGCATCAGAAAGAATAAACCTTCTTAAGGTTAATCTTTCTGTATTCAACTCCCTAGTCCCTTTATGTTCTAACATGTTTACCTCCGCTATTAAAATTAATCACCTCATATTATAATTCGATTTATTAAAATACCTTTCATAAGTGAGGAGTCATTATGAATATTGTATATCAGCTTTTTCTCATCCTCGGTGCACCCAATTAATATTTTTATTTCTGAATCCCTTTTTGTTAAGTCAACTGTGCATATCAGAGCATCAATCTTTTGATTGATATCTGTTCCCTTCCAAATATCAATTCCTCCTCCATCCATAGAGGATGTACCCTTTAAATAACCATAATCTACTTTATAAATGAAGTCAGGATATCTAGGATGAATTGTACCCTTTGGTCTGTCTATTATAATATCTGATTGCTCTACCAACTTATCTAATGCATTCCAAAATTCATTATTGTATTCCATGAATTATTCTCCAATCCATCATCTTTTCTCTGCATTACCCATCCTACACAAGGACCAATTCAATGTAGATGTTTTTATATCATCTGCCAAATCCCATAGATTAGGTATTATCCTAAGCTCAATATTTCTATCAAATATCTCTTTAAAAATATTCGTAATAACAATCTTATTGACTGGCTTCTGTTCCTTATCACTAATATAATATCCGGCTATTTCATCCTGCAAGATAAAGTCACTTGTATCAAATTCATATAGATACAAGCTAGTATTTATCATCGCCTCAAACCATTTACTTTCTATTGCTATGACATGCTGAATATCAGGACTTGAGAAAAACCTAGATTTATCTTCGTCTGTGCTTCTGTCTGTATAATAATATGCAACCCTCGGGCAATCTCTTGGTGTCAGAAAGTTAGGTAAACATTGCTCATTAATAGCCCATATTAAACCCTTAGAATTATCGATATCTGTTCTCGAGGGCTTTCTAGGCTCAAAGGTCTCAATATTACTTTCTTCACTCACATGAAATAACCTCATCATATCCTCCATGTAGAATTTCTCTTCTCTATAGCACAAACATTAAAAAAATAATCGGATAGGTAATATACAAATTCTTCTTGCAGATAATATAAATACTTCCGAATAACAATCCACTTATAAAAGCTATTATTCCGGTATGCAAATCCTTAGTAAATATATGAGCTAAACCCCATGTTAAAGCAACCAGAAAGCCGCCCCAAGGAATATTGCTTTTCTTAAACCAAATCTCTCCTGCCTTTTGAGCAAAGACAATTATCAGTAAGAAGAGGCCTGCCTCAATTATGTAATATAAATATTGAAAAATAAATTTCAACCAACCATTATATTGGAACTCCTTAACTACCTTAAATCCGTTCCAGATAATAATGCTACTAACTATTGAGATAGCTAGTATTACAAAACACACGAGTAATCGTTGTATACTAACAGTATCCTTATAAGAAAACATATCAAAACCAAGCTTTTTCTTTGCAAATCTTACTAATATAAAAGAAGTAATTAACCATATAATACAAGTAAACACCCAGTGTAGTACACTCTCTAATGTTGAGAATTCATTAAGTGATTTTCCGTAAATAAGAGGCTCAATAAGAAAAGCTAATAAGGCCTCTAGACCTAGACCTACAAATGCTAATAAACTTAAAACAAAATAATCGGATCCCTTTTCTCTTCTACCCTGATTTTCAATCATACTTTCTACTCCCCCTCAACTAAAAAATTTTATACTTACTGTATCTGACATCATATAACCAATCAGCATATTTTCATATACTCGAAATTCTTCTCAATATATCTATTAATTATCTTGTAAAATAATTTAGTTGTATTCATATGGTCATGTATCAATATGATATCAGTGGTATCAAAGCAGTTTAGTGTTCTCCCTGCATAGGGGACATCCTCATTGATTCTTCCTAGTATTGCTTCTTCCTTATCCATTCCATATGGTGCATAATCTTTCCCTAGAAAATATTCCATTTGATCAAAAGTGCATCTAACATCCAGAAAATCAAACATTTCCTTATCTGAGAAATATTTTAAATTTACACCTTTAAACTGCGGTTGAGTATAACCTAACTCCTTTAAATATGATTGGAATGCTAGCCTTCTATCATTTCTTGGATATAAGAACCATTCACTTTCTGGCTTACTCCATTTACTCTCATAATCATCTCCGCTATTATCTCCTCCCATATCAAAATGAGGAAATCTAAATACCTTCACCGGTCTTTTTACACCAGCTATATTATATATCTCATCAATAATTTCATCTGTTAATCTTATAGATTCCTTACCTTCATCAATTGTAAGGTCAGAGAAATGTTTATGAATATATGAATGATTCCCTATTAGAAATCCTTTCTTTATGGCGTATACCACATCATCTTTATATTTTTGTATGTACTCACCAACGCAAAAAAATATTGCAGGTATATTTCTTTCATTAAGAAAATTCACTTTATCCTTAAAGTCCTTACTTGGTCCATCATCTATAGTTAAATATACTTGTTTTATCATATGATTTACTCCATTCTATATTCACCTTTGGAATTTTTCTTAATCCTTTTTATTTCATAGTTAATTTGCTCTTTAATATATTAAAGAAATGATTGCAGAAATCCGTTAGATTATCAATATTCCCATCAAACTTTTTGATTATAGTGTTGGCTGTTAAATACGCCTTATCATATTGGTCCTTTGTAATTTCCTTTTCATCTAGCGCTTGACTTAATTCATCTTCGTCAAGTAAAAATAATGAACCATCTGAAAGTATAACTACGTCGAGGTACATATCATAAAACCATGATTCTCCATTATCTAAGATGTTATTACCATCTGTCATATCAAAATAATATTGAACGATTTCACACTCTTGATTATACATTACTGTAAGCCAATAATTTTTATTCTTTGGCGCAAGCTGCAGCCAGTAATATCCGTTGTCTATTATAGTTACACAAGTCTTATCATATGTTATAGCACGGAAATTTGCAGTACTCTTAAGATAAATAAGACCTATTGCACCACTAAATTCGCTATCATTACACAACATATGCACATATTCTCTATCTATAACACGCGGCCAGTTCGATCGTGACATAAACCTTTTTTCTAAACTCATATTAATTTCTCCCAGATCTATTTTAACATCCTTTTCTTGATTACTTCCTCAATAAAAATCCCGCCCATTCAAGCCCAAACTTATCGGTATTATCTTGCCAGTATAACAGACGTTTATAATAATAATTTATCTTTTCCTCTACTGGCCCCTGGTAGTTTTCCTTACCGTATTTATATACAATTGCAGTCAATTCATATATAGATAGTCCGATAGCATGAGTTCCAACATGTACAGTAGCTCCAGCATGTCCTATACCATGGCACAAGGCACCATATTCGCTGTCATTAATTTCCCTTGCTACCGCATGTGAATCTAAAATAGCCCACTTAGCTATTGGCATTTTTATTTTCCCTCTTGCCCAGTCTTCACAAAGCTTCAGACACTTTCTAGGCCTCGTTTCATCAGGATACTTTGCTTCGAATTGCTCCAATGGAAGCTTTGCACAATCCAAAGCCCACATTACTAGGGTTCGATGGTTTTGAACTTCTATGAGCCTTCTCATTTCTTGTAGGCATTGACTATCATGAGAAAAGAACAATTTATTTCTATTCTTAATTCTGATATCTACATCTGTAAACATTATATTAATTCCTTCCCCAGTCTGATTTGACGATACCATAGAAATCGCAATCAACAAAGACCCCTTGGTTATTAACAATATATTGCCTTAAGCATCCTTCATACTTCATTCCTGACTTTAGCATAACCTTTCCAGAAGCCGAATTTCCTACATGATGGAATGCTTGCACTCTATTAACTCCGACATCCAGAAAGGAAAATCTTATAATGGCTTTTAAGGCTTCAGTCATTATACCTTTATTATAGTGTTTTCTAGATAGACAATACCCTACTTCAAACCATTCATAATCCTCTGACATTTGAACCACAGCTATAGATCCAATAACCTGAGTATTCTCCTTAAGCTCGATTGCCCAATTATATGTAGTAGGCTTTTCATAAGACTTAACCCATGAATCAAGTATATTTCGTGTAATCTGAATATCTCCATGTGGTAACCACTGCAAGTATCTGGTCACCTGCGCATCATTTACCCAATTATCAAACATATCCTGGGCATCATCCATAGTATATCTTCTAAGGTGAAGCCTTTCTGTATCGATAAGTAATGTTCCAACATGCTTAATCATAATTAAAAACTCCTACTTATATATTTGAAATTTAGGATGTTTCTCCACTTCTCCTTAATTTCAGTGCTGCCATTTTTCTTTTACGTTCTCTTCACCTTTATAGTAATCTACCATAGTAATTTTCTCATAGATTTCATGATTGTGAACTATATTAACCTTATTCGAATCTGGATATTCGCATACATCCAATCCTGCTTCTGTCTTTAAATCAAGATACTTACAGGGCTCCTCAGTATGGTTATATAACTGATGCGCACCTTCAGGTCCAATCTCAAAGAATACGACATCACCTTCATTTAGTTCTACAAATTCTTTAGGTGTTCTAAGCATTACCCTTCCGCTTAGGATAACAAAAAGCTCCTCAGCATTTCTATGGAAATGATAAGGGTAGGAATACTTACCGGGGTCTAGTGATCTTACATGAAAAAATAAATGCTTAGATCCTACTAATTCGGATAGTCTTTCACTTGAATATAGCGCAAACTCTGGAATTGGTGATTGCTTATGTTTGTATGTAATATTTGATTCATTGAATATATAGGCCATGTTTATATCCTCCATTTTTATCATAATCTTTTCTTTATATGGCATTAATAGTATAGAATATAGAATATGTGCATTTAATTAACACTTAATTAATAATATTATATTAGGTATAATCTGTCAATTAATATCAATTAAATGTAGTCGTTCATACATTTTCTAAACTCATATAAAGCCCAAAGCATGCCGCTTTGAGCTTATCACTATACTTCTATGGTTCAATAATAACCGGCGTTCCCATCCTACAATATTCCCATAGAATATCCATTATATCATTATCAACTGCTATACATCCTGCGGTCCAATCAGAATGAGAGCCATGTCCATGTATCATAATTTCTCCTCCAAGAGCCGTATTCCAAGGGGGTTGAACTTCTCGGTCAATCGCATTCTCTATCTGATTATAGGTGCCCTGATTGATTAAGCCTGCCTCCAAGCCTTCATAAGCATCCTCTTTATTTGGATAGGATAAGCCTAATGACAGATAGAATCTACTAACGTTATTTCTTGTACATACATAATATGTGCCTTCTGGAGTTTTTCCGTCACCCTCTTGTTTCTTATCACCTATAGGTTCCCAACCTAAGCCTATGGGGTAACTCGCCCTCATTGTGTCACCATCCCAAAGCTGGAGAATTCTATCGGCTTTCTTTACAATAACCTTAGGATTATCTATATCCTCTAAAGAGTTTCCCATAGCATCTGATGTATTTTCGGTTGTCACTATGAGTTCTTCAGCAGTATCTTCTACAGGCTCTGTCTCACTCAGTAGATCATTCCTTATATATCCGATCTCATCATCATACTTCACCTTAATCCAATCACCTTTTCTATCTATATATTCAACTCTTGTGCCTATGCTTAGTAGATCAAGAGTATTCGATTCCATAGATGCATCCTCTCTTAATCGAACCACATCTCCTATTACATAGTAAGGTATAAAAGATTCAGGCCAATTAACAATTTCTTCGTTCTCACCTGCATTATCAAAATCAACACCTAAAGACTCTTCTATATTATCAATCTCACTAACTGGATTCATCTCGTCTGAATTATTCGACGGATTAATATCCAACTGGATATCACTATCCTTATTCTTCTTACATGCAGTAAAAGCTAAACCAATCAATAATGCTAAAATTAATATATATGACCTCTTCATACCCTGTTGTCTTCTCCGTTTCATAATACATTTTTCTCATTATAAACCACTCACATACATAAAATGCAGAGTGCTTATGTTTTCTCACTCTGCATGTCATTATATCGTATGTTATATTTAATTTAGCATGATTACTCCGGTATACTTTCTTCAGGATTCTCTGCTTCCATCTGCCGTGCTCTAAGGGCCCGCCTTTTTCTTCTTGCTTCCTCCGAGGAATACATTATAAAATCCTTAATGGCTCCAGCTCGCTTAATATGCTCTAATTCAAGCTTTGGATGCGTTGTATCACCGGTATAGCATGTGATGGTTCCAAGCTTAAATATTCTTTCCATTAAGCTTCTTGTCAAGCGGACATCCTGAATCTTATACATATAGCAATCATCCTCAGTAATACTTAAGAAACCAGATGTAATCCTAAGCTTTTCTTCTGATATTGTATATTCTGTGTAGCTGAGCGGAAGACCTAAGAATTTTGTTCGTTTTCTTTCTACATACACCATAACCAAACCCCTTTTATAAGACTATTTGATTTCTACTATCTCTGTTCTGGCATCCCTGGAAACAATCAGATTAATGTCCGACATATCTATATCCTTGGTTACTTCAAATATTAAGACTGCCGGTATCTTATCCCCTGACCTCACATTTAACTTAATATATTGCAAATTATTTTCCAATAGGGCCAATTGAGGTTTGTATATGGTACCCACATTTATATCTAGCTGATACTGAATAGATGCCTTACTGAGGTCTATAGTTTTATCACTGTCGGATATGTTCTCTATCGTAAAATCTACAACAAGTAGCTGATAGCCGGCTCTCGGATCAAGGGAAAATACAAGATTTGACTCATCCTCTGGATATGTACCTGTAAGCTGATAGCCTGTATACTGTATATCGAAGTTTGATTCTCCTATGACCTCTGATAATGTATATTGAATGTCAGAAGTAGAATCCGAAGGGTAAACCTCACTCGAATCAGCTTTATTATCTTCAGTTTCCACAGGAATCTCTGTTGGATCAGGCATGGTCTCATCATTATGGATGATATCATCGATTTCTGATGCTTCTTGATAACTAATCAATGACGGCGTGAATTTTTTATCATTTTCCAACAGGCGACTTGCCATATACTCAGCTACTATATCGGTCTGAGCTTCATTTAATGGATATTCTTTCATACATCCGCTTAATGAAATACCTAAGATACATATAATTAATACTTTAAGCCTCTTCACCCGTCCAGCCTCCATTCAATAGGAATCATCTATTTAACATCTTAGCATTAATTCCATTTTTCAGCAACAAAAACCAGAAAAATTAGTCCTATAATGAGGTTATATCTAGCTCAAACCAGAATTCCACACCGGTAGAGTGGTTTATAACACCACAATCCTTATTGTGTGAGTTCATAATTGCTTTAACGATAGAAAGTCCGATTCCATTTCCACCATACTCTCTCGTCCTTGCCTTGTCAACCTTGTAAAACTTAATCCAGAGCTTATCAAGCTCCTCCTCCGGAATATTCTCACCTGAATTAAATACAGCTATACGTAACACATTGCCTCTACGTATCAGCCTGATTTCTATAATTTTTTTATCGCTCACATGATTGAGAGCATTACTAATATAATTTGATAATACCTGCTGTATGAGATACTCGTCAGCCCATACATATATAGGTTCCTTTTCAATAAAATATACCGTAACCTCTCTCTGCTGAAACAGTATTTCATTTGACGATAAGACTGACTTTATTATCTGAACAATATCAAATCGATCGAAATTCACTTGGTTGCTGCCAAATTCCAGTTCGTTTAGAGTTAAAAGTTTCTTGACCATCTGATTCATCTTATTTGCTTCATCTATTATAACCTCGCAATAATAATTGCGGTTCTCCTCATCATCATGTACATTTTCTATCAGTCCCTCTGCATACCCTTGTATCAAGGAAATAGGCGTCTTTAGTTCATGGGATACATTGGATAAAAATTCTTTACGCATTTCATCTATTTCAGTCTTTTTTTGTATATCAATCTCAAGCTCATTATTGGCACTCTTAAGCTCAGATATAGTATCCTGAAGCTTATCTGACAATGTATTTAAGCTGCTGCCAAGCTCTCCTATCTCGTCTTTATTTTTAACAGGATATTTCGCCTCAAAATCTAGCTCTGACATCCTTTTGGCTATGTTAGCCATCTCATGAATTGGTTTTGTATACCTAGAGCTTACCAATAGCATGGCGATAATACCTATTACAACAGCAGCAATACCGATATAACCCAGAAATTGATTTGCCAGCGTCACACTTTCTTGAATACTTTCAAAACTTGACCTTAAAAATACTATCTTGTTATCTTCTAATACACCAATCAAATCTATATAGTTTGAATCAAGATGATTATCATAGAGTCTATATATAACATAATTATCCTTCTCTTGTATAGTCGTTATATCTACTTGAGCCCAATCATTGCTCATATAGTTTTTAATAAGAAGCTGTATCTGAGCTTCTTCTCTTTCACCAAAATCAAGCGGATGTGGATAAGAGGAAAGAGGTGCACCCGCAAACGACATGAGAACATAAATGTTGACATTACTATTAGAGGATAACCTTTCTATTGTTATGGTATCCTCCTCTGACAGAAAAAGCTCGTCCTTATTCTTCGCATATATATCCTCAACAAGGTAAAATACATCAGCTATTTGGTTCTTCTTGCAATACAGATAATAATCCGCTAAAAATGTGCGGTTTATGAACCAGGTTATGAAGATAGTAAATGCTATCAATACTGTCAATAATAATGCCAGTCTTAGTCTTATGGAATGCTTCATTAATCTACCTCAAACTTGTATCCAAGGCCCCAGATGGTTTTGATATATTTGCCCTTATCTCCCATCTTGCTTCTTAGCTTCTTTACATGGGTATCTATTGTTCTTGCATCTCCAAAATAATCATAATTCCATACATTATTCAGAATCTTTTCTCTGGAGAGGGCAACACCCTTGTTCACTACGAAATATGTTAATAATTCAAACTCCTTATAACTTAAATCTATAGGTTCACCATCGATTTTCAATTGATGCGCAGCCTTGTCTAGAGTTATACCTCCAATCTCTATGACCTCTTCATCAATACCGGCAGTTCTTCTAAGTACGGCCTCAACCCTTGCCACCAGTATCTTTGGACTAAATGGCTTCGAAATATATTCATCTACACCAAGCTCAAAGCCCAGTAACTCGTCCTTTTCGTCTCCCTTTGCCGTCAGCATTATAATGGGCACATCAGAATATTGCCTTATTTCCCTACATACCTGCCATCCGTCTACTTTCGGCATCATGATATCCAGGATAATTAATGCTATACCCTTTGTCTGAAAGAAAATGTCTATGGCCTGCTCGCCGTTCTCAGCTTCGATTACTTCATAGTTTCTACGCACCAAAAAGTCTTTTACAAGCTTTCTCATCCTACTTTCATCATCAACGACTAATATTTTCAGCCTATCCATTTGGCACCTCCCATATAAGTATAAATTGGCATATCTGTATATTAGCAAAGAACTATGACGAATTTGTGAATTTATCTCAGATGCCTTGGCATAAGAGCCATGGCATTTTACTCTCCAGGATAGACTAGCCCCCATTGCTTGCGTATCTCATCCATCAATCTCATATTACTAAGCGTATCCGTAAGGGGATTAAGTGGACTTATCTTTAAGCCCTCACGCAGACAACGATTCACCTCTGCTGCCTCATATTCGTAACCATTTGCTATGAATGGCTCTTTAAATTCATCCAAGCATTTATAGCTATTATCATAAAGCTTAGCAGATTCTGCTCTCCAGAAATGATTTACCTTAATAATTCCTTTTTCACCTACTATCAAAGCGTCATTTCCAGTCTCGCAGGATATAGATGAACTTAGGTCTGCTAATATACCGTCCTTATATTGAAATACAAGCACATTCTGTTCATCCACACCGGTAGACCCAATAACCGCACTACTAATAATCTTGTCAGGAATCCTATTAAGTAGAAATGTCGTATAGGATATGGGATATATGCCTACATCTAGTAGGGCTCCCCCTCCAAAATCAGGATTATAAAGCCTACTTTGTGGGTCATAATCCGAATGAAATCCGAAGCTGGCTTTTATATGAAGCACCTTTCCAATCTTGTCTTCATTTATCCATTCCTTCACCCGTAGGTTGGCAGGAAGAAATTTAGTCCACATAGCCTCCATTAAAAATACATTATTCTTTTTAGCCATACTTATTAATTCTTCAGTATCCTTGCTATTAATAGTAAGTGGCTTTTCACACAGTACGGCTTTTTTATTTTTGATGCAGAGCTCTGACATTCTCTTATGCTCAGTATGAGGAACTGCAATATATATAACATCTATATCAGGATCCTTGGCCAACTCCTCATAGCTACCATATGATTTCCCTATCCCAAATCTCGCGGCAAACTCTTTAGCGCGAGTATCCTTTCTTGATGCCACCCCGTCCAGTGAAGAGTCCTCCATGGAATTTAGTGCAGTAGCAAATTTTGCAGCAATATTACCAGTCCCAATTATACCCCATCTAATCTTTTCCATCATACACAATTCCTTCCTAGCTATAACTATATTCTATTTTAACAGTCTCAGGTGCTCTTAGTTGTGCTCATAAAATATTACCTATACAAATCTTAACAATACATAGAAATCTATTAAGTACATTTTACTATCCTGCTTAAGTAAAATCAAGCATTCTAATTATTAAATAACCAAAGGAGCTGTGTTCAAACAATAAGAACACAGCTCCTAATCTTATTATGTATACTTCAGTAGCTAATCATGCCTGAAGTAATTTATATTCATACATATCATCTATTATATTATAGCCCACCTTCTCATAAGCACGCTTTGACAGCATGTTTTTCTTATCGACGAATAATGTACAGAATTCATTACCATCATCAAGGTATTTTTTACTAATATTATATATATTTGCGGCGGCATATCCCATGCTCCTATATTCCTCCGGTGTATATATATAGCTGATTGCAATTCCACTAGCAAGTCGCCTAGTGGTTGCTGCCATTGTCACTACAATCTGCTGAGAATTTTCGAATATATAAAGCTTATTGTTATTTATCAACTTACTGATTCTTACCAATGCAGATTCATAATCCACTTCTCTTGCTAATGCCTCAATCTGATACTGTATCATCCATTCTGTTAATTGCTTGACTTCATTTGGTATTGCCAGTCTGGTCTTGCCCTCTGTAGGCTTAATATCGATTAACTGCCTGACCTCCATTATATCAAGTGCCATTCTTTCCGCAAAGGTACACTTGACACATTTCCCAAATTGCTCGATAAAGGCCTCACATACCTCATACTTTGCATTCAGTCCCTCAGGTACAATCTGATTCTCAGCAAAATAGTCTGCTAAGAGCATGGCTGCCTTTCGAACATCCCTACTATCATCCTGTATATAGATAGACAGATTACGAGGAGGCGAATTAGAAAAATGTAGTATTTCCGTACCCTCATCCATAACCACCCCGAATAATCCAATAATATCATCGTAAGCCTTCTGATGTGATTTATAAGCATCATACAATACCAGTTGGCTTATAGCCTCATGCTCTAAAAGCACTGCTTCATAATCCTTTAAATATGCTTCGACATTTTCATATACCTTAACAATCATGCTATTTCCTTCTTTCTATGTGGTTGCTCTATACGAATTTCTCCTTATTATTAATTTTCCCTATCCTATGCAATTTAAACGTAGCCAATATAATCACATCTATTGTACCATAAGCAATGGCATAGAATATAAATAATTACTCTCCGTCTAGTATACCACTATTTACCATTATTTGTAAATAGCATCTTATGATAATCTTTATTCTACCTTGAATCGACTAAAGCCAACGGGACTCCCTACAAATCCAGTTGGCTTCATCAATAGTAACTTAATTTATTATTTTTTCTTCACTTCTCTCCTCTTTACTGACGTGTAAGTAGTAGCTCCAATGATAAGAATTCCACCTGCAACTATTGCAATAATGCTGACCGTCGGCAAGCCTTTTTCCTCATTTTCAACATCACTAGCTGAAGTTGTAGTTACCATATCCTCTGCAGCTACAAGTCTTATGTCAGTATCATCCATAGTAGCTTCTTCTTCAATATCAGTAAGAGGTAGATTTTCTGCTATTCCTGTTTGCCAAATAAGCTCTGGATCCATGCCCTCTGTTGGCTCTTCCCCTCCTACAGACTCTATCTGAATATTTAGCTTATTCTCATCATCAACCATAAGCTGCTCTCTCTCCTTAAGCAGTGCCTCGTCAGAGTCTATATCTGATACTGATCTGTCATCACCCATATCCATGATAGGTAAAGCAGGTGATGGAAGGTTATCAGGCTCTATAGGCATAGCATCCGGTGCTTCTTCTGGAAGATCATATAGTACAGCCTCCTCAGTATCAACTACCTTTACCAGCTCTACGCCAAATACATCGTATAAAAATGTTACATATTCTTCTTTATACGGTGTAATGCCTACCTCTACATGATTATCTGATACCCCAGTATAGATTACCTCAAAGCCCATTTCTTCTATTTTTTTTATGTTATCAATAAATAAATACTGATCCATCTCTCTTTGCTTTTCAAATAATACGCTATCCTTAGGGTTTTCATTTACCAAAGCAACAGATGATGTTCCTCCACCAGACTGAGCTAGCGCTGTGCCTATATTAATGGTTCCTACCAAAAAAGCAGTCATGCATAATCCTAATGCAAATTTTCTAAGAAAATTTCTTTTAACCATATATGTCCCTCCTTTTGCTTGTTATAATAATTAGACGTAGATAAGCATAATATAGTTCCATCCATATAAAGGTTGATTTGATATTCTATCTTCCTTCCGCATATATATAAAATGTAAAGTAATATACAGGGGCTTATATATACCCTCTCATAAGTATATAGAAAGTTATTAGGAAGGGAGACATATGGAATTTCAGCAAAGTAGAACTTATGCTAATCTGCAAAATGCTTATGATCTGGAGCTTATGCAAAGTACTTTATACTCTATATATGGTAATATTGTCAGACAGGAGGGATATCTCCAGATAGGTAATGTCTATGATATCTTTCAACAAAACAATAAGGAGCATGCAAGGATATGGCTAACTCAAATAAATGAGGGGAGCCTCCCGAATGCTGAGGAAGTCCTCTTAGCCTCGGCACAGCAGGAATACTTTAAAGGAAATGAGTTTTACCGAGAATATGCCCGTATAGCCAATGAAGAAGGTTATAGTGATATAGAAGCTTTATTTAATGGAGTCGCTAATATAGATTTGAACCACGTCCTTCAGATGGAAACACTTTATGAAGATGTTGTTAGAAATCAAGTCTTTTGTAAAAAACAAGAATCTCTATGGATATGTATGCAATGCGGAAATATCTTAAGTGGTCTATGTGCCCCGGATGTTTGCCCAGTATGTGGATTCCCGCAAAGCTACTATCGCTTATACGGTGTGGAGCCAGTTTAGAGCTTTCTATGTAAGAGGAGGTAGCCCACTTGACTACCTCCCAAAATAGTTATTTCTAGTTAACAAGTATATAGTTTTCTTAGTTAGTGAATAACTGTGACCAATATATTACTCCTCCAGATTGGTATACACCGATACCGATTTTACCAAAACTACCATTTAAGATATTAGCTCTATGACCTGGAGAATTCATCCATCCATTCACAACCTCCTGTGGGGAACGCTGACCATAGGCTATATTTTCACCTGCTGTTCTATAGGAAATTCCATACTCCTGTAGCACGGTTGAGAATTTGCTTCCATTTGGTCTTGTATGTGAGAAGGATGTTTTCGTCTCCTGTGCACGCTTATCTGCTGCTGCCTTTAGTGTAGCATTTGTGGTAAGAGAAGAAAGTCCTGCCTTTGAACGCTCAATATTAACAAGCCTTAAAACCTCTTCCGCATATCCTTGATTGCTTCCTGAATTGTTAGTAGGTGGTGCTGTGGGTGCTGGTTTCGTAGGAGCTTTAGTGGGTACTG
>LSQX01287448.1_pt2 | contig 101487 bp, 94 predicted proteins | sample 654561 | NCBI WGS metagenome assembly LSQX01 (sample SAMN04489861, study PRJNA283612) | anaerobic digester metagenome | isolation source: 4 biogas reactors fed with cattle manure at either 37C or 55C with and... | place: Denmark: Kongens Lyngby | collected 2014 | reverse complement strand
GGCATGAAGCAGGGCGGGACTCCGATCTGTCACGCCGGTAGAACGGCTTCTGGAGGACTCTCCCACCTCATGCACCGGATCAACGAGAGTGGCATGACAGTTCGAGCCTGAAGCCGCATCATCTCGAGGTTGAGCGGTTCTCACCCCGGTTCCCTTGACTCAGTCACAAGGATGTTTTCGCCTTGACACCGATTTCGCGCCTTGGTATACTACTGTCTTACATTTGACACCTCCGCTGTCCCTGTGATAGAATGGGTAGGACAAAGCGCAAGGAAGGTGATGCGCGTGGCGGTTTCAAACCGGGCCCTGGAGCAGATTCGGAACACCATTCAGTCCAACGTGGGCAAGAAGGTGAAGCTCAGGGCAAATCGCGGACGGCGTCGCGTGATCGAGGCCGAAGGGATCATCGAAAACACATACCCGAAGCTGTTCGTCATCCGCCTGGATCAATCGAGCGCCGTCAAAAGGATGTCCTATACTTACGTTGACGTGCTCACCGACACGGTTGAACTTCAGATCGAAGGTATGGACGGGGAAGTCGTCAACCTGTAGGCTTCCGCATTGCATAGGGCAAGCAATAAGACCCGGATTTCCGGGTCTTTATTGTTGTGTGCCGCGCGGGTTCAGGCCGGCGTGAAGCGCACGCGCAGCACCCGCGAGACGTTCTCGACGGTGTTGAACAACGTGGCGAGGGGCGAGCCCGCAAAGAGCAAGCCCACGATGCGGCGGTCTTCCGTCAGACCGACCGAGCCGCTGTCGCCGGGCTCGGCCATGGGCGAGGTGACGATCTGGTCTTCGAAGAGCGACGTGCCCGCTTCGCCCATCGAGACATTCAACGTCGCGGCCACGGCGCGGATCCTGCCTTCTGTTACGCCGCTTGTACGGCCGCTCTTCCACACCCGCGCGCCTACTTGCGGCGCGGCGGTTCCTCTAATTTCCCCGAGTCCCATGACGTAGGGCGAGATGACGTCCGGCGAGATCGGTTCGGCCAGTGCGGCGTCGACGCGGTTTAGGCCTGACCCCGCTGAATCCGTTTCTTCGCCCGCAGGCAAGCGATGCGCGCGGTACACGGGCGCAAAGCGCAGCAGGTGGCCTATCGTATCGTCCGCCGCCCCCGCGTCGTACGTGCCCGGCTGGTAGACGGGATCGCCCAGCTGCGCCCTGCCATCCCGGCCGTCCGTGATGTTCGCCAACACGTGGTTGTTCGACAGGATGAGGGGCCGGCCGGTGTCCTCGTCATACACGACCGCTCCGAACGTGCCCGCCGTCACCCGGTAATGGCCGATGCTGACGCCGGGCGGCGCGGGGCGCACCCTGGCCGTCCGGGACGCCAGCAGCCTGAGCCGGCCCACTGCAATCACGTCGGTCGGGACGCCTCCCAGCTCCCGGGGTACCCGGTCGGCTAAGGACAGGGCCGTAGCGGGCTGCTTTCGTTCCACGAAGACGATCAGCGACCGCACGCCCGTCGTCTGGCCGCGCTGTTCCTTAAAGCCGACGCCGCAGCCGATCACGTGCCTTAGGCACAGCAGCTGAGGTCTGTATTGCCGCAGCGCGTCGATCAACCCAGCGGGCAACGCCGTCAACCCCTCTACCGCAGTTCTTTATGCCAGCAGTCTATGCACCCGCCGGCATGGGGTGATTCCCGACCGGGGCGGCGCATAGAAATGGGAGACGGCGGTTCGGACGCGAGGTGCATTCGGATTGCGGTTTGGGCGCAGGGCCCTTCGACTACACGATCGCGGCGACTCCGTGGCCAGGCTCCAAGAGGCATTGCAAGAGCTAGGCTACGACGTAGGCCCGATCGACGGCATCTTCGGTTATCTCACGCTGGACGCGCTGAGGCAGTTCCAGAGGGAGCACCGTCTCGCCGTCGACGGCAAAGCCGGCCCTGAGGTTTGGACCACATTGTTTCGTCCCGAACTGAGGGCGAGGCGCGAGGTCCACATCGTCGCCCGCGGAGAGCGCCTTGCCGACGTCGCTCGGCGCTACGGCGTTTCCGAGCGGTTCCTGCGCCACACAAACCGCTTGACCCGCGAGCACGGCCTATATGAGGGAAGGCGCCTCGTCATACGCAGCCGCTACGTCGTGGGTGCAGTCGACGCGCTGGCGGGTGCGCGGGAGGCCGACTTTACTTTGCGCCGCATTGCCGGGCACGTTTCCGCACTGGCGAGCCTTCAGTTTCGCGTGGCGCCCGACGGCACGCTGGTCGGCGCCTGGGACGACGAGGCCATGGCCGTATGCCGCGGCCGTGGAGTGGAGGTGCTTGCGGTCTGCCGGCTATCGGCCGCTGACGAACCGCCCCGCGCTTTGCTCCACCGGCTCCTCCACAACCGGAAAACGCGTCACGCTTGCATCGAGCAATGGGCGGAGGTTCTGAACCGTCCCGACGCCGGCGGCTTGGTCGTCGACCTTCCGGGCCTGCTCTTAGGGGACGGGAGCCGTTTCGTGCGGTTCGTCCAGGCGCTGAGCAATGCGGTGCACGCCCGGGGAAAACGGCTCATTGCAGGGGTGCCCGTACCGGTGCGGGGCATCCGGGGCCGCCTGCAGCTCGCCGACGTCGATTGGCGTCGTCTGGCGGAGGCCGCGGACGGCGTGCTCCTGCAGACCCACGTGCCGCCGCCGGGCGCGGGCGCCCCCCCGTCGCCGCACGACGTGCGGCAATGGGTCAGGGCCCTGTGCGCCCGGGTGCCCCGCTGGAAGGTTGTGCTCGGCGTAAGCCTCGGCGCGTGGGAGGGAGCGCCCGGGTCCCCCCTGAACGAGCTCACGTACCAACAAGCCGTCGCTCTGGCCTTTGGCCGTGGGCGGCGGCCGGTGTGGGATGACCGGCTGCAGCTGCACGTCGGCGCGTACCGGACCGCAGGCGAGCAGCCGGAGGAAAGGGACCTTTGGCTTTTCAGCGCACCGGCGGTTGCGCACTACTTGCAGCTCGTCGAAACATACGACTTGCAGGGCGCCTTCTTTTGGCGGATCGGCGGTGAGGACGGGCGCGTGTGGCGGGAAGTGCCGCACCGGGTTCGCGTCTACAGACATGCCGAAACCGACGGAGGCATATAGATTCCGCAAGGATGGACGAGGGAGGCAGCCCGAAGATGAGTTTAAGGTTGAAGAAGCAGACCGTGCGTATGGAGCGCATATTGGGCGAAGGCCGCGCCGAGACCGTGGCGGAAGGGACTGTGCGGCTTCCGGAACGCTACCCCGCCGTAGGCCGGGCCCTATACGTTACGGCCGAACCCGTGGTCACAGCCGTTGAACCGACCGAAGACCGGGTCTTGATCGAAGGAATCATCCAGCTGGCCTTGACGTACGTCGCCGTGGAAGACGAGGCCCCTGAAGATGAAGGAGGGACCTTGCGGACGCGCGAGGAGCTGTACCGCGCCAGCTGGGAGCGGGAGCTCTCTTTCGCCTACCTCTTGGAGCTCGTCGGCGCCACCGAAGAGTCGCAGGTCGAGGTGGAAGCTAAAGTCAGCGGTGTAAGTTACGAAGTGCGCAACGATCAAGCGACGGTCGACGTAGATGTCGTGCTCGACCTTGCGGCCAGGTTGGCAGACGTGACCGACGTGGAGCTGACGGTCGGAGCGACCGGCGAGGAGGTCGAGGTCGACCTCGACCAGGTGCGCATCCGGCAGCGCCTCGGAGCGGTAGAGACGTCCGGCCGCATTTCGGCCGCCTTGCCCTTCGGCGGACGGAGCGTGCCGGAGCGCATCGTCGACGTGACCGCCGCGGCGAGTTTGGCGGAGGTAGCCGAAGAGGAAGGTGAGACGGTCATCCGGGGACAGATCGACTGCTCCGCCTTGTACATGGCGACCGAGGGTGCGGGCGCACAGTGCCTGGAGTGGCCTAGAGGCATCGGATTTGCGCTTAAGGCAGCACCCGTCGGAGCAGGGCCCCAGGCGGTTTGGGCGCCCGACGTGGCCGTTGTCGTGCGGGACTACTACGTCGAGACCGGAGCGGAAGGCGCCGCGCTGCGGATAGACCTAGACGTCACGGCGAAGGCCGTGGCGTATCGCACGGATGTCGCGGCGGTAGTGAAGGATCTTAGCTCCGAAGCCGCCGAGGTAGCCTGCCGCGTCGAGGAGACGGAGATATACGAGGCGGTAGGCGAAGGCAGCACCCGGACCGAGCTGCAAGGCGTGCTCGAGCTGCCCGACGGCTTGCCGCCCATCGAACGGCTGCTGCGCGGGGATGCCCGCTTCGTCGTCGAGGAGGTCCATGTTCTGGGAGACAAGGTTTCCGTGGAAGGCCAGGTGCGCGTCGATCTCCTCTACGTGGGCAGGGGTGAAGAGGAGGACGAGGTGCATATGGCACGCTGGCCCTACGCCGTCGCCGCCGACTTCGAGGTGCCCGTGCCCGGCGCCGAGCCCGGCCTCGATCGCGAGGTGTCGGCCGCAGTGCGGCGCATCGACTTCGACCTGATCAACCGGGAGACGGTCGAAGTGCGGGTGCAGGTGGCGTGCGACGCGCGGGTTGGGCGCATGCGCGTGCTCGAAAACGTCGTCGAAGCCGTCGCCGTACCTCAAGAGGAAGAGGACCGGCCCACCTTCACCTTCGTGATCACCACCGAGGACGATACTTTGTGGAAGCTGGCCCAGCTGTACCGCACCTCCGTGGAAGCCATCCTCGAACAAAACGAGTGGATTGATCCGGAAAAACCCTTGGGCAAAGGGCGCAAGGTGTGCATTTTGCGGTAGAGAGAAAGCAAACAGGCGGCTTCGTCGCCCCGGCGAAGCCGCCTGTTCCGTTGCTGCGCCTCTGCAACTAGCCGTCCACGCCTCAGAAGGACGGGTACGGCTCGTACCACCCTTCGGGAACGAGGGACGCCGGATCGTAGCGGTGGCTGGGCACCTCGAACCACGGCCGGGCCGTGCGCTCGGCGATTTCCGCGAGCAGCTCGAACCTACGCTGCATTTCCGTCTTCATGAACTCCTGTCGTCTGGCTTCGTCGGCCAGCTCGACGGCCTCCCGCCAAATTGCCCTTCCCGCGACGAATCCCGAAGCACCCGCAGCGCAGGCTACTTCCAGCTGTTTCGTGTACTGCTCGAAGCTCACGCCCGCACTGAGAAGAGCCCAAGGCGTGCGGCAGGCGTCGTTTAGCCGCTTGCACGCCCGCTCCCATTCTGCGAGGGAAGGTTCGCCGGTCGGATCGCCCGGGAACTCGACCTTATACAGATCGACGTCGAAGCGGGTGAGCGCGCGGGCCGACTCCACCACCAAGTCCTCCCGTTCTTTGCGGAAGGCTTCCTTGTCCGCTCCGTCCGCGGTCGGATAAACGAGCGTCTCCAACATGAATGGGATGTCGTAGCGGCGACAGTCGGCTGCTATCGCTGCGACGAGCTGCTCCTGGCGCTCCGCCGCCCGGCGTCGATTGGGATTGTAGTAGATCAATAGCTTTACGGCGCTGGCGCCCATCCGTTTGATCTTTTCCACGCTCCAGCCCGGCAAGACGCGGGACAGCCGGTCGCCTTCGCTCTCTTGGTAACCGGTCTCCTCTACGGCGACGACCAGTCCGCAACGGCCGTCCAAGGCGCGGTGGGCAATCGCCGTGCCGGCCCCGTACTCCGCGTCCAGCAGCGCACCGCTCGCGAGGGGCGACAAGGCGCCGACGATGTCCAGCTTGACCTTGACGATGTCCTCATAGGTGGGATTCGGGTTGCCGGCCTGTTGCAGCATGCGAATCATATTGCCCCGCTGATCGCAGGCGAGGATGGAGAAAACCCCCCGCGCGGTGGCCAGCTGCGAGAGGCCGCGAATTTTGCCGAGCGTCATACTTTGGTTCAAAGTGATCCCTCCACGTAGTACGGTGCCTCCGGCTTCCGCCCCGGCTGCACACCGAACGATGGGTTGCGTGGTTCCGAGCGCGCAGACGAAGCGTCGGAGCACCCCCATCGACGTATTCGCTTCTCGTTCCCGCCGTCCTGCCGGTGGCGCGAGGCCGCAGCCTCCGGGACGCACTTCACGACTCCTTGCAGTAGGCAGGATTTCACTCCGTAGTGCATAATACAAGTTAAGATGTGCCCGGAACTCGGTGCCGTGCACATGCAGAGGGGGACGTATCTTTGAGCAAGTTCCGCGATATCTTTCGCGGACGGCCCAAGTATGTTACGGTCCGTTCGCAATCTGAAGAAGGCCAGGGGTCGAGGCGCGAGCTGCCCGACGGCCTGTGGACCAAGTGCGAAGGCTGCGGTACGCCCATCTACCACAAAGACTTGGCCAAGAACCTCTTCGTATGTGAAAAGTGCGGGTTCCATCACCAAATAGGTGCAAAGGACCGCATCGCCCAGATCGTGGACGACATGGACGCGTTCGAAGAGTTCGACCGCGAGCTGTGGCCGGCCAATCCTTTGCAGTTCCCCGATTACGAGAAGAAGACCCAAGCGGATCGGGAAAAGACGGGCCTTAGCGACGCGATTATGACGGGCAAAGGTACCGTAGGGGGATATCCTGCCGTGCTGATCGCCTTTGATTTCTTTTTCCGCGGCGGCAGCATGGGCTCGGTCGTGGGTGAGAAAGTGACGCGGGCCTTTGAGCGGGCGACGGAACAGCGCTTGCCCGTCATCGCCTTTCCTGCCTCCGGCGGCGCACGCATGCAGGAGGGCATCTTCTCGCTGATGCAAATGCAAAAAACGGCGTGGGCGGTCGAGACGCACAGCCGCGCCGGGCTGCTGTACATTTCCGTGCTCACCGACCCTACTTTGGCGGGAGTCTACGGGAGCTTTGCGGCATTGGGCGACATTATCATCGCGGAGCCGAAGGCGACGGTAGGCTTTGCGGGTCCTAGCGTCATTACCGAGACCATCCGCAGGCCCATTCCGCCCGATTTGCAGAGCGCCGAAACGGTTTTCGCGAACGGCTTCATCGATCGGATCGTGCCGCGCACCGAACTCAAGGCAGCGTTGACCCAGCTTCTGCGGTATCACGCGCCCGTCCACAGCCAAAGGGTTTAACTAGTACTTTTTCGGGCACGGTTTCCGGCGGGGGAGAAGGTAAAGGCCCCGGTCCCTCTCCCGTGCCGTCGCGCCCGCCGCAGGAAGAAAAAGGAGCCGCGGCTGGGGAAAGGGAGCGCGGGCGTGCGTGTGGAAAAAATAAGGGATCCCGCCCCTTCGCCTTCGCCGCAGAGCGTGTTCCGGAGCCTGAACAGATTACAACCCGTGCATCCGTCGTCGTGGGGAGCGAGAGCGCATAGGGTCACTTCTTGGAGGGAACAGCAGATGCTTGTCACTCACAACCGGTCAGTCGCTTACCGGGGCGTATGGGCGCTCCTTGCTCTGGCTTTGCTGGTCGCGACGCCTTTGGCTACGGCCCAGGTATCGACCTTCGACGTGCCGCAGGCCAAGTCGGCTTTGCTCATGGTCGCGGAGACGGGGCAACTCCTGTACGCGAAAAACATCGACGAACCCTTGCCTCCGGCCAGCTTGGTAAAGATGATGACTTTGCTTCTGGCCTTCGAAGCGATTGAGCGGGGCGAGGTGCGGATGGACGAGACCGTGCGCGTGAGCCGCAACGCCGCGTCGGTGTCCGGCTCCAAGGTTTGGCTGGCCGAAGGGGACAGGCTGACGGTCGAACAGATGATGGCCGCGGTTGCGATCCAGTCCGCAAACGACGCGTCCATCGTGTTGGCCGAGCGGATCGCCGGTTCCGAGGAGGCATTCGTCGCGCGCATGAACGAAAAAGCGCGCATGTTGGGTCTTCAGGGTACGCACTTCTCGAACTCCCACGGGCTGCCCACCGTCGTGGCGGGAGATGAGCCCGGACTGATGAGCGCTCGCGACGCCGCGCTGATCGGACGCGAGCTCGTGCTGCGCTACCCCGAGGTTCTCGAGTGGACGAAGCTTTGGAATAAACCCCTCGGACCCGGTACGCGCAATCCCATCGTACTCGAAAACACGAACCGGCTCGTGCTCACCAGCTCGCTTCCTATCGACGGCCTGAAGACCGGGCACACGTCCGAAGCCGGCTACCAGCTGGTGGCGACGGCCGAGCAAGACGGGCTGCGGCTGATCTCGGTCGTCATGGGCACGCAGACGGCGGCCGAGCGGGAAGACGCGACCGAACGACTGCTCAGCTACGGATTCAACGCCTTTGACCGTGTCGTGGTTGGCGACGACGAAACGTTCACCGTGCGCATTCCGGACGCTCCGGCGGACAGCGCGGTGCGCACCCTCTCGCCGGTGACCGTTCTGGTGCCCAGGACTCAGGTGGCGCAGCTCAATACCTACGTGGAGCTCGATTCCGAACTGCGGGCGCCGGTCGAGGACGGGCAGCGGGTAGGCGAGCTCGTCGTCCGCATCAACGACGAAGAGGCGGTGCGGGTGCCGGTTTACAGCGACGGCGACGTGCCGCGGGCCGGATTCTTCCGCCGTCAGTGGATGGCGTTTACCCAGTGGCTGAGCAGTCTCTTCAGCGGTGACAACTAAGGCCGGCCCGGCGGGCCGTGCCCGAACAAATGGATCCGAAGGAGGCTGCTACAGCGTGTATTGGCAGCCCGGGCCGACGCCGGGTAGCGTGGTTGCGTCGGCCCCAGCGAAGCTCAATCTGACGCTCGAAGTGGGGCCGCCCCGGCAGGACGGGTACCATCCCATCGTCAGCGTGATGGTGCCCCTTTCTCTGACGGATGAGCTGCTGCTGTGTGAGCGTCGGGATGACGAAATCGTCCTCGAAGTGACCATGGCGGACCCGCTGGCCGCTCCCCTCGGGGCCGACCAGGACAATCTTGCCTGGCGGGCCGCAAGGCTCTTGCAGGACTTTGCCTGGCAAGCCTTGGGCGTGCGCAAGGGCGTGTCCATTCACCTTCACAAGCGTATTCCGGTGGCGGCCGGGCTGGGCGGCGGAAGTGCGGATGCGGCCGCCGTGCTCGTGGGGCTCAATGCACTTTGGCAGCTCGGACTCGCCACCGGGGAGCTGTCGGCCCTAGGAGAGCGGCTCGGAGCAGACGTTCCCTTCTGCATCCGCTCTAAGGCGGGTCTGGTCGAAGGGATCGGAGAACAGTACACCCCCTTGGCCGTGGTACCGCGCATTCCCGTCGTTCTGCTCAATCCACGCCGCCCTTTAAGCACCGCGCACGTCTTCCGTAGCTTTGACGCAGTGGGCGAGCCCCGCTCGCCCGGCGAGCATACCGCGCAAATGGTACGGGCCCTTTTCAGCGGTGACTTACGCAACATTGCCAAGGCCGTGTATAATGATTTGGGACAGCCGGCTCGCCATCTGATAGCCGAAATTGGGCAAATGGAAGCTTTTCTCCGTACGGCGGGGGCTTTGGCCGTGCAGGTGACCGGCAGCGGCCCAACGGTCTTCGGTATCATGGAAAGCGGAGAACACGCACGTGAGGTATTTGAGCTCTGCCGCTCGGACGCAAGGGATTGGTGGGCGTGGTGGGGATGGGCCGGTTCCGTGGAGAGCCTGATCTCTGAAACCGGCAGCCGGGAATTGGGCGCTGCCACGTGCAAAGGATGATGCTCAATGGCAGGAGCGCTGCACCCTATCAAGCTCGTCGATCATAAGCCTTTGCGTGAGTTGGTCTTCGAGACACTGCGCGAAGCGATTATAAGCGGCAAGTTGAAACCGGGACAGCGGCTCATGGAAGTGCAAGTCGCCGAGGCGCTCGGGGTAAGCAGGACTCCGGTACGCGAGGCCATCCGCATGTTGGAACTGGAAGGCTTCGTGGTCATGATGCCGCGCAAAGGTGCCTACGTAGCGGATATTTCCATCAAAGACATCACGAGCGTGTTCGAGATCCGCCGTGCCTTGGAAGGGCTGGCGGCGGAGTTGGCTGCAGAACGGGCGTCCCCCGAGCACTTGGAAAGGTTGGAACGGCTCCTCGTAGAACTGGCCGATTGTGTCGAACGCGAGGATGTGGCCCGGTTCGTGGAGCTCGACACCAAGTTTCACGAGACGGTGTACGAAGCGAGCCGCAATGAGCGCTTGGCGCCGATCCTCAGCCTATTGCGGGAACAGATACAGCGTTTTCGCACGCGGACGTTGTCGAATCCGGGCAGGATGCGCGTTGCGCATGACGAGCACCGAGCTCTCGTGGAGGCCTTGGCCGATCGCGATGCCGAGCGAGCACGTCAGCTTGCCTCCGAGCACATCGAAAGCGCCGAGAACTTGTTAATGGCTTTGATTCAGGCTGAAGAGCAAGGGGCGGGAGCCCAGCCGTGATGGATGCTATCATTTTGGCAGGGGCCGGGAACACCGGAAAGCTGCGGGAAGTGAGCACGGCCGCGGCCGAAGCGACCATTCCCGTGGCGGGACGGCCGATGGTATGGCACGTGGTGTCCGCCCTGCGCAAGTCCCGATACGTGGGCCGCATCATCGTCGTCGGGCCCGACGAAGTCGCTCGGGTGGATTACGGAATCGAGCCCGGCCGCGTGGTGCACTTGCCCAGCGGTGAGACGATGATCGACAATCTTCTCAAGGCCGTCGACTACGCGCGCGAGCAGCCGCACGTCCTGGTGGTCACTTCAGACGTCCCGCTGCTCACTCCGGAAGCCGTCGACGACTTTATCGAGCGGTGCAAGCCGTTCGAGGCGGACATCTACTACCCCGTCGTCAGCAAAGAGACGAACGAGGCCCTTTATCCCGGCGTGCAGCGCACTTACGTACGGCTGAGGGAGGGCACGTTCACGGGAGGCAACCTGGCCCTTGTAGCACCGGAGGCGCTGCGCCGCGGCCGGACGGTGATACAACAGGCTTTTCTTATGCGCAAGAAGCCGATCAAGCTGGCGCGGCTTTTGGGTTTTCGCTTCATCTTGAAGTTCGTGTTCAATCGACTGGGCCTGCACGAGATCGAGGAGCGCGCCGCCACGGTTCTGGGATGCACGGGTCGCGCCGTGATCTCACCGTACCCGGAGGTCGGTATTGACGTAGACAAGCCGAGCGACTTAGAGCTTGTCGAGCGCGTGCTGGCCGGCAAAAACCGCGCCGCGTCCGGGGGCGCGGGCCCTCAGGCGTAGGAGATAAGCATGCGACGAAGTCAGAGATTGCCTCTTATAACCAAGACGTTGCTCGATCGCCCCGGCCAGCTCATCTCCCTGACCGAGCTGGCGCAGTGCTTCGGTGCCGCAAAGTCCACCATTTCCGAGGACGTGGCGATCATTCGCGACGCCTTCGCCGCACGCAAGATGGGCCGCATCGAGACCGTGGCGGGCGCAGCCGGCGGCGTGCGCTACATACCCGGGCTGAGCGACGAGGCCATCGTCGAAACCGTTTCGGAGCTGTGTGAGGCGCTGTCGGACCCTCAACGCATCCTGCCCGGCGGCTTCCTTTACATGTCCGATCTTGTCTCGTCGCCGACGCTCATGAGCCGGGTGGGCGAGCTGTTTGCCGGGCGCTTTTACTCGGAAGGACCCGTCGACGCCGTCGTCACGCTCGAGACCCGCGGCATTCCCATCGCCCTCATGACGGCCCGGGCCTTGAACGCTCCTTTGGCCATCGTGCGCAGGGCCAGCCGCGTCACCGAGGGGACCGTGGTTACGATGAACTACGTATCCGGGTCGGCGAAGCGGATCGAGACGATGTCCCTCTCGCGCCGAGCTTTGCCGCCAGGCGCTCGGGTGCTGATTATCGACGACTTCATGAAAGCCGGAGGATCCGCCAGGGGCCTCGTCGACCTGATGGAGGAGTTCGGCGCGAAGGTCGTCGGCATGGGCGTTCTCATCGCGACGGCCGAGCCGCGGCAGAAACTGGTCAAAGAATACGTCGCGTTAGCTGTGCTGGAGCTTGTGGACGAGGAGCGGCGGGAGGTCGTAGTAAGGCCGAGCGGGTGGGTAGAGCGCCTGCGCGAGGGCGGGCCGGGCCCGTAGAAGGACAAAAGGCCTCGCAGGGCGAGGCCTTGCTGGCTGGGGATCCAGGATTCGAACCTGGCCTGACGCAGATCCAAAGTCTGCCGGGCTACCGCTACCCTAATCCCCAACGGTGCATAACCTGGAGCAGCATTCAGTATAGCAGAGCGGCGGGCCGTTGTCAAAGGGTAGCGACGCGGCCGGGCACGACATACCATAGCTGGCAGACTTCAAGGAGAGGGGTCTTGCCGGCCTATGGCTTTGCCGATCCTCTTGGCCTTGGCGTTGAGTGTCGATGGCCTCGTCGCGGGAGCGGCGTACGGCATGCGGGGCATTTCGGTGCCCAAAAGGTCGCTTGCCGTCATTGCGTTGTGCACCGCCCTTTGTCTGGGCGGCGCGATGCTTGCGGGCGGCGTGGTCCGGGAACTGGTCTCCGAAGGCGCCATGCGGCGCCTGGGCGCCTGCATCTTGGGGGCCATAGGCTTTTGGCAGCTGTTGCACGGTAGCCTCGAGTACTTGCGTCAGCAGGCCACCGGCAAGCCGCGGGGCGTTTTCAAGGTCCGCGTGCGGGATCTGGGCATTGTCGTGCAAATTCTGCGTGAGCCCGCCTTGGCGGACACGGATTCCTCCGGCCGTATCGACCCGAAGGAGGCATTCCTGCTCGGCACCGCGCTCGGGCTGGACGCCTTCGGCGCCGGCCTTGCGGCGGCGCTGCTGCAGCTGAGCGCCGCGGCCTTGGTGCCGGCCGTGGCGGGTGCACAGGTGGTGGGAACGGTCGCGGGTCTTTACCTAGGAAGGCGCTACGGCGAGCGCGTCGCCGGAGGGCGGGGACTGCTCCTTCCCGGTGCGCTCCTCTGCTTGCTGGCGTTGTTCCAACTGCGCTGAAACGCCGTGCGTATGGCGCAGGCATAGTCCGGCGGGGAAGGCCGCCGGGCTCACGGGCCAAGTGCAGGCCATGAAGTAGCGGAGGTGCCTATGTGAGCGGGTTTACTTCCATCGTGTTGGCAGCGGGCATGGGGACGCGCATGCGCTCGGATTTCCCCAAGGTGCTCCATCCCCTGTGCGGCGTGCCGATGATTGAACACGTCATCGACGCGCTGACGCAGGCCGGGGCGGCCCGCATCGTCGTCGTGGTCGGACACCGCGCCGAGCACGTACAGGCGACAGTTGGTGATCGGGTCGAATACGTTTACCAGGCCGAGCAAAAGGGGACGGGCCATGCGGTCATGCAAACGGCCGGCCTTCTGCAAGGCACGAAGGGCCCTATCCTCATCACTTACGGCGACGCGCCGCTCTACCGGCCCGAGACGTTCCGAGACTTCGTCGCGGCCCATGTGGAGTCCGGCGCGGCGGGCTCCATCCTCACCGCGATCGTCGACGACGCGACGGGCTACGGGCGGATTGTGCGCTCTGCGGAAGGCCAATTCGTCCGCGTTGTCGAACAGAGAGATGCCACCCCTGAGGAGGCGGCGATCCGTGAGTTCAACACGGGTACGTACTGCATCCAAGGGGACAAGCTTTTTGAGGGGCTGGCGGCGTTGACACCGGACAACGCACAAGGGGAATACTACCTGCCCGACGTCCTCACGTGGCTGAAGAAGCGAGGTTTGAGCGTGCGAATTCAGGTCTTGGATGACGCCGACGAGGCGCGCGGCATTAACGACCGCAAGCAGCTCGCCGAGGCGGAAGCCATCATGAGGCAAAGGATCCGCGAGTATTGGATGGAGCGAGGTGTCACGATCGTCGACCCGGCCACCACGTGGATCGACAAAAGCGTGCAGATCGGCCAGGATACCATCCTCTTTCCCGGTACGCTCCTCGAGGGGGACACGGTGGTCGGACGGCGTTGCCGTATCGGCCCGTTTGCGTGTGTTCGGAGCGCCCGGATCGGCGACGATTCGGTGATCGACAGGAGCAATGTGGAGGACGTGGACCTTCCGGCGGGCAGCGCCGTGGGGCCCGGCACCCATCACTCGATTGGGCCGTCGCAGGCGCGGTGCGCCTGGCTGTTCGCGCGCGCTAACCAGCAGTGACCAAGAGAGGAATGACTACGATGACGCTCGACATGGCGCCTCACAAGAAAATTAAGGTGTTCACGGGAACCGCGAATCCGTCTCTCGCCTACGCGATTACGGAAAGCCTCGGCGTTCCGATGGGCGACGCGACCATCTCCCGGTTTCGCGACGGCGAGATCAACTTGCGCATCGGCGAGACGGTGCGAGGAGCAGACGTGTTCGTCATTCAACCTACGTCGTCACCCGCCGATTCGAACTTAATGGAGCTCTTGGTGATGGCCGACGCACTGCGCCGGGCCTCGGCCAAGAGCGTCACGGCCGTAATGCCCTATTACGGGTATGCCCGCCAAGATCGCAAGAACAAGCCGCGGGACCCGATTTCGGCCAAACTGGTGGCCAACTTGCTCACTGCGGCGGGCGTCGACCGTGTGCTTACCCTCGACTTGCACGCGGGCCAAATTCAAGGTTTCTTTGACATTCCGGTGGACAACCTAAAAGCGCTGCCGATCCTGACCCGTTACTTCATTGAAAAAGGTTTGGACAACGTGGTCGTCGTCGCGCCCGACGTGGGCGGAGTGGCCCGGGCGCGGGAGTTTTCCACCCGTCTGAACGCGCCCCTGGCTATAATCGACAAGCGGCGCCCCGAGCCGAACGTATCGCAAGTGATGCACGTCGTCGGCGATGTAAGAGGCAAGGTCGCGATCATGGTCGACGACTTGGTGGATACCGGCGGCACGATCGTAAACGGGGCCGAGGCGCTGGTCAAGGCGGGTGCAGCCGAGGTGTATGCGTGTTGTACGCACGCCGTTTTCTCGCACCCCGCGGTCGAGCGGCTTCAGGCCTCGCCCCTCAAAGAGGTTGTGGTGACCGACAGCGTGCCCATTACGCCGGAAAAACAGTTTCCCAAGCTAAAGGTTCTCAGCGTGGCGAACCTTTTCGCCGAGGCCATTCGCCGCATCTTCGAGGAGCGGTCGGTGAGCCTTCTGTTCGATTGACCCATTGTTGGCATCGGGTGTATAATGCACCCGTCGATTTAAGGGGGAGATTTCGTGTCTGAAGCAAAGATTGTTGCCGAGATGCGCAGTGAACGGGGGAAGGGGGCGGCCAGACGGGCCCGGCGCGCGGGTTACGTCCCGGCCATCGTCTACGGTTCCGACATCGAGCCGCTGCCCCTGCAACTGAACAAGCTGGCCTTGGAGCGTTTCGTTTCCAGCTTCGGGACGGGCCGCTTGGTCGATCTGCAAATCGGCGATAAGACCGACTTGGTATTGTTGAAGGAAGTACAGCGCGATCCGGTGCGGGGCGACATCATTCACGTCGACTTCCATAAGGTCCGCCTGGACCAGGAAGTGACCGTTACGGTACCCATCGTACTGGTCGGCGAACAGACCGAGCGCACGCCCGACGGGGGCCTCATCACGCAGCTGATGCACGAGGCGACCGTCTCGTGCTTGCCGACCCGGATTCCGGAGAACATCGAGGTTAGCGTGGAGGGTCTGACCGTAGGCAGCACCATCACCGTTGCCGACCTGCAGGTGCCCGAGGGCGTCACATTGACCGACGATCCCGAGCAAGTCGTCGTCTCGGTCGTCGTGCCGCGTGCAGAGGCCGAACCTGAAGCCGACGAGGGCGACGCGGACGCCGAGGCGGCCGCAGAGGGCGACGCGGAGACTACGGAGGACTCGGAGGACGAGTAGGGGAATAACCTACATTGAAATTGATCGTTGGGTTGGGCAACCCCGGCGCTCGCTACGAACGAACTCGCCACAACTTGGGTTTTCGCGTCGTAGACGAAGTGGCAGGCAGGCTTTCCGTTGCGTGCGACAAGAGCGAGTGCCACGCCAAGACGGCGCATGTGCGCTGGCGTGGGCACTCCCTCCTGCTTGCCAAACCGCAAACTTATATGAACCGCAGCGGCGAAGCAGTGAGCGCCCTGGTGTATTATTATAAGATTGAACCATCGAATATCATGATCGTCTACGACGATCTGGCACTTCCACCCGGACGCCTGCGTGTGCGCGCAAAAGGAAGCGCAGGTGGGCATAACGGTGTGCGTTCTATCATAAACTACCTGCGAACCGACGGTTTCCCGCGCATCCGCATCGGCATCGGCAGCGTGCCGGAAGGGTGGGCCGGAGCCGATTATGTTCTCGCTCCGTTCTCGAAAGAAGAAGAGCCCCTCATCGAGGAGGCCATACAACGCGCCGCCGATGCGACGCTTTATTGGGTGGAGGCCGGCATTGACGCCGTGATGCGCGAGTTCAATCGGACTCGCGAGCCACAGGCGTAGCTTGTTCTATGGCAAAAAGGAGCACGTCCCGGGCTGTCGAAAGGCAGGTTCGGTTCGCGCGCCCGCGCAAGCCGTTGGACTACCCACGTTGTGCCCGCTGCGGGAGTGTTAGGAGGCCTGTACGTGGCCATAGAAGGTCTCGTCGATATTGTAGCGGATTCACCCGACATCCAACATGTCCACAATCAGCTCAGTACACCGCGGCAGGAGATCCTGTTTACCGGACTGTCGGGCAGTCAAAAGAGCCTGTACGTCGCTGCCCTGTACAAGACCTTGCGCGCCCGCAAGGAGGCGCCTACGGTCGTCCTGACGTACAACCAGGTCGCCGCGCAGCGGTTGTACGCCGATCTGAGTAGCCTCTTGCCCGATGTCGAAAACTTGCTCCTGTACCCTGCCGTCGAGGTGGATCCCCATGAAGAGGTGACCCGCGACCTCGGAGTGGAACAGGCGCGCCTTCTGGCCATCGAAGCCGTGCTGCGGCGCTCGGGCCTCGTCATCGCACCCGTGCAGGCCGTGGCCGAGCGGCTCGTCCCGAAGGAGACGTATATCGCGCACCGCAGGGAGATCACAATGGACTCGGTGATCGAGATCGGTGCGCTGACCGAGGATCTCGTCGCCATGGGATACGAACGGGTCGACCGGGTCGATGGCCCCGGTCAGTTCAGCGTACGCGGCGGCATCATCGACGTCTACCCGCTTACGGAACCGCACGGCATTCGCGTCGAGCTGTTCGATACCGACGTAGATTCCATCCGGACCTTTGATCCGGCCACGCAGCGCTCGATCGACAAGCTGGAGCGCGTGGTGATCGGGCCGGCACGGGAGGCACTTTTTCCCGCTGCTGCCCTGGACTCGGCGGTAGAGGCGATCGAACGGGCGGCCCGTCTCCAGGCCGAACGGTTGCGCAAGCTGGGTGCGGAGGAAGCGGCCCGTTCCCTGGAGGAGAGGACGAACCGCAACTTGGAGCGTCTGGTCGAGGGCATGCACTTTCCGGGCATCGACCAGTACAAGCCTTATTTCCACGACAAGCTCGAGACGCTCCTCGACTATGTGGACGAGTCGCAGGTCATTTTGGTCGACGAACCGGCCCGCGTGCGGGAGCAAGTAACCGCGCACCTGGCCGACTATGCGGAACGCCATGCCCTGCAGCTGGAAAAGGGACGCATTTTGCCCGACCAAGAGAAGCTGCTGGCTTCATGGAACGACATTTACGAGAGGCTGAAGGCCGGCCATGCGCTGTATCTGTCGGGGTTGGCCAAGCGGGTGGCCGGAATGGAGCCGACGGCGGTCATCTCGGTCGAGGCGAAGAACCCCGAATCGTTTTTCGGCCGGTTCGACAGGCTCGTCGACGGGTTGAAGCGGTGGCGCAAGAACCGCTATCGCATCTGCTTCGTGCTCTCGTCCGAGGAGCGCACCGAGCGGGTGGCCGAGAGCCTGCGCAGCGAAGGCCTGGACGCGCGCGTCGTTCCCGAACTCAACGGCGAGCTGCGGGGCAGCCACCTGCTCTTGACGACGGGCAGCCTGAGCACGGGCTGTGAGCTGACACGCGAGCGGCTCGTGGTCCTTACCGACTCCGAGGTTTTCGGCCGCAGCCCACGCAGGCGCCCGACCCGCCGGTCCCGTGTCGATAAGGGCAGCACGGCGCAGCTCGATTCCTTCTCCGACCTGAAGCCCGGCGACTACGTAGTCCACGTCAACCACGGCATCGGTCTTTACAAAGGTGTCGAGACTTTGAACATCGGCGGGGTGCACAAAGACTACCTCGTCGTGCAGTACGCGGGCGACGACAAGCTGTACGTGCCCACCGACCAGGTTGATTTGCTACAAAAGTATATCGGCAGCGAGGACACGCCGCCGCGCCTGTACCGTTTGGGCGGCACGGAGTGGGCGCGGGTCAAAAAGCGGGTCAAAGAGAACGTCCAAGAGATCGCCGACGGCCTTTTGAAGCTGTACGCCGAGCGCGAGACCATCCCGGGCTATGCCTTCTCGCCCGACAGCGCGTGGCAGCAGGAGTTCGAGGACGCCTTCCCGTACGAAGAGACCGAAGACCAAGTCCGTGCCATTCAAGAGATCAAGGCCGACATGGAAAAACCCCGGCCGATGGACCGCCTGCTCTGCGGCGACGTCGGCTACGGTAAGACGGAAGTGGCCATTCGGGCAGCCTTCAAAGCCGTCGTCGACGGGAAGCAAGTGGCGGTCCTCGTACCCACGACGATTTTGGCACAGCAGCACGGCCGCACCTTCGCCGAGCGGTTTGAAGGCTTCCCCGTGAAGATCCGCACCCTCTCGCGCTTCCAAAGTCCGGCGGAGCAAAACGCGATACTGAAAGAGGTCCGGCAGGGTACGGTCGACATCGTCATCGGTACGCACCGGCTCTTGTCGAAGGACGTGGAGTTCCACGACCTCGGCCTCATCATCGTCGATGAAGAGCAGCGTTTCCGGGTGGCTTAAAAGGAAAGTCTGAAGGAAATCGCNNACCTAGGCCTGTTAATAGTTGATGAGGAACAAAGATTCGGTGTAAAACACAAAGAAATATTAAAACGCTTGCGGCAAAACGTTGATGTTTTAACTTTGACTGCGACACCTATTCCGCGTACCTTACACATGGCCCTGGCCGGGGCCAGAGATATGAGTCTGATTGAGACGCCGCCGGAGGACCGCTATCCGATTCGCACCTACGTGATCGAATACGACGAAGACTTGATCCGCGAAGCCATCTTGCGGGAGCTAGGCCGCGAGGGACAGGTTTACTTCGTCTACAACCGCGTGCAGAACATCGACTCCATGTACCAACGTTTGCAGGAGCTGGTCCCCGAAGCGCGCATTGCGATCGCCCACGGCCAGATGGACGAGGACGATCTAGAGCGGGTCATGCTCGACTTCTTGGACGGCGAGATAGACGTCCTCCTTTGCAGCACGATCATCGAGACGGGCATGGACATCGCGAACGTCAACACCCTGATCGTGTACGACGCCGACCGGCTGGGCCTGGCCCAACTTTACCAGCTGCGCGGGCGCGTCGGCCGTTCGAACCGCATAGCCTACGCCTATTTCACGTACCGGGGCGATCGGGTGTTGTCGGAGCAAGCGGAGAAACGGCTCAACGCGCTGAAGGAGTTTACGGAGCTTGGTTCGGGCTTCAAGATCGCCATGCGCGACCTGGAGATCCGCGGCGCGGGCAACCTCCTCGGACCCGAGCAGCACGGCTTCATCGCTTCCGTCGGTTTCGAGCTCTATACGAAACTGCTCGAAGAGGCCGTGCGGGAGCGGAAGGGCCAAGTCGTCGCCGAGCCGCCCGATCCGGCCATCGATCTGAACGTGGAGGCGTACATTCCCGACACATACATTCCCGACTCGCAGCAGAAGGTCGAGATGTATAAGAAGGTCGCAGGGGCGAGGACCGTCGAGGACGTCGATGACCTGGAGGAGGAGATGGAGGATCGGTTCGGCGAGATGCCCGATGCCGTGCGCAACCTGCTGGCCATCGCCCGGCTAAAGGTGGAGGCAAAGCGGGCCGGAATCGGTCAGATCATCCAAGAGCGCGACGGGGTTATCTTGCGCTTCTTGCCGGGCCTGACGGTGCCCCGTGAACTGTCACTCAACCTGATGCGCAAGTTCCGCGGCCAGGTGGCGGCGGGCGGGGGCCGGGGTTCGCCGATTAAGGTGCGCTCGCGTGGCCTGAGCGACTACGAATTGTTGCGCCTCTTGTACGATGTGATGCTTGAAGCGAAAAACGGCTGGGCAGACTAGTATATATCGCAAGCCACGGTTAGAAGAGGTGTTGCTGTGAAGGCGACAGGCATAGTGAGGCGCATTGACGATTTGGGGCGCGTGGTCATACCGAAGGAGATCCGGCGGACCCTGCGCATACGGGAAGGAGCACCCCTCGAGATTTACGTCGACCGCAGCGGCGGGCTGATTCTGAAAAAGTACTCGCCCCTAAAAGAGATGGCGGACTTGGTCGGTGACTACGTCGAGAGCCTGAACGAAAAGCTGCAGACTCCGGCCTTCATCGTGGATCACGACGGCGTCGTGGCCGCGGCCGGAGTTGAGGAAGGGGCATGGATCCAAAAAGAGACGCCGGAAGCCGTACTCGAGTGCATCGAAAACCGCAAGGCGACCGTTCTGCGCGGCGAGGAAGCGGTCTGGTCGTTCTCTGCCTGCGCCGTGGCGCCTATCATCGCGGAAGGGGATGCGCTCGGGGCCGTGCTCGTCGTGCCGCAGGACGAGCCGTCGGCGGAATTGGCTTTGAAACTGGCCGAGACGGCGGCGGGTTTCCTCGGCCGGCAGATCATGCTCTGAAGGCTCTAGTCTTCGGCCTCCTTAACCTGGTCCCACAAGGCGTCCAGCTCGGCGAGGGAGCGGCCGGCGAGGGAAGACCGGCCCTCCTTGCCGGCTAGGTTCTCCATGGCCCGAAAACGCGCTTCGAACTTGGCGGCCGCCCTTCGGACGGCAGCCTCGGGCTCGATGGCCAAGTGACGAGCGTAGTTGACGAGGGCGAAGATCAGATCGCCCCACTCCTCCTCTACCGCATTCACCGCGGCGCTTTGCCCGCCTTCGGCATTCGCCGTGCCGTTGCCCGCAAGCCTTGCCACGGCTTCCCGGAGTTCGGCGGCTTCCTCCAGCACCTTTTCCCACACCTCGTCGGCGTTTGCCCAGTCGAAGCCCACCTCGCTCGCCCGGGCACCCACCTCACGAGCGTACAGCAAAGCCGGATAGTGACGGGGTATCCCGTCCATCAGAGAGGCCGTTCGCTCCGTCTGCGCCTTGCCTTCCTGCTCCTTGGCCTTTACCGCCTGCCAGATCGCGAGGACGTCGTCTGCGTCTTTGGCCGATTCCTGTCCGAACACATGGGGATGGCGGCGGATGAGCTTTTCCGTCAGGCCGCGCACCACGTCGTCGGCGTTAAACAGTCCATTTTCCTCGGCGATACGGGCGTGAAAAACTACCTGCAAGAGCAGATCGCCCAGTTCTTCTTGGAGCGCTCGCATGTTGCCGGCGTCGATCGCGTCCACGACCTCGTAGGCCTCTTCCAACACGTAACGCCGCAGACTTTCATGGGTTTGTTCCTTGTCCCACGGACAGCCGTTTTCTCCGCGGAGTGCCGCCATCACGGCGACGAGTTCGGCGAAGGGGTGCGGTTTCGCCCTTTCGGACCCAGCGGTTTGCATTGGTGCTCAGCCATCCCTTCCTGCGTTCCTGTCTTGGCGCCGGAGTATTTCAAAGGGGCTGTCCCCGAAAGTGTATTTGGGGCAGCCCCTTCAGTAGAGTCTTCCCGATCGCCCGTCATTGATGACGTCGCGAAGTTGCAGACAACCAGCGGCTTACTCCTACTTCACCGCGTCCCGCAGCGCCTTGCCCGCCTTGAAAGCGGGAACCTTGGCGGCAGGAATATCGATGGGCTCGCCGGTGGCCGGATTGACGCCCTTGCGGGCAGCCCGCTCGCGCACCTCGAAGGTGCCAAAGCCCACGAGCGTGACCTTTTCGCCGTTGGCCAGCGCGTTCGTGATGGACTCGAGTACCGCCTCGACGGCGTCGTTTGCGGCCTTCTTCGTCAAGCCGGAACGTTCAGCCACAGCATTGATAAGTTCGGTCTTGTTCAAGAAGTTGACCTCCTTGCTTAGTATGCTCGCGTTTTCAGCTAAGCCAAAGACCTCCTCACCCCTGGGCCGACGTGTGCGACCGCTCTTGGCTTGCCGAAAACCGCACCGCCTAAGGGCTGGTACCAACCGCCCTCTCGGTCGGTCCTCTTAGGTATCACGCTGAGTGTACTTCGTGCCGCCCGAGGAAAATCCTGCAGTAGGAAGCGCAAAAACCCATTATTAACGGTGATTTCGCGCCGAGAGGAGGCGAGTGGACGCGAATTGTTGGGCAAGACAAGGGGGAGGAAAGCGAAGAGAATCCGAGAAAGGGGCGGTTCACATGAACTGGTCGCGACTGGCGTGGCTCGGTGCCGGCATACTCGTGGTGGCGCTGCTTCTTACCAGTCAGCCGCTGCGCCGTAGCCGTCTGGCCGGTCCGGAGCGTACGGGAGAAGAGCCCCGGGTGCAGGTAGTGGTCGATCCCGATAGCGGACGTACCGAGGAGATGCCGCTGGAGGAGTATGTGCAAGGCGTCGTAGGCGGCGAAATGGGGCGCCTGCCTTCCGCCGAAGGCCGCGAAGAGGACTGGCCCGAAGCGGCGTACGCGGCACAGGCAATTTTGGCCCGCTCGTTCATCATGGCCTGGCTGGAGGAAAATCCGGACAAGCCGATTTCCGTAGACGTGACGGAGGCCCAGGCGTACAGGCCCGACAACATTACGCCCGTCATTCAGCGAGCGGTTGAAAGCACACGGGGTGAGGTGATCCAGTACCGCGGAAAGCCCGTCAAAGCGTGGTTCCACTCTTATGCGGGCGGCGCTACGGCTTCAGCTAAGGAGGGCCTGAACTACGAGGCGGAAGAGCCCGGTTACGTGCGCAGTGTGGAGCTCCCGGAAAACGAGTTCGCCCCGCCCGACGTGAAGGATTGGTCCATGTCCGTGCCGCTCGGCGAGTTGCAGGAGAAGCTGGCCGAGGCGGGCGTGGACGTGGGTGCCGTTCAGGACGTGCGCATCGATGAGCTCGGCCCCACGGGACGCGTCACCCGGCTTACCGTCACGGGCACGCAGGGCTCCCAATCGATGCACGGGGCCGAGTTCCGTCTGGCCGTAGGTCCGGAAGTGATGAAGTCGACCCTCGTGGATCCCGGAAGTTTCCGCGTGGTGGAAGAACGCCTGGTTGCTGAGGGCACGGGATTCGGCCACGGCGTAGGGCTGTCCCAGTGGGATGCGTATAAGATGGCGAAGGAAGGCAAGAGCCCCGAGGAAATCGTGGAGGCGTTCTTCCAAGACATCGAGATCGTCAAACTGTGGGACTAAAGGTGGCACTGGCTGGCACCTCGGCCGGGGGGTCTGAAACGGGGTCGTCCGGCATAAAGTGAAGCAAATGAACGCCTTGCGGGGAGGAGTCGGCATGTCGGAGCGCCGGTCAATCAAGGCTGCAGGTTTGGAGCAGGTGCACGATTCCGCGCGGAGCAGTCCCCGCAGGCGGCACAACCTCGCGTTGAAGGACCGCGAGCACCTTACGATAGAAGGCGTCATCAACGTAGAGCGCTTCGACCGGGACGAGATACTGCTCGAGACGGATAGGGGAGTGCTCCTGGTGCGCGGCGAGGACCTTCAGATCAAAGAGCTCGCGGTGGAAGGCTCCGGAATGGTCGTGACGGGACTCGTGCACAGCTTGGAGTACCAGGCCGAGCGACTCGCGAGGCAGACGAAGGGGTTTATCGGCAGGCTCTTCAAATAGCCGGACGCCGGACGGTCGCGAGCACACAATAGAGGGCTGCACATACTATGGTACGGTCGACTCCGCCGGGAACCCAGTGTGTCCGGCGCTCAGAGGTGAGTTGCGTGCTCTCGTTGACCGGCCAGATGGTAGCCTTCTTCATGACCGTGCTCACGGGTATTTGCGTGGGCTTGGCCTTCGATCTGTACCGCGCCTTTCGCTCGGCCGTCGGCCCCGCGCGTTGGGTCAGCGCGCTATGCGATCTGCTTTATTGGATCCTGGTGACGCCCGTCGTCTTCGTACTCCTTTTGGCAGCGAATTGGGCCGAACTGCGTTATTACGTGGCGATCGGCATGGCGCTCGGCCTGTTCGTCTACTTTCAACTTCTCAGCGCCTTCGTCGTGTGGTTCTTGACCGGGCTGCGTCACGGCATAGGGGCTTTCTTTTCCGGTATCGGGCGGATGCTTCTGGCCTTTGCGCTTTGGCCCTTTCGGCTAGCAGGCGGCATCGGGTTCAGGCCGGGCTCCTCCTTTCTGAACCGGCCGGGAAGGCGTTCGCGGCCTCGGGTTCCACGGATGCGCTGGCGCGGTTGGCATCCGGGCCGGCTTTTCCGAACTTAACCTTTCGGCAACCCGCGCCGCGATTAGGGAGGAGACCCTCGCCCTGTGTGGAAAATACGCCACAACGAGGTGAGGCGCGTGCACACGGATGTCTTTACGGGCGGGCCGCCGCCTGAACGTCCCAGACCCCGCCGGCGACGTCGTCGGATTAAGCTTGCCCCGCGTTTTTGGGCCCTCCTCGCAGCGGTCGTTATCATCTACGTGGGATCAGCCTATGCCGTCGGCTTCCTGAAGATACACGCGCTGCACCGCCAAATCGCCGAAGCAGAGCAAACCCTGGCCCGCATCGAGGCCGAGAACGAGCGGCTGCGCAGGGAACTCGAGTACATAAATTCGGACGAGTACATCGAGGCCATCGCTCGGGAGCAGCTCGGTCTCGTTTATCCCGGCGAGACGGCGGTGGTCCTGGTCAAAACGGACGCCGATGCCGATCCCGTTGCGACCCAGCGCTTGTCATCCGGCTGGACCGCGCCCTCGGACCAGTGAGGGCCCCCCGCCTTTTGCAGATCTTGCATATGAGAACAAAGATATTGCATATTGGCCCTGGCGCGAAGGCGACGGGAAGGAGACGGGCAGTCCACCCCTAAAATGGAGCGCGGGGGAGGTGTTCGTGCACCATGCTTGATCACGCCAGACCCGTGCGTCTTGTGGCCCTCTGCCTTCTGGTTTTCCTCGTGGGGATCGGAGTGCAAGCGGAAAGCCAAGGACAACCCGCCTTAACCAATCCCGGCTTCGAGCTGGGGGAAGGCTTTCCCGGCTGGACGATCTTCTCCGGCACGCCCGATCTGTTTGAGCTGTCAACCGACGCGCTGAGCGGGAGGTACAGCCTGCGCATTACGGACCCCTCGGACGAGCAGGCGGTCGGATTGCGCAGTGAGCACGTCCCCGTGGAGCCGGGCGGCACGTACGCTGCTACGGTCTGGATTCGCACGGAGAGCGGTACGGCCCAGCTTTACCTGGAGTTTTGGGACGCGGCCGGAACCCGCATCGACGTGGTGTTCGACGGCGCTTCGGGCAGTACGTGGCGCACCATTCGCTTGGAGAGACAGGCGCCCGCGGAAGCCGTGACGGCCACGGTGCTGTTGTACGGCCACCGCGCGAACCGGGGCACACTCTATTTCGACGACGTCGAGCTGGTGCGCACGGACACCTCGTCCGCCCTCGACCCGGCCGTCCGCTTGTCGCGTGAGGTCTTGACGCCCCGGACGCCGGAATGGACCGAGCGGCCCGATCCCCGGGTCCGCCTTGCAGAAGGGTTTGATATTCAATTGCATTCCCATCCGCGCCTATTCGTGACGAAGGAAGACCTGGCGAACTTTCCGGAACGCGTTGCGGCCGGACCGAATCCCTTCGGGGTCGATCTGCGGCAGATGGTCTCGGACCTCACGGCCAGCGCCCACGGAGAGCGCCTGCGGGACCGGTTCACCCTGACCTACTACGGAGGCCATACGGTGACCTATCCGCTGCCGCCCGTGCAGCCCGCTCCGATGCCGAATCCGCCCGGCTACGTAGCAGGGCCCTATCCTTACTGGACGGCGATGGCCGGCCACTTGCGCGGCCGGCTTCAAACCTTGGCCGGGGCATACCTCTTTACGGGTGAACCGGCTTTCGCAGAAGCCGCGCGGCGCGATTTGTTGGCCCTTTCGGATTGGGAGGTTTGGTCCGATCCGACGTACCCTTGCGGCGGCGCAACGTGCCTTGACACCGGCTACCTGGTTGAAGGCGTCGCCTTCGCTTACGACGCCCTTTATGATTTCCTCGACGAAGACGAACGGGAGCGGATCCGGACGGCCCTCGTCGAAAAGGGGCTGCGGCCGCTCTACGCCGATACGGCCAACAAGATCGACCACAACATCCACATGGTGCGCACGGCGGCGCTCGGACTGGGCGCTTTGCTTCTCCTAGGAGAAGAACCGGGTATGGAGGCGTATTTGTCCCGGGCCTACGAGAACTTCCTGTGGTATCTCGACCAGCGCATCGACACCGGTCAGACTGAAGGTATGCTCTACACGTCGGTATCCCTTGAACACATCGCCAAGTTCGCCGACGCCCTAGAGCGCGTGACGGGCGACCGATCGCTTTTCGATCATCCGTACATCAAGGACGTCTTGCCTTACTGGGTGCTGTACGGGCAGGGGCCGCGGGCTTCCGGCCTGGTCAACTTCAGCGACTCGTACCTAGAGTCGTACTTCTACGTGACCATGCTCGCCATCGGCAGGGTGAACGACCTGCCCCAGGCCAACTGGTACATCGCCCAGGCGGGCGGAGGCGGGGCCCTCGCGCGGTTGCTTTACCTCGATCCTGCCGCCCGCGTAGCGCCGCCCCCCTCCGAATGGCCGACGTCGAAGGTGTTCGCCGACATCGGCTGGGCCTTTCTGCGCAGCGGGTGGGGTGCCAACGACGCCCTGTTGGCCTTTCAGTCGAGCGGGTCGCGCATGGGCCACAACCATTTCGACCAGAACCATTTCGTCTTGAACGTGGCCGGCGAATGGCTCATCAAAGACAATGGGTACCAGGATTACAACCCTGGCCCGAAAAACGACATGACCAACGGAACCCTCGGGCATAACGCCGTACTCGTGAGCGGCCGCGGCCAGACGGCGAAAGGCGGCGGGCGGCTGGTCGCCTCGTTCCTGTCGGAGGCCGTCGACTACGTGGCGGGCGATGCCGCCGCGGCGTATGCCGGTACGGACCTCGTGGGCTGGGTACGGCACGTACTGTTCGTCAAGCCAAGTCAAGTGCTCTTGGTCGACGAGTACGTGCTGCGCCACGACGAGGTGCAGCTCGCTTGGCTGGTCCATCCGAACGGCCAAGTCACCGCCGGCGACCGGCCTTTGCAGGTAGGCTTTAGCGGCGTGCTGGAACAATTCGACATCCGGCGTGGCAGCGCCGGCGTGACGACCCGGCTCCTTTGGCCCGCCGGGCAGAAAGCGCGTTTCCTCGAAACGCCGGGGGCGGAAGAGTACGGTCCGTACTTGCAGTTCGAACCCGAAGCAGCCGGCGGGCGCCTCGTCGTCGCAACCCTTCTGGACCTGTACACGACCGACCGGCTGCGCCTTTTCTCGGGCGATTACGACGTCACCGCTCTGCCGGTCGTGCAGGACGGAGGCCGCTCCCCGTTGCGCACGCAGGACGGCATTTTGTACCGGGCGGCCGAACCGGGCGACCGCCTTGTGCTAGAATTTTCGGTGCCCGCAGGCGACACGTACGAACTGACCGTCGCCTTCGCCACGTCCCAGACGTACGGCGCGGTGCAGCTCGAACTCGACGGCAAGCCTCTGGGTCCGGTGATCGACACGTACAGTCCCCGCTTCGGCGAGACGGGACCCATCGCCTTGGGGACCGCGGAACTCGAGGCCGGAAACCACACCTTAGGCTTGCGCATCGTAGAGGGTAACCCAGATTCCCGTGGACACTTCGTCTTGCTGCAGGCGCTGCGGGTCGTGCCGGCGGGCACCGCTGCTTCGCTCCTGGGCGCGCCGGCCGACTGGCACGAGTTGTCCTCGGGCCGGCGCGTCGCTCCGGTCGACTTCGACGGCCGGCGGCTGCGCCTTACCACCGCACAGGATGCCGGGCGCGATCTGATCTGGGTCGCCTTAGCGCCTTTCGACGAGGTGCCCGCGGAAACCGGGGGATTGGCCACCGACGCCGTCGTAGCTTGGGCTTTCGTCGATCCTCTGGAGCGCGTGCGGGGCTACGCTATGGCGGCGGGTCGCCATTTGCAGGTCGACGGGAAAACATATGTCGCGAGCACCGTGGAGATCAACGCGGCGCTGACCGAACGTTCGAGCGGCCGTTGGCTCCTGGAAATCGAGGCGGCGGAGGAAGGCAGCGTCAACCTGTATATCCCGGCCGATACTTTCACGGTCAAGGCCCAGGATGGATTTGAGCTTTCGCATACGGGAAGCGGGCCGCTCCGCCTGGAGGTGGCTCCGGGCAAGCTACGCGCCGAAGTGGTCGCCGGCGCCGGCTGACCGGAGCCGCCGGTCCGCAGCGTTCGGCGCGATAAAGGGGTAAAGACTGGTGCAGCAGCGCAGTAGAGCGATCGACGTCCACACGCACCTGAACACGCCGGGGCCGCAGCCGTCCGAAGAGGAACTCGAGCGGGCCATACGCACGGCTCGCTACTACGGCATCGAGCGCCTCGTCCTGCTCGGGAATTTGACGGCCATGGGCGGGCCCGACCCGTCCATGGCCGACGTCGCGGCCATAAACTCCCATACCTTGAGGGCCATGGCACGTTATCCCGAAACATACATCGGCTTCTGTTACGTCAACCCTGCCCATCCGGTCTCTTTTCTCCGCGACGAGATCGACCGTTGCGTGGTTCAGGGCGGGATGAAGGGATTGAAGCTTTGGATCGCGGTGAAGGCGACGGACCCGCGCCTCGAGCCCGTCATGGAAGCGGCGGCCGAGCTGCAGATTCCCGTGTTGCATCACGCGTGGTACAAACAGACGGTGTTCATCTACAACGAATCGACGCCGGCTGAAATCGCCGAACTGGCCCGCCGCTTTCCCGAGGTGCCCATCGTCATGGCTCATCTGACGGGCTGCGGCGCGAGGGGCGTGCTCGACGTGGCCGACCGGCCCAACGTCTACGTCGACACTTCGGGCGGACAGCCTGAAAGCGGCATATTGGAGTACGCCGTCGGCCAGCTGGGGCCCGACCGGGTGCTTTACGGATCGGACTGGCCATTACGGGACTTCGGCGTGCAGATAGGGCGGGTGCGGGATGCGGATTTGCCCGCCGACGTGTTGGAGCGCCTTCTGTGGAGAAACGCGGCGCGCCTTTTGCGCATAGAGGAGGATGCGCCTTGAAGCTCATCGACGTGAGCGTTTTCGGCGGCAGTTGGCCCTTTCGCGCCCATGCGCGGCGTACGCCCGAGCAGCTAAAGGCATACCTAACCGCCCGGGGCGTTGGGCAAGCATGGCTTGCCTCGGCTTCCGCGGTGTTTTACCCCGATCCTATGGCCGGCAACGAGGAACTTTTTGCCGAAACGGGCGAGGAGCCGTTTTTCATCAAGGTGGCGGTCATCGACGTGACCTTGGCCACGTGGGAGCGGGACCTGACCAACTGCTTCGAGCGGCTCGGTTGCCTAGCGGTCAAATTGTTTCCCAATTACCACGGGTACGGGTTAGACGATCCGCGGGTGCTCCGGCTCGTTGCGCTTTGCCGCGAGCGCCGCGCCCCCGTGTGCATCCAAGTGCGCATGATGGATGAACGGGGCCACCACACCTTGATGAAGGTGCCGGCCGTGCCGGTTGAGCAGGTCGTCGCACTGGCGCAAAGGGCGCCCGGCGCCCGCTTTCTGGTCTGTGGGGCCTACCAGGGCGAGCTGCACCGGCTGCGAGAGGCAGGGAACGTCTGGGCGGACCTTTCTTTCGTCGAGTCCGGCCATACCCTGCGTGTGGCTGTCAACGCCTTGGGCGCGCAGCGCCTCGTATTCGGCAGCCACACGCCGTTGCACAGCTTTGGCGCCGGTGCGGCCAAGCTCGACGTCCCGCCCGGGGACGTCGAGCCGGATACCGTGCGCCGCATCCGGGCGGAAAACGCGCTCTCCTTGCTCCGGGGATGATGGCTCGCCCCGGAGTTCGTTTGCTTTCCTTGGATGCCGGCTGCTATGCCCTCTCGAGTGTGGCGGCCTTGCGCCGGCGTCGTGCGAGCACGCGGCCCTATGCTCCGCGCCGGGTCACTGCGGATACGCCTCGGCCAGGACGCGGTTGATGGCGGCTTCGGCCCGCTCCAGAGCCTCCGGAATCGGCCGGGCGCCTTGGACGGCGGGATCGAGTTCCGCGCGCTTGGCGATTTGCCAGGTGCTCCAGTCGGGCGTCCACTCGCCGTGGAACATGTACGGTGTCGACTCCATCAGGGCCTGGTTCACCTTGGTCAGCTCCCAGTCGGGAATCAGCGCGCGCCGGGCCGGCAGACCGTACTCGTTGCTGATCAGGCGCAGCGTGTCGTAGCTCACGAGCTCCTTGACGATTGTCCAAACAGCCTCCATGTCTTGGCCGGGGCGCTTGATAACGGCCCACACGTTGGATCCGCCGTAGGCGCTGCGTCCGGCTGGGCCTGCGGGCACCGTCGTCACGCCGTAATTCGTGCCTTGGTTATCGACGTTCCGGATGGTCCACGAACCCACGACCTCCATGGCCACCCGCCCCAACGCGAACAGGTTGGCGCCTTGGCGGAACCCGGTCGAGCGGTCTTCGTTCACCATGCCGTAAAACAGCTCGAGCACCTGGGCCGCCGCCGGGGAGTTTATGGCGGCCGCCTTCCGGTCGGGCGTCAGGATCGAGCCGCCGTGGGCCCGCACCACAGGGTCAAAGGGCACGTTGCCGAGCTCCTGAACATGGAAGCCCCAAACGTCGGGCACTCCGTCGCCGTCCGTGTCCTGGGTGAGGCGGCGGGCCGCGATGCGCACATCCTCCCAAGTCCACGTAGGATCCGGATACACCATGCCCGTCTGGTCGAAAAGGTCCGTATTGTAGACCAGCACCCCGCCCACCCAGTCATAGGGCAGGCCGTACAGACCCGTTCCCGTCTCGAAAGGATAGCGCACTTCGTCCAGGGTATGGGGGAACCATTCGTCGGTCAGCCCGTCGCGCTCTAGGTACGGCGCGACGTCTACCACGCCGTTGTTCACCACGTACGAGAACAGCAGGGTGCCCGCCGTGTCGATGACGTCGGGCGCTACGTCGGTCGCCATCGTGAGCATCACTTTGCTCAGCTGGTCGGCCGTCGAAGTGTGCAGCTCCAGCTCCACTTGGATGTCCGGGTACTTCTCCTGCCACACGGGAAGCAGGTGATCACGCATGAGCTCAAAGCGGGGCAAAGAATATGTGGCCACCCGGACCGTCGTCTGAGCCCCGGCGGCGGCACCGAAGACGAGAAGGGCCGGGAGCAGGCACGCAAGAACGGAAAACACGACTTTGCGACCCATTATAGCGATTCCTCCCTTGAATTGTGATTATTTCCCTCGGCAAAGGGCGCCGAGGCGGAGGTGAAAAGCGAGGGCGTCACCCGGCCGGGCGCGGGCCCCGGATGCCGCCCGGGGCCCGTTTGCCGCGGCCGCACGGCGCCTTCTTACGTCGTCACCTGCTTCGCCTTTAAGCCTTGCGCCACTTTGCGCACGGCGGCGGCCATGTCTTCGATCTCTTCGTCGCGCATCTGCTCATGAAGCGACAAGACGACCAGGTGCTCCAAAATGTCCTCGCAGTTCGGACAGACGCCGGGCGCATACAGCTCTTCGTACTTGCGATCGGTGTACGGGCTGTTGAAGGGGAAATTGCTGTCGCCGTACGTGCGCCCGCCGTAGAGCACCTCGCTGCACAGGAAGATCGGCTTGCCGATGTAGCCGGCCCCTGCGGGCACTCCTTCCGCGCGCACCGCTGCGGCGAATTCCGCTGCCTTCCAGTCGACCGTGATGAGGGGATAAAACCAGTAGCTGTGTTCGCCGCCCGGGGTTACTTCTGCGGGACGAATGCCCGGCACGTCGCGAATTAGGCTGCTCAGGCGGTCGCCCAGTTCATTTCTTCTCTCGACGACCGCCCGGACCTTCTCGATTTGGGCGAGCCCCACCGCAGCCTGCAGTCCGTTCATGCGGTAATTGAGGCCGAGCGTCGTGTATACCCGGGCGTCGGAAACTTGTTTGCGCAGCCAGCCCTTGTCGGAGAAAAGGCGCATCTTGTCGGCCAGCACCGGGTCGTTCGTGATGCAAAAACCCCCGTCGCCCGTCGTAGCGTGCTTGGACTGCTGCATACTGAAACAACCGATGTGACCGAAGGTGCCTACGTACCGCCCGCGCAGCTTGGTCACGTAGGCTTGGCAGCAATCTTCGATCAAGACGAGACCGTGCTCCCGGGCGATTTCCAGGAACGGTTCGATTTCCACGGGGTTGCCCGTGAGATGCACTACGATGATGGCCCGGGTCCGCGGCGTAATCTTCCGGCGCACGTCCTCCGGATCCATGGCGAGGGAACCGGGAGCCGTATCCGCAAAGACGGGCACGCCGTTTTGGAAGAGAATGGGAATCACGGTACCCATGTCGGTAATCGGTGCCGTGATCACTTCGTCGCCGGGATTCAGGCCGAGCGCGCCAACGGCCAGGTGTAAAGCCGCGGTGCCCGATGTGGTCCCTATAGCGTACTTGACCCCGTAAAGCTCGCTCACGGCTGCCTCGAAGCGGCGGACCATGTCGCTTTCCGGCGCGAACAGGGTCTGCGACTCGAGCGCCTCCTTCAGCAGTTCGAGCTCGCGTGCGCCGAACGGTTTGCGTTTGGTAAAGGGTTCCGTGCGCACGGGTGTGCCGCCGTCGATCGCCAGGCGTTCCGCTGACATATGAAAGCCCCCCCTTAGGCAGAGGTACACTCATCCATATGTCCCCGCTTACACGAAGCCGGCCCGGGCCCCTTGTTCCCGATCGAGCGCACCATTCCACATATCTTGCATCGTTCTTTTCCCGGACGCAAGGCCCGAAGGAGAGGCAGCCGCTTTGCAGAACGATGTGAGAGGAGGGGTTCCAGCGTGATGCCGCGGCCCGTTTCGCTGCCGGCGGAAGGCTTTGGCGCACGGAACTTGGCCGGAGGTGAAAGCCGGTGCTCGACCTGGACGCCGCAAGACCGGTTCGTCAGGTGCTCGCGGGCTTGGACGGCGGCCAAGATCCCGCAGAGTGGTGGTCAAAAAGGCGCGAAGAGCTGAAGGCCGTCATCGAGGAGTACATCGGCCGTCCGCCCCTCGAACCTTTCGTGCCCCGACCCCGGATGGTGGAGGAAAGGCGAGCCGGGGCGTACCGGCACCTTGTCATCGCCTACGACGTCGAGCCGGGAGACGAGGTTCGCGCCCATCTGCTCATCCCGGATCGGCCGCGCCGGCTGCAGGGGGCCGCTGTGCTCTGTCTGCACGGCACGGCGGTCGAGGCCAAAGATACGCAGGTAGGCAAGGGCGCAAAACGGAACCGCGACTTCGGCCGCGTGCTCGCCCGGCACGGTTTCATCACGCTGTCGCCCGACCACGTGTGCGCCGGCGAGCGGGTCGTGCCGGGATACAAGCCTTACGACACGGCGCCTTTTTACGCACGGCATCCGGACTGGTCTGCGGTGGGAAAAGCCATCTGGGACGGGCAGCGCGCCGTCGACGTGCTGATGACCTTCGAAGAGGTGGACCCAACCCGCATCGGCGCAGCGGGCCACTCCTTGGGCGGGCACGGGGCCGTGTTCCTCGCGGCCTTCGATGAGCGGATAAAGGCTGCCGTATCGAGCTGCGGCTTGACCACCTGGGGCGGGAATCCAAAGCGGCTAAACTGGGCTCGCGACGAGTGGTACAGCTATATGCCGAAGCTGCGCGACGTTTTCCTGGAAGACCGCGAGCTGCCGTTCGATCTGCACGAGTTTGCGGCCTTGATCGCTCCTCGCGCTTTTTTGAACATATCCGGCATGGCCGATCCGACCTATGGAAACAACGAGACGCTGCCGGAGGCCGGTTTGCAGCTGCAGGCGCTCTGGGAACGGCTGGGAAAGAGCGAGCGCTTTGCCAACTTCCTTTTCGGCGGGGGACACGATGTGCCGGGCTACAGCATGGCACTCATCGTCCACTGGCTAGAGGAGATGCTCACGGCTTAGGGTAGAGAGGGGGCTTTGCGGTGCAGTCATCTACCCCGCTCTGGGATTACACAATTCAGCACGCCATGGACACGGCCGGGATCATCTGCCGCTACGTCTCGACGCCTACCCGCTACGCGTCGGGACGCCATCGGCATCCGGGCATCGGCATTGTCTACTGCGTCAAGGGAAGCGGAGTTTTCACCTTGGGCGATCAGATCTTGCCCTACTCGGAGGGTACCTTGGTTTACTTCGATTCGGAAGTGCCCCACCAAGTGCGCATGGAGACGCCGTATGACCGCTGGGACGTGTGCATTCGGCCCGAAACGGCGGCCCGGCTGCTGCGCAGCGAGCTGTTTCAGGACACGGCACGGCAGTTCCTTCCCCGCACGTTCGGCAGCCGCGTTTTCTACGTTCCCCCATCGGAAAGGGCCAGGCTCGACAACTTGTTCCGCGAGCTCGCGTACGAGGCGGAGCACCGGCGAGAAGGGTTCGACCTATACGTCCAGTGCAAGCTGATCGAGCTGTTCATCTTGTTCCGCAGGCTGTCGGGCACGGTGGCTACGGTGCGAGGCGGCAGGCCGGGGGCGATGAGGATCAACGAAATATTAGCGTACATTGACCAGCAGCTGCCCAACAATCCGTCCGTCGAGGAGATCGCCCGGGCCCTCCACTACAGTCCGTCGCACCTTTACCGCATCATACGCGCCGCGACCGGAAAGACGCCTTCGCAGTACATCAGGGAGCGTAAGATCGCCCGCGCGAAACACCTGCTGCTCGAGAGCCGGCTCACGGTCACGAGCATCGGGCGGGCGGTCGGTATGCCCAATGTGTCGTATTTCTGTAAGACGTTTCGGGCGGAGACGGGGTGCACTCCGCAGGAATACCGTCTGCGCCACGGGATTCGCACCGCCGAGGAGGACCTTCCATGCGACTGATCGACGCACACCAGCACGTATTTTGGCACGGACGGGACGACGCAGGCCTGATCGCCGACATGGACGCCCACGGCATTGACCGGGCATGGCTTCTCACGTGGGAGGAACCGCTCGCCGAGACGGGCTACGACTACTCCCGGGTCCTCGACCCTCGCCACAAGGTGCTGGGCGACGCCCAGGTGGCCATTCCGTTCGCGTCGGTAATGGAGGCCGTGCGCCGGTACCCTGACCGCTTCATACCCGGCTACTGTCCCCATCCCCTCGATCCCCGGGCTGCGGACAAACTGGAGGCGGCCATTGATATCCACGGCGTGAAGGTGTGCGGTGAGTGGAAATTCTGTTTGCCGATCGACGATCCCCGCTGCATCGAGCTGTTTCGCCGTGCCGGGCAGCGGGGCGTGCCGGTGGTCATCCATTTGGACGTGCCCTACCTGCCGCCCAAGGGAGGAAAGTACGTCGGGCACTACAGGTGGAAAGGCGGCACGATCGACAACCTGGAGCGGGCCTTGGTCGCGTGCCCGGATACGAACTTCATCGGGCACGCTCCGGGCTTTTGGCGGGAGCTGTCGGGTGAAGCGGACACTTGGCCTGAAGTTTATTTGAAACCGCCCTTGGCCCCCGGCGGACGCCTCTTGGGGATGTTCGACAAGTACCCCAATTTGTATGCGGACCTTTCCGCTGGCAGTGCGCTGCGGGCCCTGCAAGCCGATCCCGCCGTCGCGCGCGACCTGCTCATCCGCCACGCCGACCGGTTCCTCTTCGGCCGCGACTACTACGGCGGCGAATTGCTGCAGTTCTTGTCCGGCTTGGACCTTCCGCAAGACGTGTGGAGAAAGATTGCCTGTGAGAACGCCGAGCGGCTTATCGCGGAGGCGGGGCGTGGAGCGTCCCGTTAGTGGCGGCGAGTGCACCCGCTGCAGAGCCAGTCAGGTGACGACTGAGCCGCTGCGCGGCCAATCGCTGCGACGGGTCAGTGAACGCGGCGAGACGGTTAGGCGAGGTGCTGCTTGCCCTTTTCACGCCGGCGGTCAAGCCGTGCCTGCTCTTCATTTAGCGGAACATGCGACGAGGGTGCCTCACAATACAGCCTGGGGCTGTCCCGAAAGTGCATTCGGGACAGCCCCATGGCTCCAATTGAAGGGTGGCAGCCAGCCGTCTCTGTCTGTCTCTTCGCGTTTTCACAGCTAATGAGGCTGGGCATAGTTTCCAACGGCCGGTCACTAGTGGGCAGAGGCGCACAGCTTCCTCCCGGAACTCTACCGGGTACCCTTGTCTGCCTGCCATGATCTGACACCCTCTCCTAGCGTACTTTGCCCCGTATTGGATGTCCGCCGGATCGGGGCAAGCTCAGGGTCGATCTGCTTGCAAGGTGACCCAACCATGGGTCACAGGCCATGGTTGGTCACGTAGGTTGCGGCGGCGTAGGGTGCGGCGCCCGCGGCATCCAAGCTACCCGCGGTGTAGGCCGATACCAGATTCCAGTAGCAATCCGCGCCGCGGCTCCGTGACCCACTGGTGGGTCGCGGCAGCGGCAAAGTGACCCGCCAGTGGGATTCCCAGGGGCCAGAGTCTGCCGAAGAAGGGGGGTAGTCCCTCTGGCTCGACGTCACCGGATGGGGAAGTCCTGAACCGGATGTTTTGACGTTGACATAGTGCGCAAGAGGGGTTTATAATCGAGAGTACCCAACTATACCCTTGTGACTATAGTTGGTAAAAAAATACAGGAGGAAGAAATTCGCGCATGTCCCTAGAAGTGGGCAACATTGTGGAAGGCAAGGTTACCGGCATCACTAATTTCGGAGCTTTCGTGGAATTGAGCAACGGACAAACGGGTCTCGTCCACATCTCCGAGGTGGCCGATGCCTACGTGGAAAACATCAATGACTACCTAAAGGAGCAGGATGTCGTCAAGGTAAAGATCATTAACATCCGCGACGGCAAGATCGGACTCTCCATCAAACAGGCCGATCCGTCGTATCAGCCGCGAGAACCAAAGCGCGGCGGGCGGGGAGGGTTCCGGGGTAATCGCGGTCCGCGTTCTTTCGAGGACAAGTTGAGCCGCTTCCTGAAGGAGAGTGACGAACGCCTATCCTCGCTGCGCCGAAGCCAAGACTCAAAGCGGGGCGGCCGAGGGACAAAGCGCGATTTCCTGTAAACACGAATCGCTTGGAATCAAGTCACGCAACGCAAAGGGCAGTCTACGGAGCATCCCTGCCGGGGTGCTCTTTCCTTTTGTCCGGGGAACGGATAGACTGAATGGGAAGATCCCATGAAAGAGTTGATTCGCATCGAAACGCCTTGGGAGCCGCTGACTGACGAAGATTTTTCCATCGTCTGGGCGCAGCTTGGGCGCCGTCCCGAGGGTGCCATCGGTGTCGCCGTGCGCTGCCGCTACGGCCGGCCACAGGTGATCGCCTCGGCCCCTTTGCGCGTGGACGGCAAGGCGGTCACGCACCTGCCTACGGCTGCGGACGTCCGCTCCGTTTCCGTGTTTCCCACGCTCTATTGGCTCACGTGCCCCATGTTGCAGGCGGCCATCGGTCGCCTGGAATCCGCCGGCTGGATCGCCCGCTTGCGGGAAGAACTGGAGGCCGATCCGGCTGCGGCGCAAGAGCTCGATCAAGCCCACCGCCGCACGGCGCGCATGCGCACCGCGATGATTCCCGAGGCGACGTTGGAGCGGCTGCGGCGGGATTTTCCCGGGCAGGCCCGCGTGTTGACGGAGTCCGGCGTCGCCGGCATGCGCGACCGCCGCGACCGGTTTGCCGTAAAATGCCTGCACGCGCATTTCGCAGATTATCTGGCGACGGGCGAAAACCCCGTGGGGCGCCGGGTGTGGGCCCTGTTGACTTCAGGCGGCGTCGATCCCCGGGGGCTCGGCCCTTGCTTTGCCCGGAACAGGCAGTCTTGTCCCGGCAGCCCTCCGGATTTGGACGGACCGCAGGCCGTGATCGACGTAGGCAGCAACTCGGTGCGCCTGCTTGTGGCCCGGCGCGTGGAGGGCGGCTGGCAGCGGCTCGCGGAGGAGCTGATCACTACTCGCCTGGGCGCAGCCGTGGCCGAAAACGGCTTGTTGTCTTCGCAGGCGATTGACCGCACCGTGGAAGCGCTGCGGAGGCTCGCCGCCCAGGCAGCACGGTTCGGTGCCGCCAATCCTTTGGCAATCGCCACCAGCGCGGTGCGCGAAGCCGCAAATCGTGACGTGCTGCTCGTTCGGGCCTGGGAGGAGGCGGGCGTGCCCTTGCGCGTCATCTCGGGCGAAGAGGAGGGCGAGCTCTCGTTTCGGGGCGCGTTGACCGGCCTTCACGTGGCCGAGGATACGCCCGTGGTGATGTGCGATGTGGGCGGCGGCAGTACCGAGCTGATCGTCGGCGAGGGATCGGGGCGGGTGCAACACGTCTTTAGCTTGCCGTACGGCGCCGTGCGGCTCGCCGCACAGCAGGGGCAGCGAGAAGGCGTGCAAAGCGTCCTTTCTCGTTTGCGCTCCGATCTCGGCGAGGTCGTCCGAAAGGCTGCGCCGGACGTGACGTTTCGCGGCCGCGAGGCGACGCTGCTGTGTGTCGGAGGCACGGCGACGACCCTCGCCGCCTTGGACCTGCGTCTTTCCGAGTACGAGCCGGAACGCATCAACGGTTACGCGTTAACCGGAGAGCGGCTAGAGGACTGGCTCGACCGTCTGTGGTGGATGGACGTGGAGGAGCGCAAGCAGCTGCCGGGAATGCCCGCGGGCCGGGCCGACATCATGCCCTTTGGCCTCGCGATTTTGTCCGCGGTGGCCGGGGCGTGGAGCAAGTGGACCGGGGACCGGCTCGTGGTGAGCGACAACGATCTGCTGTACGGCGCGTTGCTTCGCCTGTAGAACGATTCGGGCATTGAGAAAGTGGGTATGCGTGGGAGGACTCCAATGCGCAAGCGGTCATTGTTCGTCTTATGTTTTGTCTTGGCTGTGGCAGTGCCGGCATTAGGCGTGAGTGATCCGCCGGAGGACGTTCAGCAAGGCGTCTCGGCGCAGATCGTCAGTATCAGCAGGACGGTGATTTACAATTACGATCACTTTGACGGGCCGGTGATCGTGTACGAGACGCCAAGGCCGCAGCTGACGGTGTCGGTGCTGATTCAACCGGTCGATGAGCCAGCGCTACAGGATGTTTTTCTCGCGAAGGTGCAAGTTGACGGGGAAGACCGCAACTTCTCGTGGACGTGGCGCATCGTGACCCAAGGCGGACGGCCGGCGTACGTGATCGACCTTCTGCTCGACGACGTGGCGCCGACTTTTTGGCAGCGTATCGTGGGCCGCACCGTTTCACTGGAGCTGGAGCTGTGGTACGGCGTGGAAGTGACCGACGGGCACCGGTTGGTAGCCGAAAAGCGCCCGGCGTTTGCGTTTGAGCTGGACCTTCCCTAGCAGGCTGTAGCGAGGCTGGTGCCGGGAGCGGGACTCGAACCCGCACGGGGGGTTACCCCGGGAGATTTTAAGTCTCCTGCGTCTGCCATTCCGCCACCCCGGCAAGATGGAACCGTCCACCGTCTATAATAGCATAGGAACCGGCGGCTGAGAATCGGGCAAAGCCGAAAAGGCGGTTATTTCCTGTCCCCTTTCTCGAGGCAACGGAAGGGCGATCGTATGCGCATCGACGATCCCGTGCCAACCCTGCTTCGCTCACGCAAGACCGAGGACCGGCTGAAAGGCCTGCGGCTTCTGGCCGAAAAGCCCTGCGCCGGCGATGTAACCTTGCTCCTTCCCCTATTGTACGATCCTTCCCAGATCGCCGCCTCCCGGGCAGTACGGCTATTGGCCGACCGTTCGTACCACGCGGCCGTGCCCAAGCTGTTGGAACGCTATCGATGGTACCACGAAGAACCGGTAGCCCGCGACCCCGGCTGCACGGTGCGCAGCGAAATCGTTCAGGCCCTGGGCGTCTTGGCCGGACGTCAGGCGGTCGACGTACTGCGCCTGGCCGTGCGTACGGTGCAGATCGAGACCGTAGCAGGCGGTTTGGAGGATACGGCCACCGGACTGCGGGCCAACGCGGCGCTTGCCTTGGCGAACGTAGTGGGAGTGGAAGCCGCCACGGACCTTGCCATCCTGCTTTTTGATATGAAGCCGAATGTTGCCGTACCGCCGAGCGAAGCGCCCTACGCCAAAGTGGCAGCGCGAGCGGCGGCAGCCAGGGCCTTGGGCCAGGTGGGAGGACCGCCCGCGGAAGCGCTGCTCGCCGCCAAACTGGCCCACCCGGCCGGCGAGGTGCCCGAAGTGTTGGTGGAATGCATGGACGCGTTGGTTGCCGTGGGTTCCGCTCGCGCGCTGGAGCTCATCGCCCCTCTGCTGAGGCATAAGGAGCCGTACGTAGTAGCGGGAGCGGCTACGGCTCTGGCGGCTTCGCGGGCCCCTGAAGTAGCCGAGCTGCTGCACGACGCCGTAGAGTTCGCCGTGCACGATGCCCGGGAATCGATCATCCTCGCCCTCGCCGCACTGCGCAGCGATGCGGCATTGGTCCACCTTGTCGCCTTGCTGCAGCATCCCGACGGCACCGTGCGTGCCGCAGCCGCCGAGGCTTTGGACAGCTTTCCGGCGTCCGCCGTAGCGGAAGCGAGGGAGCGGGCGGAAGAGCCTTCTTAGCACGTCTCGCCGCGCGCACCAAAGACGCACCTCACCCGCTTTGCTCGACCGGCCGCGCCTCGTGCAACAGGTGTTTGCGGAGCACGAAAATGCTGAGCACAAGGACGGAGCCGACGACGATGAACACGGCGCTGTTGCCCAAGAAGCCGGCAATGACGCCGCTTGAGATGGGCCCTACCAGGCCGCCCAGCGTCTGGGCCGACGTCTGCATGCCGAACGCCCTGCCGTGGAACTCCTTATCGACCTCGGTGGCGATGATGGCCGCGGCGACGGGCCGCAGGGCGGCGATGAACAGCCCGTTCACAAAGAAGAGCGCCATGAACACGAAGATGTGTCCGGTGAGCCCGAGCAGGATGCAGGAAACGCCGCTGCCGACGAGGGACAGGAACACAACCCGGTAGACGCCGCGCGTCTCGCTCATCCGGACCCAGCGTGCAGCGGTTAAGACGACGGCGATAGCCGGCAGCATAAAGGCCGCGGCGACGATGCTCTCGCGCATGCCGGCGTACCATGCCGACGGATTGCGTGTTACCAAGTCCTCGATGTGAAGGGCCAGAATCGGTTGGATGCCGACCATGCCGATGGTAGCCACGATGTTGATGAAGAGCACGACCCAAAGGGTAGGTGACTGCCAGGCTAGTTTCATGTCGTCGAGGATGGTGGATCGTTCGGTTATGCCCTTTGGTTTGTGCCGTTCCTCCACCAACAAGGCGACGAGCAACGCGCTGACCAGCACGGCCGCCGAAGAGACCCGCATGGCGCCCCGGATGCCAAACAAACCGGCCATGGCGGCGCCGAGCGCGGGACCGAGCATGTTGCCCGCCGCTACGGCCGTCTGGATGCCGGCCATATAGCGCCCGGCGTATTGCTTCGGCGAGTTGGAAGCGAGGAGCGCGGTCGACATCGGGATGAATCCCGTCAGCGCACCGTTCAGAAAGCGGCAGACGGCTAGCTGCCAAGGGGCTTGCACTATGCTCATGAGGAAGTAGATCAAGGACAGAGAGACCCCGGCTCGCACCGCCATCGGCTTCCGCCCGAACCTATCGCTCATCCTGCCCCAAATCGGCATCATGATGAGGGCCGAGGCAAAGTGCATGCTAAAGACGAGCCCCGACCAGAATGTGACCGTCTCGGGAGTGGTCCCTAATTCGTTTAAGTATAAAGGGAGAAACGGAATGACCTGGTTCCAGCTGACCCCGGCGAGAAACGAGGTGAGGGCCAGCACGTACAGGTTCCGCCGATAGTATGGAATCACTGAGCTACCTCTTTCGGATCGACACTCCCTTTTATCTTAACATACACGCATTCCCGCCGCGCCGGACGGATGTCCTGGGATTTGACGGTTCGTTCTCAGTTGTCTGCATGTTCCCCTTTGTACGCCGCATAAAGGAGCTCGATCGGATGGACGACCCGCACGTTGAGACCCCGCCGGCGAATGCCGACGGCGATTTGCAGGGCGCAGCCCGAGTTGCCGGTCGCCACGATATGCGCTCCGGTAGCCTCGATGTGGGCTATTTTCCTTTCAAGCAACCGCTCGCCCATATCCTGTTGCATGATATTGTACACACCGGCACTGCCGCAGCAGATATGGCTCTCTTCCAAGGGGACGAGCCGGAGTCCGGGAATTTGGGCCAGCAGTTGCCGCGGCTCGGAGAAGACACCTTGCCCGTGCAACAAGTGGCAGGCGTCGTGGTATGTGACGGTCGCGGGCAGCGGTCCCGGAGGTTCCAAGGTACGCTCGGCTAAGAACTCGCTCACGTCGCGCACCTTGGCCGAAAACGCGTTGGCCCGGGAATCGTCGCCGAAAAGCTCGCCGTAGTGCTTCATGGCGGAACCGCAGCCGGCGGCATTGACCAGTATCGCATCGAAGGAAGCGAAGACGTGGTCCCCGGGGGCGCATGCCGCGGCGAAAGCATCGAGCAGGGCGTGGGCGTGCCTGCGGGCCGTCTCTCGCGCTCCCGTATGCAGATGCAAGGACCCGCAGCATCCTTGTCCCTTCGGGATGATCACGTCGTAGCCGTTGCGTGCCAGTACATAGGCGGTGGCCACGTTGACGTCGGCAAACAGCACGCTCCCGATGCAGCCCCGGAGCAATGCGACGCGGCCCTTGGGTTCGCCCACGGCCGGGACGAAACCGTCGTCCATTTGACGGCGCAGCTCCTCTTCGTCCAAGGAGGCGGCTCCGCGCTGCAGGTAGGAAGGAGGCACAAGCTGCACCATTTTGCCTACGCCGAAGGGCAGGCGTTCCAATAGCGGCAGGAAACCCGGAATCTTGGCCGCCAAGCGCAAAGGCGACATCGCCGCGCGGATGCGCTTTGGATAGGGAAACAGCCAATCCCTCAGGACGCGCAACAAAACGCGGTGGCGGAGCGGCCGCAGCCTTGCCCTTTCGATGTGCTCTTTGGCGTCCTCGATGAGCTGTCCGTACGGCACGCCGGAGGGACATGCCGTGACGCAGGCCTGGCAATCGAGGCACAGCTCAAGGTGATGGACTACGTCCCGCGTCAGCTCCAGGCGCCCCTCGGATACGGCGCGCATCAGGTGGATGCGGCCGCGCGGCGAGTCGGCCTCCGACCCGAGCTCGAGGTACGTCGGGCATGAAGAAGTGCACATCCCGCAGTGGATGCAGCTTACATATTTGCTCACGTCGCCGAGGGGCCTAGTTGCCAACGGGATCAACCTCCTAGCAGCCGACCGGGGTTCAGCAAGCCGTCCGGGTCGAGCCGCCGTTTCAGTCGCTCGGAAAGGTCGTGGTGGGCGGCGCGGCGTCCCCACACGGGCAGGTGGCGCCTGAGCTCAGCCGGCGCCGACTCGATGACGAGGTTCGCGGAAACGAGACTGCGCAATAGCTCCAGGTCCCCCGTTCCCGGCGCTTCCAGGATCGATGGGGTGCCGTCGTCCACGGAGACGCTGCGAGCCGGCGGAATCGCCGCGGAAGCCTCGCCGACCAGCGCACCGAGGCGGGCGACGAGTTCCGGGGCGCCGGCGGGCACCGGATCGAAATACAGGTGGACGATCCCTGTTCCGGCGTGCGCCCACACCGGTACGCTATGCTCGAGGTCGCGGAAAAGCTCTTCTGCTCGGTCGAGGAAGGCGGCGACGTCGCTGCTTAGAAGGGATGCCCGGCAGACGAGCGCCTCGGCCCCTGCCCGGCGGGCTTCGAGCAAGGCATCGTAAGCCGGGCGCCACGGAAGCTCGACGCCCCGTAGGACGTTGCCGGGCGGCGCGGGCAAGGACGCGACCAAACTGCGAGCATACTCCACTTGCCACGACACGGCCGTGCGAGAACCCATGAAGCCGACGAAGATCCCGTACGGGGCGGGCATGTCGGCGGGCAAAAGGCCGGCCGGAAAGCGGAGCAGGGCCGCTTCGTTGGCCAGTTCCAATAGCACGGGTTCGAGCGTGGCGTCGAGCAGCGTTGCGATCAAGGGCTCAACGGCTTCAAGGCGCGGCAGCGGGATGAAAAGAAGCCGCGCCTGCTCGGGCCGTGGCCGGACCATGAACGTCAGCTCGGCCAGGATCCCCAATGTGCCCAAGGAGCCGGTCAGCAGTTTGGCCAATTCGAAGCCCGCCGCGTTTTTCACCACGCGACCGCCCACCTGCACGATGTCGCCGTTCGCCCGCACGAACCGCGCGCCGAGAAGGTAGTCGCGGACGGTGCCGTAGCCGAACCGCAGCGGTCCGCACGCATTGGTCGCCACGATGCCACCGGCGGTGGCCCGGGGCGGAAGGGGCGGATCGACGGGCAGAAACTGCCTGTGCTCGGCGAGACGGGCCTGCAGTTCGCGCAAGGGGCATCCGGCCTCGACCGTGATCGTCATGTCGGCGGGCTGGTAATCGAGCACGCGGTTCATGCAGGAAAGATCGAGCAGCACGTCGGCCCCGTCCGCCGCGCCGCCCCAGTGCGTTTGCGTGCGGCCGCCCACGGGCACGATCGACAGCCTGTGCATGCCGGAAAAACGCACGGCGGCAGCGATGTGCTCGATACGCCGCGGCCTCACCACGATCTGGGGTCTCACGCCGTCGACCGCATCCTCCTCGCTGGCCGGGCACACCTCGGCCGGCGGATCCGTGGGAGCGGTTTGCGCCAGCCAGTTGGCAAGGGCAGAGATGAGTTTGTCGGCGTAGGCGGCGCTTTCGGTCACGACGCGCTGGCCTCCTCTTGCGCCTCCGCGGACAAGCCGTCGCCTGCGGTGGTACCCGCAGGGAAGACTTTCCCGGGATTGCACAGGCCGCGGGGATCGAAGACGGACCGGACATCATCCATCAGCTTCAGGTCGTCCTCTGAAAACATCCGGGGCAAAAACTTGGCCTTCTCGATTCCGATGCCGTGTTCTCCCGTGACCGTTCCGCCGAGCCGCATGCATTCCGCCAGTATCTCGCCGCTAGCCGCGAGTACGCGCCGTACCTGTTCGGGATCGCGCTCGTCGAAGAGGAGAATCGGATGGATGTTGCCGTCTCCTGCATGCATGACATTCGCGATGGGAATATCGTATTCGGCGCTGACCCGGGCGACGTGGCGCAGGATATGGGGGAGCTTCGTGCGGGGCACGACGCCGTCTTGAATTACGTAGCTGGGTGCAAGCCGCCCCATCGCCGCAACCGCGAGCCGCCGCGCCTGCCACAGCTGGGCCCGCTCTTCGGCCGTCTGTGCCATGCTGATTTTCCGGCTGCGGTGAGCTAGGCAGATCTCTTCGATGCGCCGTATGTCCTCGTCGATGCCGGCTTCGAGTTGGTCGAGCTCAATGACTAAGATGGCGTCCGCATCGGTTGGCAGGCCGAGTTGAAAAGCCTCCTCCACCGCTTGGATCGTCGCCCGGTCCATCATTTCCAAGGCCGACGGGATGATGCCCTGGGCGATGATGGCCGAGACGCACTGGGTGGCATCGTCGACCGTGCGAAAGGCGGCAAGCAAAGTGCGCAGGCTGGGCGCGAGCCGGATAAGGCGGACGATGGCCCGCGTGACGATGCCCATGGTCCCTTCCGCACCGCAGAGGAGGCCCGCGATGTCGTACGCTCCGTCGTGGCTGGGTGCCCGGGCGGAGGTCCACATGACGGTGCCGTCGGGCAGTACCAGCTCGAGCGCTTCGACGTGGTTGGCCGTGACCCCGTACTTGAGCGTGTGGGGCCCGCCCGCATTCTCGGCGATGTTGCCGCCGATCGTGGCCGCACCTTGGCTCGAAGGATCGGGGGCGAAGTGGTAGCCGCGTTTTTGCGCCACCTGTCCGAGCTTGAGGTTGATGACGCCAGCCTCGACCAGGGCTAGGCGGTTGCGGAAGTCGACGGCCAGGATGCGGTCCATGCGGGTGAGAGGAATGACGACGCTGTTTTGCAAAGGAGTTGCGCCGCCGGAGAGACCCGTTCCGGCGCCGCGGGGCAGGAAGGGGATGCCGTGCGCGCTCAAAATTTGCACGACCCGCTGCACTTCTTCGGTCGAGCCGGGCAACACGACGGCCGCAGGGAGGAAACGCTCGACGGTGAAGGCATCGCACTCGTATACGACGCGGTCGCTTTCCTTAGTCAGTACGTTGGGCGCTCCGACAACTTGGACCAGCTGATCGATAACTTGGGACGGTAGCAATTGTCGGCCCCTTCCACATAAGACGGATCGAGTGTGTGAGTTGATTATAGCAAAAAGCAGAGCCCCCAAGAAGGGCCCTGCCGTGTAGGGAAATCCTTAATGTGTGCCTCGATCTTGCGCTGCGGGCGGTTACTTTTTCTTGTTCCCGCTTGCGGGCTGCGACAGGATGTCGTCGATGAGGCCGTATTCTTTCGCCTCTTCGGGTGTCATGTAGTAGTCGCGGTCGGTGTCACGGGCTATCGTTGCGACGTCTTTGCCCGTGTACTGGGCGAGCAGTTCGTTCAGCCGGTCGCGAGTGCGCAAAAGCTCCCGGGCATGAATTTCGATGTCGACCGCCTGGCCTTGGGCGCCGCCCCAGGGCTGGTGGATCATGACCTTAGCGTTAGGCAGCGCGTACCTGTGCCCCTTTTCTCCGGCTGCCAACAGGAACGCACCCATGCTGGCCGCAAGACCGACGCAGATGGTGCGCACCCGGGGACGGATCAGCTGCATCGTGTCGTGAATCGCCAAGCCCGCCGTAACGCTTCCGCCCGGGCTGTTGATGTACAGGTTGATGTCCTTTTCCGGGTCTTGGGCTTCGAGGAAAAGAAGCTGTGCGACGACGAGGTTGGCTACGTGGTCGTTGATTGGACCGCCCAGGAAGATGATGCGCTCCTTAAGCAGCCGGGAGTAAATGTCGTAGGCACGCTCGCCGCGGTTTGTCTGTTCGATGACCGTGGGAATGAGAACCATTTTTGTAGAACCCCTTTCATTCCGTGACGTGGAACCTGCCGTGCACGAGTTTGACCTTTCCTGACCAAGGTCATTATATACATTGCCGGCTTCCTTTGTCAAACGTTTCGTAATGGGACCCGGGGCGCGGTTTGGGCCGGTTTGGCAGCTCGCCCTGCGCCCGGCGGCGGACGAACGCGCGGCAGGAGTCGCGGCAAGGTCTATAGTACTCGCTTTGGGTGCCGGAAGGGAAAGAGACGGAGGTGACGAACGGTGGAGGGAACGAGATGGACGCAGTGGCCGGTTCTATTGAGGGCAGGCGGCACGCCCCGTTGGGTGCCTCCTGTCGTGGGCCGGGCCATCGCCGGCGCGCACGCGGCGGGCGGGCCGGCATGTGCGGTGCCGGCAGGCATACGCATCGACCAAGCGGAAAGGCGCGTTGAACTGCCCGAGCCGACGGACGGTGCCGGGGCCCGGAGTTTGGCCGCAGACTTGGCGGCGACCTGTGCGGACCTGCTTTCGCTCGCGCTGCAGCACCCGGACGTAGCACGCCACGTGTTTCAACAGACGGCTTTGCTATGGCGCGCCTACCGGGAAGCCCGGGAGCTGCCGGTGCGTGGAGAATTCGAAGCGGAGCTCGTGCAGGCCGTAGCGGCGCAGCTGTACGCCCGGCATCCCGAGCCGTGGCTGATGCGGCTCGTGCGCGATGCAGAGCGCGGGCGCATCGACACGCTGCACGTTTGGATCGATGCCCTATACGAAGCAGGGGTGAGGGGCCGCGGGTAATACCTCGATCACTTCGGCCGCGGGAAAGGAGGCGGCGTCATGAAACGCAAATCCAGCGTCGACGAGATACGGGCCCGTTTTGACAAAGACGTGGAACGGTTCTCCAACTTGGAGACGGGCCAGACGGCCACTGTCGACGCGGCGTTGGCCATGGCCTTGGTTGCCGAAACTGCGGCTCGCGTCACGCCCCATGCCCGCACGTTGCTCGACGTCGGGAGCGGCGCAGGCAACTACACCTTGAAGACATTACAGTTTCTGCCCGGCCTCGACGTAACCCTTATTGATCTGAGCCGTCCCATGCTCGACCGGGCCTGCGAGCGCCTGAGGCAGAGCACGGCAAAGCGCGTACGTCCCATCCAAGGCGATATCCGGGACGTCGAACTGGCACCGGAATCCTTCGACATCATCCTCGCCGCGGCCGTCTTGCACCACTTGCGCGAGGAGAGCGAATGGCAGACCGTCTTCGTCAAGTTGTACCGTGCTCTGGCTCCCGGCGGTTCCCTTTGGATCTTCGACATGGTCGAAAGCGACATCCCGGCGGTGCAGGAGCTGCAGTGGCGCCGCTACGCCGAGTACCTGGAGAACCTGAAGGGACCTGAGTACCGCGACCACGTCTTCGCCTACATCGAACAGGAAGATACCCCCAGGTCTCTCATGTTCCAGCTCGACCTCATGCGGCAGGTCGGCTTCTCCAAGGTCGACGTCCTGCACCGAAACGGCTGTTTCGCGGCCTTCGGCGGGGTGAAAGCGGCGCGTTAGGTCACCGCCGGGCCCCGAGCCAAAGGAGCAGGCCTACGCTTAAGGTCACGAGGGGGCCTTGGATGACGGCGAGGACCGCCTGCCACCTGAAGGAGTCGAGCAGCATGTCGACGGCTCCGACGAGGCCTCCGACGACCAATATCCAGCCCAAGACAACGGCGACGGAACCGACATTGAGTGTTCTCATCGAGCCTTCCTCCCTTCCTTTTGGCTCCAGATTATGCGCAGGGGACAGCGCGCGTCCCAAGCGGGCGCGCGGCCTTCCCCCGTCTCGGTTTTCACGGGCGGCATCTACGACCTGACAGACCGCCCACCTATTCCCACCTCGGAACGCGTCAGATGGCCTTGTAATCCTGCAGCTCCTACACAGACTATGCGAGACGAAGGGAGACTGCCGGATGAAGCATAAGGACGCAGCGAAAGTTGCCTATTTCTGCATGGAGTACGGTCTGAGCGAAAGGCTGCCCATGTATGCCGGCGGCCTTGGGGTGTTGGCGGGCGACACGCTGAAATCCGCCCACGACCTCGGAATTCCCATGGTGGGCATCGGCCTTCTGTGGCAGGAGGGGTACTCTCGCCAGGTCATTCGGGACGGGTGGCCGCACGACGAGCCGACGCCCTACGAGCGGGACATGCTGGAGGATACGGGGGAGCAGATCACCGTCTACGTGCGCGGAGCGGAGATCCCCGTCAAGATATGGCGCACCACCGCGTTCGGCAATGCCCCTCTGTACCTACTCGATTGCAACGTGCCGGGCAGCGATTTTTGGTGGGTCACGAAAAGGCTCTACGGCGGGGCCGAGCAAGACCGGGTGGCGCAGGAGATCGTCCTCGGCATCGGCGGGGTGCGAGCTCTGCGGCGCCTCGGCATCGACGTCGAGGTGTATCACTTCAACGAAGGACACGCAGTGCTCGCGGGGGTCGAGCTCATTCGGGAGAAGATGAACCAAGGGATGGCCTTTCACGAAGCTTGGGGCGCGACCCGGGAGGAGGTCGTCTTCACCACGCACACGCCGGTGCCCGCGGGCAACGAGTACCACGACCACGGCCTCTTGCAGTACATGGGCGCCTACAACGGTCTAAACTACGAGCAGATGGAGCTCTTGGGCGGCGATCCTTTCGGCATGACCGTCGCCGGGCTGCGCCTGTCTATGGTCGCCAACGGGGTGGCGAAACTCCACGGCATCACGTCGCGGAACATGTGGAGTGACATCGACGATGCCGCGCCCATCATCGCGATCACGAACGGTGTGCACCAAAAGACGTGGCAAGACGAGGGCATCCGGAAAGCGGCGGGGAGCCATCTGGCGCTTTGGCGGGCCCACATGGCTGCGAAGCGGCGTCTTTTGAAGGCGATCCAGGAACGCACCGGGGCGCAACTGGACGAGCGGAAGCTGCTCATCGGATTTGCCCGCAGAGCCGCGGCCTATAAGCGGAGCGACCTGATTTTCCAACGCCCCGACGTCATCGAGCCCCTGTTGCAAAGCGGGCAGGTGCAGATCGTGTTCGCCGGCAAAGCCCACCCGGACGATCGGGCGGGCCAAAGCATCATCTCGCACCTCGTGCAGATGGCCGCGCGGTTTCCGAACAGCGTCGTGTTTATCCCGAACTACGACATGGAAATCGCCAGGCTACTGGTCAGTGGCTGCGACGTGTGGCTGAACAACCCGCAAAGGCCCTTGGAGGCTTCGGGTACGTCGGGCATCAAGGCGGCCATGAACGGTGTGCTGAACCTGAGCATCCTCGACGGCTGGTGGCCCGAAGGGTGTTGGCATGGAAGCACCGGCTGGCAGATCGGCGGCGGCTACGAAGGGCCCGGGCAGCACCAGCACGACTTGGTCTCGCTATACGACGTGCTGATGAACGAAGTGATGCCCACGTTTTACAAGGACCGGCCGAAGTGGATCTCGATGATGCGCGAGAGCATCGAAATGGCTTGCACCCGGTTCTCAAGCGATCGCATGTTGATGGAATACCACAATCTGCTTTACCTGCCGGCGGCTACGCAGAAGCGGGTCGCTCTCAGCCGGGTCTAGCGCCGCACCGGACGACCCTTGGCGCCCGCAGTTTACGCCGCACCGTCGGCTTCGACGTGCAGTCCGAGGCCGGCCGCCTTCTTGAGAAAATACATCATTGCAATGAGGGCGGGAACCGGGAGAAGCAGGAACGCTTGGCGGAACGTCCAGATCGCAGCCACCCTGCCGGCGAGATACGGCACGAGCATCGGTCCGAGCTGCCCCAGGGCGAAATAAAGGTAAAGCCGTTCGGCTCCCCGGGGCTGCCGGCCTTGGAGCGAGATCAGCGCCGGCGCGATGCCGCTGATGCAAAGGCCCGTCACGCCGAAAAGCGCTAAGGCGAGGGGAACCGTCGTCGCCGCCGTGGCTGCCAGGACGGCCAGGGCCCCGGCGATGCCGCACAGTGTGACGACGGAGGTGAGCCGCATCCCGCGGGTCAAGCGGCTCGTGACGAGGCGCCCCAATGCGATGCCCGTCCAAAACAGCGACAGGCTCACGCCTTGCCATGCGGGCCCCCCGCCCAAATCCTCCTTCACGTATGTGCTGAGCCAGGAGTTGAAGACCGACTCGGCCGCGAGATACATGATGAGGGCAAGGGAAAGGGCCCAGAACCATCCGTGAAGGGCCAAGGGATCGGCCGAGGGCCCGTCCTGCGGCACGCGCAGCCGGGGCAGCGTGCGGACGAGCCAAAAGACAATGGGAAGTCCGAGCACGGCGCCGGTCCAAAAGACGGTGCCCCAGCCTAACGTGGAACTGGTCAAGCCGGTAAACAGGGGCCCCGACACGGCGCCGAAGGCGAAGGCCGATCCCACAAGGTTTTGGTATTTGTTCCCGTCCGCGCCGTAAAGCAGCTCGATGAGGGCGAAGACGGTGACCTGAGCGTGCACCGAGGCGGCGCCCAGGAAGAACAGCACCGAGCACAGGAGCCATACCGAGCGCGACAGAGGCACCGCGGCACCGGCTAAGATGTACAGGGACGTGAAAAACAGCAGACAGCGGTCGTAGCCGAAGCGGCGTGCGATCCGCCTCCCCGCCAGGAGCACGAGGAAGGCGCCGGAAAACTGAAAGGCGAAAGCAACGCCGAGGGCGGTCTCGGGAACGCCGAACTGTTCTGCGACAGCGGGTACGGCCGGACCGACGGAGAACTGCACGAAGGCGATGAGAAACATAATGGCTCCGAAAACGTAAGGACGCGGGGCGTCCGAGCTGCGGTGCATAGAGCGATGACCTCTTCCTTGTGCGGGATGATTCGGCCGAATGTGCCCATCCCATTATATCGCAGAGGGTGGGTGCAGTGCAGGAGGAGACATCGGAGGGAAGGAAAAAGGGGCTGTACCAAAAGTTCACCCGGGAGAGCCCCGTTGGCAGGATGACCCAACCATGGGTCACAGGCCGTGGTCGCCTTCACCGGCGGTGCCGGTCGCGACCGCGGCGCCTGCGTAATCCCTGCTGGCGGCGGTGCGGGCTGCCACCAGATTATGGTAGCAGCCCGTGCTGCGGCTCAGGGACCCACGGGTGGGTCGCTGAAGCGGTAAAGTGACCCGCCAGTGGGTCATTCGCAAGGGAGAGTGACCCAATCATGGGTCACATGGCTCCAACAGAACGGTGGACGCTAGTCGCACCTGCCCTTCTCCCGGCGCTTCCGCAGCTAAACGAGCTGGAAACAGTTTCCAACCGATCCGGCCGCTGCCGGACAGAAGGGGCTGTCCCGAATGCACCGTTGGGACAGCCCCTCGGTATCCGACGCGTATGCTTCGATGGGAGAAAGCGCGGGCAGCGGCCGTTAAGCCTTAGCTGCCTTGTACAGCTCGTTTACCTTATCCCAGTTCACTACGTTCCAGAAGGCGGCGATGTACTCGGGCCGGCGGTTCTGGTACTTCAGGTAGTAAGCGTGCTCCCAGACGTCGAGACCCAAAAGCGGCGTGTCGCCCTGCATGATGGGGCTGTCCTGGTTGGGTGTGCTGTAGATGGCCAGCTCGCCGTCTTTCTTCAGCACGAGCCACGCCCAGCCGGAGCCGAAGCGCCCGGCCGCAGCCGCCGAAAACTCCTCTTTAAACTTGTCGAAACTGCCGAAGGCCTTGTTGATCGCCTCGGCGATTTCGCCGGTAGGCGTGCCGCCGCCGTTCGGGCTCAGGATCTCCCAGAACAAGGAATGGTTCGCGTGGCCGCCGCCGTTGTTGCGCACCGCGGTGCGAATCGCTTCGGGCACGCTGTCGAGATCGGCGATGAGCTCCTCGACGGACTTGTCTTTCAGTTCAGGAGCCTTCTCCAAAGCGGCGTTCAGGTTGTTGACGTATGCTGCATGATGCTTGCCATGGTGGATCTCCATGGTTTGCGCATCGATGTGCGGTTCGAGGGCATCGTGCGGATACGGAAGTGCAGGCAGTGTATGTGCCATACGAAGAAACCCTCCTTGGAAAATGTTGGGTGTGGCCGTGGGGTGCTTACCTTCGGCCGAGGTCCGCACCCCGCACGTCCCCATTATAACATATGTTTGCCTTGTCATGGGCATTTATCCCAGCGGGGTAGTCTCGGTCCCGGGACAAATGACCCCGGAGCGCGCGAAGGGCACGTAAGGGAGGAAAAGATAGGAATCGGCACAATGACTTCAATGGACTGACTACGGGGCGCGAGGTGAGGCGCATGGTGCGGCATACAGTCGGCGGTAAAGGACACGTTCTCTTGCTCGTCCTGGCGAGCCTGCTCGTCATCGCCCTGCCGGCCGGTGGTCTGGCGGCGCTCATCGACGAGCAGGTGCTCAGAACCGAGGTCGCAGCCGGGATCGACTTGATCAAAATTCGTCGTTTCGACGAGGCGGGTTGGCTCAACATTTTCGCTTTAGAAATCGATCGCACAAACCCCCACGTCTATATCGATACGCTGCTCGGCCACGGCATTTTGACCGAGCCGCAGGAGGTTTCCGTCATGGCGCGGGAGCGGGGCGCCGTCGGGGCGGTGAACGGCGACTTTTTCTACATTAACACGTCGGGCGCGCCCATCGGTCCCCACGTGCAGTCCGGTGAACCGGTGAAGTCGGGTTCCGCCGGGCGGCATTTAGGCATCGGTTTTCCCGAGGATCCCGCCCTGCCTCCCGTCATGCTGCCTTTCACACTGCAGGTGGAAGCGGAGTTGCCGGACGGCAGCCTGCTGCGGGTCGACGGCCTCAACGACCCGCAGCTCGGCAGCGGGCAGATTGTCCTCTATAACGAATTCTGGGCGGAACGCGCTCCTGGAGCCGACTGGCCCGACCTGGCCGGCGTCTCCGGCCTCGTGCATGTCGTAGCCGACGCCACGGGCAAAGTGGTCGCCGTGCGCACCGACGAGCCCGGACCGGCCATCCCCCCCGGCGGCGTGGTACTGGCCGGCAGAGGCAGCGGCGCCGTGCGGCTGCTCGAAGCGCTGGCCGAGGGGGACACGTTGACGTGGCGGATCCGCCTCGCAGCGGATGCGCAATATGCGGCGGTGATCGGCGGCAATCCCGTGCTGGTGCAAGGGGGAAGGGTGCAGCCGGGGCTTTCCACAGACGTGCACCCCCGTACCGCGGTCGGCTATAGCGCCGACGGCACCAAAGTTTGGCTGGTTGTCGTCGACGGGCGCAGCGCGAAAAGCAGGGGCGTTTCCTTGCCGGAACTCGCCCAGATCATGCTCGATTTGGGCGCGCACCATGCGCTCAATCTCGACGGCGGCGGATCGGCCGCTTTGGTCGCCCGCAGCCTGATCACCGGCGAGCCGGAGATTCAGAATGTCCCGTCGGACGGTGGGGAGCGCAGGGTGCCGAACGGCGTCGGGGTGTTCTATACCGCACCGGCCGGAGAGCCCGTGCGCGTCGTCTTCCCGCCCCCGGCTCCGGCGGACGAGTACCGGCTGGCCGCCCCTGAACTGCGGGTGGCGCCCGGCGGGCTGCTCGCCGTCGGCTACGCGGCGGTCGACGCCTACGGCAATCCCGTGGCCGACGCGGGCGATGCGGTTATTTGGAGCGTGGAGCCCGAAACGTTGGGCACGTTGGAAGGCCCGGGCCTTTTCCGGGCCGCGGAGCCGGGTACGGGCCGTATTGTCGCACGGCTGGGCGACACCCGGGCGGAGCAGCCCGTGCGGGTCATCGGCCCGCCCGTGGGCTTGGAAGTGACACCGTATTCCTTGTCCCTTGAGCCGGGGCAGGCCGTTGAGCTCGCGGTGACGGCCGTCGACGCGCTCGGCTTCCGGGCGCCCGTCGATCCGCGAGACATCACCTGGGAGCTGCGGGGCGAAATCGGCCAAATCGACGGCTTCACGTTCCAAGCGGCGGAAACGAGCGCCTCGGGCGCCCTTCTAGCCCACTTCGGCGGGATCACGGGCAGCGTGCTCGTCGGCATCGGCGGTGAACCTACTCTCCTCAGCGATTTTGAAACCGCCGGCACCTGGCGCGGCACGGTTTACCCGGCGCAAGTGCGGGCGACGATGAGCTTCATTGCCGACCCCGACTTCGTCTACCGCGGGGAGCGGGCCGTGCGGCTCGACTACGACTTCACCACGACGACGGCTACCCGGGCGGCGTACGTACAGCCGAGCCCCACCTACATGCAGCTGCCCGGCCGTCCCCTGAAGCTCGGCGTGTGGGTGTACGGCGACGGCAAGGGCGCCTGGATGCGAGGGCAGATCGTCGACCGCCACGGCGTCACTTCGCCTATCGACTTTGCCATGAGCGTCGACTGGGTAGGCTGGCGCTACGTCGAAGCGACCATTCCCGAGGGCACGGAATACCCGATTTCCTTGCGCAGCATTTACGTAGTCGAGACGCAGCCGGCGAAGCAGTATACGGGCACGGTATATTTCGACGAGCTGTACGCTGTCTACGCTCCGGATCCCGATCCGAGCCTCTTGCCCGACCTGCCGCCTATCGTCGATCCGAGAAACCGCCCCTTCGTTTCGGAAGAGGTGCTTTTGGACGACGACACCTTCCGTTTCGTGGTGTTCGGCGACAGCAAAGTGGAAGCGGGAAGGAGCACCGCCCAAGGCGCGCGCATCTTGGAGCGGAGCATCGAGGCCATCAACGGGCTCGACGTGGCCTTTGCCCTTTACACCGGTGACTTGGTGGAAAACGACAACCCGGCCCATTACGAGTTCGGCAAGGCGTACCTCGACCGGCTCAACGTGCCCTACTACTTCGCCCCGGCTAATCACGAAATCGCCGGCACGAATTCCTTTGTCAACTTCGAGCGGTACTTCGGGTCCACCTACGACGCCTTCACGTACAATAATGCCCTCTTTATCAAGTTGAACACGGCGCGGCCGGGCCTGCGGGTCTCCGATCCCGCCCAGTGGCCTTGGCTCATCGAGCTGCTGGAGACGGCGGACGTCGACCACGTGTTCATCTACATGCATATACCGTCCGTCGATCCGATGCCGGGGGGCACAACCGGTTGGTCCGATCCGCTGGAGGTTGACTTCTTTGAAACCTTGCTGGCAAAGACGGCCGAGCGGGTGGAAAGCGTGTACGTGTTTACCGGTCACGTGCACGGCTTTGCCCGGCGGGCCCGGGACGGAGTGCAGTACTTGACGACGGCCGGTGCGGGCAGTCCGTTGTACATGCCCCCTGACCGCGGCGGCTTCTTCCACTATACCGTCGTCACCGTGTCGGGCGATGAGGTGTGGTATGAAGTCGTCCCGCTCCTCGAGCGCATCTCGGTCTCGGCCGAACGCACGCTGCTGGCCCCCGGCGACGAGTTGCAGCTTTCCGCCACGGGAACGGCCCCTTACGGCTACGTGCAGTTTCCCCTGACCTATCCGGCCCAGGTGCGCTGGACGGTCGACGATGAAACGGTAGCCCGCATCGATGCCGCAACGGGCCGCCTGCATGCCCTCGCGCCCGGCCGGGTCGTCGTCACCGTCGAGTCGGGCGGTCTGGCGGCGAGTGTGGAAATCGACGTGATCCGCGCTGATCCGGACCGGTAGCCGCGTGTCTCGGGACGGATTGTTCTTGCCGATCTTGTCCGTGCCGCTCCCTCCGATGGAGGAACCGCGCGCCGGAAAGTAGAAAGCGGGGATGATACGACGGGAAGGCAAAGGACGTGTTACAGATCGTAAGGCGTAGGGACAAGCGGGCCGAGGTAGTCATCTACACCGACGGGGCCTGCAGCGGCAATCCCGGTGCGGGGGGCTGGGCGGCCGTCTTGCGCTACGGCGAGCACACGAAGGAGATCGCCGGCGGCGAGCTGCATACGACGAACCAGCGCATGGAGCTTACGGCAGCTATCAGGGCGCTAGAGGCTCTAAAGCGGCCTTGCCGCGTACGGTTGCACAGCGACAGCGCGTACTTGGTCAACGCCTTCCACGAAAACTGGTTTGCACGGTGGCAGACGAACGGCTGGCGCAACGCGAAAGGGGATCCGGTGGAAAACAGAGACCTTTGGGAGCGCCTGCTGCAGCTGAGCAAGGTGCACGACGTCGAGTGGATCAAGGTGCAAGGCCACGCAGACGACGAGCTGAACAACCTGTGCGACCGGCTGGCCCGGGAACAGGTGAAGCGGCTCAAGGAGTCGGCCGAAGGCCTGGATCGTCGGAAAGGGACCCAGCCCGACGCATGAGCTCTGATTCCTCCGGCATAGGTTGGTGAGAGAAACGCCAACGGCATGCTGGAGGTAGAGGTATGGCGGACGGACGGGGCACGGAACGTGTCGCGGTGCGAGCCCACTTCGGGGCTGTGCGCGGCGGCACCCTGATGGGCCTTCTGACGGCTGGTATCTTGGCATTGATGTGCGTCTACATGGCTGTCTCCGCCACGCAAGAAACGCCGCTCGCGGGCGTGCGCATCGCTGTCGACGCGGGCCACGGCGGAGAGGACCGGGGCGTTTGCTACTTTGAAGAGGGCTTGATCGAAAAGGAGATCAACCTCGATATGGCCCAGCGCCTCGCCGCCGCCTTGCAGGATCTAGGTGCCGATGTGCTGCTCACCCGCTCCGACGACACCTTTGTCCCCCTTGCGGAACGGGCTGCCATGGCCAATGCCTTCGGAGCCGATCTTTTCATCAGCCTGCATGTAAACCGCATCCCCGGCCATCCCGAGTGCTTCGGGGCCCAGACGTTTTACTTCCCCTCGTCGGAGGCCGGCAAGCGTCTGGCCACTGCCATCCAACAGGAGCTGCTCAAAGTCGATCCGGACAACTACCGCCAGCCTATGGCCGGCAACTTCGCCGTGCTGAGGCGTAGCGAAATGCCCGGGGCTTTGGTGGAAATCGCCTTCATGACCAACGCCCGAGACCGCGCTCTGTTGCAGCAAGAGACCTACCGCGCCGACGTGACCGAGGCCATCGTGCGGGGCATCATCGTGTTTCTGCAGGGGGATACTGACGGGTAGCGAAATGGGAATGGCAGCGGTAGACAAATCGGGAGCGTGGTGGTAACATATCATCGAAGTTCTTCGATGAATCCTGCCGTGCCGAGAAATCCCAGGCCTCGGCCCGCTCCGTTTGATCGAATACTTTCGATGGAGACGGGCTCTTGATGGTTTGCCGGTTTGTTAAGGAGGAAACGATATGCCGATCGAAGTGACCGATGCGACATTCGAACAAGAAGTGCTCCAGTCCGATAAGGTTGTGATGGTCGACTTTTGGGCGCCTTGGTGCGGCCCGTGCCGGATCTTGGGTCCCATCGTCGAGGAGCTGGCTGCCGAGTACGAGGGCAAGGCCAAAATTGCGAAGCTCAACGTCGACGACAATCCTTACACCGCTTCCCAGTACGGCGTGCAGGGCATTCCGACGCTCATCTTCTACAAGAACGGAGAGCCCGTCGGCCAGATCGTAGGCGTGCAACCGAAGGCTGCCTTGGCCAACGTGCTCGACCGTCTGATCGATGAGTGACGCCCGGTGTGCAGTGGGTAGGGGGTGAGCGTCCATGACGTCGAGGGCTTCGCAGGCTCGGTCGGATGCTGCGTTCGACGGCCACGCGGAAGAGCTGGCCGAACTGTTTAAGGCTTTGTCCCATCCCGTCCGGATCAAGCTTTTGAGCAGGCTCTCGACGTCGCGGCGCTACTGTGGCGATTTGGTGAGCGAGTCGGGTTTGGCGCAGAGCACCGTCTCCCACCACTTGCGCATTTTACGGGACGCCGGCCTCATCGACGTGGAGGAGCAGGGGACCCGGACGTGCTATTTCATCAACCGGGAGCGCATTCAAATGATATGCGACCGCATCCTCAGCATGAAGACGTGGTGAGGCCCGAAGTCCGTCCGGCCGTACAGGAGTTGGCGCCTGCGGGTCGAACCTCACCCGTTGGAAAGGTGGAGTTTGACCGAATGGCTGCGAAAAAATTTTGCCCCGTCTGCGGCGGTCCGATGGTGGCGAGCGGTCTAGTCGACGGACTGGGCCTCATTTTTATGTGCGATGATGACGCCTGCGCCTCCCACTCGCCCGAACACGACTGTCCCGCCTGCGGCCATCCTACGGCCTGGGTTTGGGTAGGGGAAGCCGGGGACGGCGAGGATGCGGGCCACTGGGAGCGCCGTTGTTTCGATCCGCTATGCGCCGGCTCTTAGACTCATCCCGTGTACCCTCTTCGGTCATGTATGTAGTGCGCCGCTTGCAGGAGGCCGGTTACGCTGCGTTCCTCGTCGGCGGCTGCGTGCGTGACATATATCTCGGCAGCCTTCCCCACGATTGGGACGTGGCCACCGACGCCCGGCCCGAGGCGGTGCGAAGGCTTTTTCCACGCACCCACGACGTCGGCGCCCGTTTCGGTACCGTCGGCGTGATCCCACCTGAGGCGGCAAGGGACGAGGCCGTGGGCAGCGTCGAAGTGACCACGTTCCGCAAAGATCTGGGCTACCAAGACGGCCGGCGCCCCACTCAGGTATCCTTCGGCGCGTCGATCGAAGAGGACCTGGCCCGCCGCGACTTCACCATGAACGCGGTGGCGTGGAATCCCGCCGCAGGCGCGGTGGTCGATCCCTTCCACGGTCTCTCCGATATTGAGGCCGGGCTCATCCGCGCCGTAGGCGATCCGACCGTGCGGTTCCGGGAAGACGCGCTGCGGATGCTCCGGGCCGTGCGCTTCTCATCGCAATTGGGCTTTACGATCGATCCGGACACTTGGACGGCCATTGAACGGGAAGCCCACCGTGTGCAGCAGCTCAGCAGCGAACGGATACGCGATGAACTGTTGCGCTTGCTTGAGACCGACCGGGCGGGCGAAGGGCTGTGGGTTTTGCACGAGCTGGGCCTCATGCGCTACTGCCTGCCCGAGCTCCAAGGTACCTTTCGTATGGCCCAAGGCAAGCCGGGCGCGCCGACCCTGCTGGCCCACCTCATCCAGACGGTCGACGCGTGCCCGCCCGATCCGGTGCTGCGCCTTGCCGCCCTCTTCCACGATGTGGGAAAACTGACCACCCGCGCCGTAACGCCCGAGGGCAGGGTCATCTTCCACGGCCACGAGAAAGCGAGCGCCGAAGTCGCCCTGCGTGCCTGCCGGCGCCTGCGCATGCCGAAGAGGGAAACGTGCCGCATCGTGGAGCTCGTCCGCATGCACATGGTTTTCGGCGAGGAAGTGGGGAAGAAAGCGGTGCGGCGCTGGGTGGCGGCAAACGGCGAAGACTGGGTGCGCGACCTCATTTTGCTGCGCCGGGCGGATCACGTCGCGAGCGGCGGCGATCCCGGTGACAATCCCTTTGCCGACCGGCTCGAGCGGCTGTTGGACGAAGTGGTCGCGGAAGGTTCGGCGTTCACGGTGAGGGACCTTGCCATCGGCGGCCGCGAAGTGATGGCGGCGACGGGCCTCGCACCCGGTCCGAAGGTGGGCGAGGTGCTGCAGCGACTCCTCGAGCGGGTATTGGAAGCGCCCGAGCTGAACGAAGAAAAGCGCCTTATCGAGCTAGCCCGGGAAATCGCCGCCGAACTCGACTGAGGGACAGCTCGCGGGGAAAGGCGCGGCCCGGGTTCACTTAGAGCCGTAGACGACTTTCTCGTAGCGTCGGCGGGTCTTTTCTTCGTGCTTCAAGACGTCGAAGAGGGGATCTTCCAACAGGTCGCGACGGACGGAGGGGTCGACCTGCACGGCGCGCTCTACGTACTCCATGGCTCGCAGCAGATCGCCTTCGCGGATCAACAGGCCGGCGATGTCGCGGTAGGGCTCCTTGCGGTCGGGGTACAGCATGAGCGCCTTGTTGAACAGCTCGAAGGCCTTTTCCGTTTCGCCCCGGCTGTAGTACGCGTAGCCGAGCGCAACGTAACCGCCCAAGCCGTGAGGGAAGGAGCGGACGGCCTGTTCAAAATGGGCGATGGCCGTGTCCAGGTCGTGGCGGTCGAACCAGAAGGAGTAGCCGTTGATCAGGTGCTTACGTGCTTCATCGTGCCGGGCTTGCTCGATGGCGAGCCGTCTGCGGAAATCGTACAGCGCTCTGTTGACGCGACGCTCGACGGCGACATCGGCCTGACGGAAGAAGTACCAGCCCAACGTGGCGGTGCAAAAGCCGACCGCGCCGGTGAGAAATGCGACGGCCAGCACGACGCCCGTCGCCGCCGCTTCGCCGGAGGAGTGCATGTTATCGGCCACCAGCCGCACGAGCAAACCGACGATGAGGACGAATAAGAAAACCGCGAGCGTTCGCACCCATCGCTTCACGACGACTCCCCTCCCTTAACCCTTATCCTATCATAGTAAGTCACATTCTCGGAAGGTACGCCCAGGAAATTATCCCGAGGATACAGAAAGCTCTCGTGAGACAACCTCTTGCCAAAAGGAGCGCGGTCGCATGAGGCCCAAGGCTGTCCTTCTGCACAATGTCAACCTGAAAAACAAGCTGTTTTCCGACGCACACATCGAGCGCATAGAAAAAGTCGCCGATTTGCGGTACAACGAGAGCCCGCAAAATCCTACGGAGGACGATGCGAAAAGGCTCTTGGCGGACGCCGACATTTGCGTCACGTCGTGGGGCTGTCCCCGCATGACCGAAGCGATTCTCGACGCTGCACCGAACTTAAAGCTAATCGTCCACGCCGCCGGTTCGGTCAAGGGCATCGTATCGGACGCCGTCTACGATCGGGGCATCACCGTGACGAGCGGTGCACCGGCCTTGGCCGTGGGCGTTGCCGAGACGACCTTGGGGCTGATCATCTGCTCGCTGAAAAACGTCTGGCAGCTGGCCCGGATCACCCGTGAAGGCCGCTGGCACGGGCCGGAACAGGCTCGCATCCGGGAGCTGTACGAAGTGACGGTCGGGGTGGTCGGGGCAAGCCACACGGGGCGCCACCTGATGAAGCTGTTGCAAAACTTCGAGGTGGAGGTGCTTTGTTACGACCCGGTGCGCTCGGCCGAAGAGATCGCGGGCTACGGCGCCGCCAAGGTGGAGCTGGACGAGCTTCTGCGCCGCTCGGACGTCGTGACGGTGCATGCGCCGTCCATTCCCGCGACGCAGCACATGTTCAACCGTGAGACCTTTGGCTTGATGAAGGACGACGCGATTTTCATCAATACGGCGCGCGGCTCCTTGGTGAACGAGGACGATCTCATCGCGGAGCTCGAGAAAGGACGTTTCTGGGCTTGCCTCGACGTGACCGACCCGGAACCGCCCGCAGCCGACAGCCCGCTGCGGTCGCTGCCCAACGTGACGTTGACGCCCCACATCGCGGGCTCGGTGAACAACGGACACAGGCGCATCGGGCGGTACGTGACGGAAGAGATCGAGCGGTTCGTTGCGGGAGAGCCCGCCGTCAATCCGGTTTTGCGTGAACAGCTGGCCACGTTGGCTTAGGCTCGGCTGTAAGGAAGAAGTATGCGGAGGAAAACCGGGAAAGGAGATGTGTCGAGGATGAAGGTACAGCGGACTGGGATTGCCTTGTTGTTGGTTTTCGCCGTAGGTACCGTTGCATGGGCCCAGGCGCCGGTCACCCTCACGCTGCTCACCCATTATAACGTGGGCAACCCGCACGGCGCCGCCTTGGCCGAGTACATCGCCGAGTACGAGCAATTGAATCCGCACGTCAAGATTGACTACCAGTTTATTACGAACGATATGATTCTCGAGCGCTTGATGGTGGGCGCCGCGGCCGGGACCATTCCCGACATGGCCCACATAGCCGGCTACATGCTGGGAGACCTGGCCGAGGCGGGCGTGATTGCTCCGATGCCGGACGGCGTGATGGAGCAGATCGGCGACGCGTACGTTCCCGGCGCGCTGCAGCTGACCGAATATGCGGGACGTCACTGGGGCTATCCGACCGAGTACATGCCGAGGGCTTTGGTGTACAATCAGAACCTGTTCGATCGGGTGGGTTTGCCCTCGCAGAGTCCCGCCACTTGGGAGGATCTCAGGGAGTATGCGGCCCGCTTGACCGACACCAACCCCGACGGCACGTCCACCATGGGCTTCGGCGTCGGGCTGAGCTCCGCCGGGCAGATGGGCTTCGGCATGTTGTTCTCTTTGGCGTATCCTTCCGGAGGCCGGTTCTTGAGCGAGGACGGCAAGCAGGCGGCCTTCAACTCGCCGGCAGTGAGCGAGGCCTTGGGCTTTTTGGGCGAGATGGTGAGCGCAGGCTACGCCGACGCCCGGGAGTGGCTCATTTTGCAGATGCGGGCCGCCAGCCTGGCCATGATGATTGCGCCGGGGCCGTATTGGAAGACCGAGTTCATGGCGGTAGGACCCGAGTTTTATGCCGGGATGCGCTCGGGCCCGGTGCCGGTGGCGGAGGCCGGACTGACGCCCGCCGCGGCGGCCTACGGCTGGCTGTTTGCGGTGACCGAGGCCTCGCCGAACAAGGACGAGGTGTACGCCTTCCTGAACTGGCTGAACACCGACGTGTTGCCCGACGGCACGACCCGCATGGGCAATGTATTGGCGCACCTGGGCTCCATTCCGGTTACGGTGGACGACCTGCGCACGCAAGAGATCGTGACGGATCCGTTTATGGCCGGCTTCGTGCAGGCCGTGGCGAACAACTGGACCTTCGCCGACCCGGTGGCTCCCGGGGCTTTGGACATGTACAAAGCCATTGAGCAAGCAATCCGGGACGTAGTGGTCGAGGGCAATTCACCGAACAACGCCTTGATCGCAGCCGAACAGCGAGTACAGGCGCTGTTAGACGCTGTATACCGGTAAAGGGAGGTATCGCGCCGGCGGAGCCGATCGAGCATCACCTGTGCGGTAGCTGGCCTTTGCGGGCATTGGACACGGGGAAAGGGGGCAAAGCCCCAGGGTTGGCCGGCGTTGCCAGCATTGCCAAGCCCCACGGCTAGGTCGCTAAAGCAGCTGCGCGGCCCAGCCGTGGGGCGCTTTATTGTGCAGAATCTTTGGCGGGAGATCTTGGCCCGATCGACCGAACAGATGGCCCTTGGTGTCAAACCGCTCCTCTCCGCTTCTTGACGGGCTTCCTCCCCTTCGATAATGTGGAATTCTGGAGAGGTGTGTGAGGGAAGTACATGCGGATTCGTAACGTGGCCATCATTGCCCACGTCGACCACGGCAAGACGACCCTGGTCGACGCCATCCTCAAAGAAACGGGCGCCCTGCGTGACTCCCAGAAGGGCCAGGAGCGCGTCCTCGACTCAAACGAACTCGAGCGGGAGCGGGGTATCACCATACTGTCCAAGAATACCGCCGTCTTCCACGGCGACGTGAAGATCAACATCGTCGATACGCCGGGCCATGCCGACTTCGGCGGCGAAGTTGAGCGCATCATCGGTATGGTAGACGGAGGGCTGCTTATCGTGGATGCAGCCGAAGGCCCCCTGCCCCAAACCCGCTACGTGTTGCAGAAGGCTTTGCAGGCGGATCTCAAACCGATCGTGGTCATTAACAAGATCGATCGGAAGGATGCCCGCCCGTACGAGGTGGCGGACCAGGTGCTCGAGCTTTTCCTCGAACTAGGCGCCACGGACGAGCAGGCCGACTTTCCCGTGCTCTGGGCGGTCGCCCGGGACGGCATCGCCGACCCGGTGCTCGAGACCGCGCAAGCGGCCTTGCGGGGCGAAGTGCCGCGCACCGTTCTGCCGCTCCTGGATACGATCGTCGAGCGGGTGCCGCCGCCCCGGGTGCAGTCCGAGGGGCCTTTGCAGCTGCGCGTCACCCAACTCGAACACGACGACTACGTGGGCCGCATCGTCATCGGTCGCATCGAGCGGGGCGAAGCCCGGGAAGGCATGCCAGTCAGTATCTGCCGCAGCGACGATCCGGCCGTACGCCAGGGCAAGGTTTCGCAGCTATACACCTTCGCCAAATTGAGACGCGAAGCGGTCCCTTCCGCCACCGCGGGCGACATTGTCGCGCTCGCAGGCGTGGAAGCCGAAATCGGTGATACGGTTACCGATCCCGACCATCCCGATCCTCTGCCCGCCTTGACGGTGGACGAGCCGACGCTCACGGTGATCTTCCGCATCAATGACGGCCCCTTCGCAGGCAGGGACGGCACGTACGTCACGTCCCGGCAGCTGCGCGAGCGGCTTTGGCGCGAGGCGCGGACGAACGTCGCCCTCAAAGTAAGCGAAGCAGACAGCCCCGACGCCTTCGAAGTGCGGGGCCGGGGCGAATTGCACTTGGGCATTCTCATTGAAACGATGCGGCGGGAAGGCTATGAGTTCACCGTTTCGAAGCCGCAGCCGGTGTTGAAAGAGATCGACGGGGTGTTGCACGAGCCGCTCGAGTACGCGACGGTCGAAGTGCCGGAGGAATACGCCGGTACGGTCATCGAGCTTTTCGGCGAACGCAAGGGAGAACTGGTGAACATGACGCCCGGGGACGGCGGCACCGTCCGCCTGGAGTTTATCGTGCCGGCTCGAGGACTCGTCGGTTTCCGCTCCCGCTTCCTTACTGAGACGAAAGGCTACGGGGTGATGTGGCACACCTTTCACGGTTACGGTCCGCACCGCGGCGAGATTGCCGGCCGGACTACGGGAAGCCTCGTGGCATGGGAGACGGGAACCGCCACCGCGTACGCCATCTTGAACATTCAAGAGCGCGGGCGCCTTTTCGTCGAGCCTGGAACCGAGGTTTACGAGGGCATGATCGTCGGCGAAAACTCCAGGCCGCAAGACCTGGACGTCAACATAGCCAAGAAACGCCAGACATCCAACGTGCGGTCTGCCACTGCCGAGATAACGGAAAAGCTCGATGCACCGGCGAAGCTCAGCCTCGAGGAGGCCCTGGCCTTTATCGCCGTGGACGAGCTGGTGGAAGTGACGCCGAAGGCAATCCGCATGCGCAAGCGCGTGTTGGACCGGACGAAGCGACAGCATGCCCACAAGCTATAGGTGCGCCCGCTCCCGCTCCGGCCACGGGCGCCCGCCCGTGCTCCGGACGCGAGGACGTGCGCCCCGGCTCCAGCGGACGACCTTTCGCCTTGGCCGTACCTACGCCGCGTGGACGGCCCCTTTCTTCGTGACTCGCTCCCTGGTTTTCTGCACGATCAGGGCACATCCGAACTGCAGCGTGAGCAAGGCGACGATGGTCGCTCCCGGCGGCGTGGCCAGATAGTACGACGCATACAGGCCGGCCCAGGTGGCGACGAGGCCGATGCCGATGGCCCCCGCGATGAGCCGCTCCATTCGCTTTGTAAACAGCGAGGCCGTGGCCGCGGGCGTAATGAGCAGCGCGACGACCAATATCGCCCCGACGGCTTGCAGGGAGACGACTACGCTCAGCGCCACGAGGCCGAGCAGAAGCGTGTGGAGCCATCCGACGGGCAGCCCTGCCGCCTCGGCCCCCGACGCATCGAAGGAAATGTATACGAGGCGCCGGAAGAGCACCATCATCACGAGGCCCGCTACGATTACGGCGGCGACGATCCACCACAAATCTGCAGGACGAATCGACAGGACCGAGCCGACGAGCAGCGACGACAGGTCACCGGCGAAGCCCGGCCGGGTGGCGAGGCCCAGCACCCCGATGGAGAAGGCGCCCGTGAACAAGATGGCTAGCGACGTGTCCGCCTGCAGCTTCGTCTTGCGCTCCAGGGCGGCGACGAGCAGCGCGGTGCCGAAGCCGAAGACCAGGGCGCCGATGTGCAAGGGAATTCCGACCAGCATCGCCAGGACGATGCCGCCGAACGATGCGTGCGCGACGGCGTCTCCGATGAAGGCGAGGCCTCGTAGCATAATGAAGGTGCCGACTATCCCCGAGAGCACCGCGATGAGCGAGACGCCGGCGAACGCCCGCACCATGAAGCCGAACTGAAAAGGTTCCACGAGCGCATCAAGTATGTTCAATCATGGTCACCTCGCCTTGTTCCGTGAACACCGCGACGTGACGCCCGAACACGAGGCTGAGCGTTTCGGGCGTCAGGGTTTCCCTCGGCACGCCTTGGCACACGACCCGGCCCCGCAGGCACAGGACGCTGTCGAAGTGGTCCGTCAGGCAGTCGAGGTCGTGCGTCGTGGCGACGATGGTCTTCCCTTCGTCTCGCATCTCGTCCAAGATCTCGAGCAGGTCGTGCTGGGCCGTAGCGTCCAACCCGGTCGCGGGCTCGTCGAGCAGGATAATCTGCGCGTCTTGAGCAACGGCCCGGGCGAGGAGCGCGCGCTGCCGCTGACCTCCCGACAGATCGCCGATAGGACGGAAAGCGTGCTCCTCGAGGCGGACCCTGCGGATCGCGGCCATGGCAGCCTCTCTGTCCTCCGGCGAGATCCGCTCCCACCACTTCTTCTTGCCCAGGCGCCCCTGCAATACGACGTCGAAGACCGAGACGGGAAAGTGCCAGGCGATCTCCTCATTTTGCGGCACGTACGACAAGAGTCCCGGCGACGGCCTCCCCGTCCGGCCCATGATGCGCACGGTGCCTTTGTCAGGGCGCACGGTGCCGATCAAGGTGCGCAGCAGGGTCGACTTGCCGCCGCCGTTAGGTCCTATAATTCCCGCCGCGCTGCCGCACGGAACGCTCCAGTGGATGTCCTGGAGCACGGTGCGTCCGTCAAACGAAACCGTCACACCCTCCACTTCAATGCAGTTTACCAGGCCGTTACTGCTCATTTTAACGCCTCCACCAGCGAGAGAGTGTTATACCGCATCATTTCCACATAGGTCGGAATGTCTGCGGTCAAGGCATCGCTGTAGAGATAGCCCACCTTGATGCCGGCTTCGCGGGCAAGGCTTTCCGCGTACTTCGGATTGATCTGGGGTTCGGCGAAAATGGCCGGTGTGCCCAAGCTGCGCACTTCCGCGATCAGAGCGGCGATATCCCGTGGCGACGGCTCCCGGTCGGGATTGCGCACCACGACCCCCTGCAGGCGAAGGCCGTAGCGAGCGGCAAAGTAGGCGAAGGCGTCGTGGTAGGTGAGAAGGACCCGCCGCTCCGCCGGAATTTGCGCGATCTGTTCCTGTATCCACCGGTCCAGCTCGTGCAGCGTCGCCACGTACCTTGCCGTCCGTTCACGGTAATAGGAGGCACCTTCCGGATCCGCGGCGACTAGGGCCTCCTCGATCCGCCGCACGTAGTGGATCGCGTGCTGCACGTCGAGCCAGAAGTGGGGGTCGCCCTCTTCGTGCGCGTGTCCGTTGTGTGCGTGGCCGGGTGCGACGTACGACACACCGCCGATGGGGGTCAGTCCTTCGGATAGTGTGACCACGGTGAGACTCGGCGAAGCGACGTTTTGCAGAAGTTTTTCCAGCCAAAGTTCAAGGCCGAAGCCGTTGACGACGAGGATGTCGGCCAAGGCGATGTCCCGGGCTTCCCGCGGCGTCGGCTCGTAGGTATGGGGATCCGCGCCCGCGGGCACGATCGAGCTGACTTCCACCCGTTCGCCTCCGACCTGCCGCGCGAAGTCGGCGAAGACCGACGTGCTGGTGACGATGCGTAAGCTCGATGCCGCCGCAGTCACGCCGAACGCCGCCACCACCAACGCCACAAGGGCTGTCCGCAGGATTTTTCGCATGGGGCCATTCCTCCGCCGGAGAAATTGATACCCAGTATCAATTCAAGGAACAATTGATACTGGGTATCACTTCACCAATCAGTTTACCTCACAAACCGCGGTTTGTAAAGGGGGCGCAACCGGGCTCAGTTTTCATCCGACGATGCGAGGCAATCGGAGCACACGCCGAGAAAGTCCAAATGATGGGTTTCCACTTTGTAGCCGGAGGCCTTCGCGATATCGGCGATCACTTCGCTCATGGGGCATTCATCGAGGTACGCCACACGGCCGCAGACGCGGCAGATGATCCGGTCGTGGTGTTTGCCGTCTTGGTGTTCCGGCGGCGAGACGATGTAATGCTGGCAGCCCTCGGGCAGGTGGAGCCGGGAGAGGAGGCCCAGATCCTGCAACAGCTTGAGCGTACGGAAGACGGTGGCCCTGCCCAGACCCGCTTCCTTCAACTCTTCGTACAAGGCCTCGCCGGTAAAGGGGCGTTCCTTTTGCGCGACGACAGCCTTGATCAACTGGGAACGCGGCTCGGTCACACGGTGTCCGGCCTGCTCTAAGGTTTGGATCATGCGTTCTTCCAATGATGTGCGCTCCATACTTCAATCATTACATACGAAGGGGCCCGTGACAAGTCGGACCCCTTTCCGCCTGCTTACCCGTTGTTGTGCTGCTTGCTCGCCCACCGAGTGGACCAAAGCTCCTGACGGCTCGTCGACACCGCCATGGCCGGGGTGCGCAACACGGCCTTGAGCTCGTCGACCGTTTCGATCAGGCCGCCGGCGATAATCGGGGGCAGTTCGTCGACCGGCAGGCGCTGGTGGATGTGGGGCAGGATGAGGGCCGGAAGAATCTCGATGGCGTCGGGTGCGGACGACGAGATGATCGACAGACCCGTCTTCAGCGCCTCGGAGTCGAGGACGAAAAGGCGCTGAATGGCGAGAAGTCCTTCTTTCTTCGCGGCCTTGACCAGGTGGCTGCGGGTCGTCAAGATGCCGTCGACGCCCACGACCTGTGCGAGAAAGCGCATGCCCCACTGATCTTTGCCGATGCCCTGGAGCAGGTCGACGTGGGCGAAAATAAGCGGCCGGGGCTGCAGATCCCGCTTGACCAAATCTTGCAGATCGAACAGGGTGCCGGTCAGGAAGAAGATAATCTCCATCTGCTTTTCGACGGCGAGCAGGGCATCTTCTACGCTTTTCACGCCGGCGATGACGGGCTTCTTTCGCAAACGGGGCAGTAAGAGGTCACTCACGGGGATCGGTCCTTTCTCGGCCGCGCAGGACCTGCGGGCTAGTTGGCGAGCTCGCTCACGGGACGTTTCTCAATGCCCTCCTGCATCATGGCCACGTACGCTTTGTACTCCTCCAGGTCGCGGGCGACTTCCTCCGCGTCGCGGCCGAGCAGCCGTCCTAGGATGGCCGCGACGTGGGGCGCCTCTGCCATGCCTTGGCCTGCGACAAGACCGAGGCCCGAGCGGCGCATGAGAAAGTCGGTCGTGGTGACGGCCATCTCGTGCTCGACGGAATAGGCCACCTCCGCCGTCAGGACCAGCGAACCTTCCGTGACCGGTTTAGCCAGTTCGCCGTCGGACGCGGCCATCTCCAAGATCCCGGGCCCCTTCGAACCGTATAGGCCGACCACGCGGCGGATCTGCTCTTCGGTAAGGCCATGCTTGCCCTCGTACTCGCGCACGACTTCATCCTGCAGGCGCGTTAGATCGTCGAAGTCGCCGCCGTAAAAGGGCTTGGTGCGTGTCGGCGAGGGCACCTTCAGACCCATGCGCTTGGTGATCAGGTCGACCGTCTGCTCGGCGAAGAAGCGCTGGCTCGTGATCTTGCCGCCGAGCAGCGACAGCAGGCCGTCGTACCCGTCTTGGGCGTGGTCGACGATCTTGTGTTTGCGCGAAGTGGCACCTTCGCTCTTGCCTTCGACGCGCACGAGCGGACGCAGGCCGGCCGTAGTGTAGTAGATCTCGTCGGTCGGCAATGAGGGGAAGACACGCCGCGTTTCCGCCACGAGATACTCCACTTCGTCGCGGGTGGCCCGGATGTCGTCCAGGTCGCCCGCATAGTCCGTATCGGTCGTGCCAATAAGAGTGTACCCTTGGTAAGGTACCGCGAAGAAGAGGCGACCGTCACTCTGTGCGAGAAGGACAATAGCATGATTTACGATTTGCGGAATGAGCAGGTGGATTCCCTTCGTGAGCCGCATCCGGGGCCGGTATTTTTCCAGCAGCTTGGAATTCATCTCGTCGATCCAAGGCCCCGCCGCGTTCACCACGAACTTGGCCTTCACGTCGTACACCTTGTCAGTGAGCAAGTCGCGCACCCGGGCGCCGACGACCCGTGCGCCGTCCATGAGGTACTTTTCGACGAGCGCGTGGTTGGCGATGTCGGCCCCGTGCTCGGCAGCTTGCAGCACGTTCTCGACGCTGACGCGTTCCGGCATCTCCACCTGGCCGTCGTAGTAGACCATCGCGCCGACGAGGTTCTCGCTGTTCAGGAGGGGCTCTTTTTCCAACGCCTCCTGTACTTTGAGGAAGCGGTGGGAAGGCATGCTCTTGTCCCAGGACAAAAGGTCGTACAAAATCATGCCTGCCCGCAGCTTAGGAATGCCCACGCGGTCGCCTTTGTACACCGGCACGAGGAAGGGGAGGGGCTTGACTAGATGGGGCGCCGTCTTGAGCAGCACCTCGCGCTCGCGCAGGCCTTCGCGCACGAGTCCGAAGTCAAAATGCTCCAAATAGCGCAGTCCGCCGTGGATGAGGCGGGTCGACCGGGACGTCGTACCGTAGCCGAAGTCCTCCTTTTCGACCAAAGCGGTGCGCAGGCCGCGCAAAGCCGCGTCGCGGGCAACCGCCGTACCGTTGATGCCGCCGCCGATAATCAGCACGTCGTATTCTTTCGTTGCCATCTGCTCGAGTTGACGCTTCATGCTTTTTGCCTCCACATGCCGCGGCGTGGAAGTAAAATGCGGAAGACCCCACGCCGCCGCTCTAGATGGGGTGGGGTCTCATCTACCGGTGTTTGGAAGTGAGCACGTGGAGAGAGACCGCCACCGCGGACGTTGTGCAGGAGCCCCTCTCCGTGTCTCCGAGCTCACACCGATGTGCTTTTCTTAAGGATAATCTAGCTCAATTCCGGAGCGGATGCAAGGGCCGGTCGCAAAGCGTACGATTTGACAACGGCCTTATGTCCCGGAGCTCCCGGGGCGAGACGAGCCACGTGCAGGCGTGCTGCGGGACGTCCGCCCGGCGGGCGGGCAGACGAAGGCCCCGCCGTAGACGACGGGGCCTGCACGAGAACGGCCGGCAACTACTGGAAAAGCTGCAGCCGGGCACTGTGCGTAGCGTACCACTCGTCGAGCATCTGGTTGCCGATGCGGACGAGCTCGTTTAGCTCTTGGCGGACGTTCGCACCGTCGCGGTGTTGCCGGGTGCCGAACTTACCGATTTCGGTCAAAAACTCCGGCCAGATCGGCACCTTCACGCGGGGCTGGGCCACTTCGAGCTGCAGGTAGGTGGTGATAAAGCGCGGCTCCTCTTTGAACTTGTCCTGCAAATAGTGGCTTTGCAGCGAGGAGCGGCGGCCGGCCATGTACCCGCTGCCGGCGGCGAACCGGGCCAGGTTGTCGGGCTGCAGGAGGAAGCTCATCAGCTTCCAGGTTGCTTGCTTCTGCGCTTCGGTTCCCGCGTTGAACATGTGCAGGTTGCCCCCGCCGATGGGCGCATAGCACTGGACGTTGCAGGCCAAGGGACCGACGCCCATGCGGAAACCGCTCTCTATCGAATTGTTGATGTTGTTCTGAAGCGAAGCGGTGGAGCGCTCCGTCATACCGAGTTTGCCCGCCCAGAAGTCGGGGTAGCCGGTGCCTTGGCGCGCGACGCGGTGCTCAAGGACGAGCGACTGGGTAAACTCCATGGCTTGAATGGCTTCTTCGGAGTTGAAAAGGAAGCGGGTGCCTTCGTCGTTGGCCACCCGGGCTCCGTTCTGGCCCAGCCATGCCTCGAAGAGCCAACCCCACTGGTAAAAGTCAATGCCGTTTATGTCGTTGCGGCCGTCGCCGTCTTGATCCTTGGCGATGGCCCGGCTGAACTCGAGGATTTCATCCCACGTGGCCGGCGACCTTTCGGGGAGGCCGGACATGGCGAACAGATCCGCATTGTAGTAGATCAGCGGTGTACTGATGTTGTACGGCAGACCCCAAATCTTGCCTTGCCACGTCAGGTGTTCGACCATGGCCGGGTAGATATCGTCCAACGAGATCGTCGGATCGTTCTCGATAAACTCATCCAGCGGCATGAAAATCCCTTGGGCAATAAAGGCAAAGCCTTGTGCCTGCTCCATCATAATAAGATTGGGCGAAGTGCCGCCGAAGTAGGCGGTGATGGCTTTCTCGCGCGTCGCGTTGTAGCCGCCCGGCCGGACGACGTCTACCTTGATGTCGGGATTCAGTTCTTGAAATTCGGCGAGCAAGATGTCGAGGATTTCCGTTGCCGCACCGGCAGGAGTGCCGTCGTAAAAAGTAATGGTGACCTGCTGCGCGGACACGAGGGCCGAAGCTGCCAGCACACCGATCAAGGCGATGACTGCCACGTTGAAGCGACGAGTAATCACAGCGAAACAACCTCCTCATTCCGATAGGTCCGTGTACGGATCGAAGGTCTCCCCTAAACGCTCTCCCAACAGCGTCTTAACGCCCCGGGCCTCACCTCCTCAAGGTCCGGCAAGCGCGGCCGCCGCAAACGTAGCCGCCGCACCTTCCCCCCCTTGTGAAAAACACCACAAAGTGACATACTTCCGTTATCCAGCCGACCTCATGCGAAGATGCTGACATTTTCCGGCAAGGACACCCGGTGGCTGCGTTGCACCGGGTTTTCCTTCAACGCGGCGACGACCGGCGTCCGCCTGGACGGGTCCACGCCGCGCCGGTCTACTCGATGAGCGCTGCCACCGACGCGATGATGTGCAGGCGTGAACCCGCCTCGCCCATGCGCCTGGCGAATGCTTCGGCCTCCTCGCGGGTGCTCACTCCGGACAAGACGGCCGCGGCGCCCATGCCGGCTTCTAGGCCCATGCGCATGTCGGTTTCGAGGCGGTCGCCGGCCATGAGGCAGCGTTCCGGCGGCAGGCCCATCACTTCGGCCGCCGCTTCCACCATCAATGGATTCGGCTTGCCCGCGATGAGCTCTACTTTCCGCCCGGTCGTAGCCTCGAGGAACGCAATGACACCCGCCGCGTCGGGCAACTCGCCGTCCTCCACGGGACACGTCCGGTCGCTGTTCGTGGCGAAAAACCTGGCCCCGGCTTTTAACCCGTTGAAGGCTGCCTGCAGTTTCTTGTACGTCAGGGTGCGGTCAAAGGTCGCCACGACGATGTCCACGGCTCCCGTCATGGCTTCGTCCTCCGACAGCAGGTGGATGCCGTGGTCGCGGTATTCCTCCAGAAGGGGCGGTTCGCCCATGGAGTAGACGCGCGCTTCCGGATAGTTGGCTCGCAAATAGCGGGCGAGAACGTAACCCGAGTTGATTACATCCCTTTCATCGGCGGGAATGCCAAGGCGCTTGAGCTTCCTGGCATAGTCGCCCCGGCGTTCCAGCGGCTTGTTGGAGAGAAACATCACCCGCCGACCGTGAGCGCGCAGCGTTTGCACGGTCTCGAGCGCTCCGGGAATCAGCCGTTCACCTAGGTATATCGTACCATCAAGGTCGAAGATGAAACCGTCGTACCGTGCGAACTCCGGTGCAATTCGGCGCTTCGTAACCGACACGGACATGCTCCTTACTCCCAGCAGTTGCCGGCCTCTGCCGGTGTTCCGGCCGCGCGGCGGGAACGGGACGAAAAAAAGAGACTCCCGCAAAGACAACGCATCCGTGCGGGAGCCCTCTCCTCATCTCCAAGCTCCAAGTGCTGAGAATGATCTCGCTCCAGATGATACCTTGCAATACGGCGCTTCGTCAAGTTGCTGCAAAAATCCTGCTGCACGTCTTGACATCGCGTGCCGCCCGTGTGCATAATATGGGCCGCGGAATACCCTAGGGGGTATGGTATCAATGCTCGGCCGGGCTCCCTCTCCGACCTTTACCGGCCGAGCATTGGTACCGGCCCCGCCGGGGACATGTCGAAGGAGGTAGTCGATCGTGGCCAAAGAGTGGAGTTGGTTAAGAGGTGGCATCGCCCTCGGTTTGCTCAGCGCGTTTGCTTTTCTCACGTACAAACCCCTAGGCGTGTCCACCTCGTACCCCCGCACCGTCGCCCTCATATTGAATCCCTTTGCGCCGGAGTTCGTGGAGAGCAACGCGTACTTCCAACGCGTGCCGCCCGTCATCGACTGGCAGTGGATGCTCGTGTTGGGCATCGTCGTGGGCGGGTTTATCGCGTCGCGGGTGGTACGGCGAGGCCAGACCGGATCCTGCACCCCCGCCGTGGCAAATGCTTCACGGGGTGACGCCCAAGGTTCCGGCGACGGGTACGGTTCAGGCGGTACCGGCGCGCTGCAGCTGAGCGTCAAAGGAACGTCGGCGCGCCGCAAGTGGATGGGCTTTATCGGCGGCTTTCTGGTCATATTCGGAGCCAGGATGGCCGGAGGCTGCACCAGCGGGCACGTGATCACGGGCTTTACACAACTGGCCACGGCGAGCTTCTTGTTTGCGGCCGCCGTCTTCGCCGCCGGTATTCCCACTGCCAAGTTCTTGCGCCGGAAAGGGTGGATCTAAGTGAACGTCTTGCTTCTCGGGCTCATCACCGGCATTGCTTTCGGCTACATCTTGTACCGGGCCGGGGTTTCTAGCTGCGGCTGCATCTTCGACGCCCTCAACCTGCTCAATTTGAAGGCCGTCAAGTTGATGCTCACGGCGGTGGCGGTAGGGTCCTTGATCGTGTACCCGCTATCCGCCTTGGGCGTCGTAGAAATCGGAGGAAAGACCCTCTATGTCGGTGGCGTTCTCCTCGGCGGGCTCATCTTCGGCATCGGCTTCGCGTTCGCCGGCTATTGTCCGGGGACGGCCCTCGCTTCGCTGGGCGGAGGGCGGCTCGACGCGCTGTACACCGTCATCGGCGGGCTTTTCGGGGCGCTCGCGTATTCTTTGGTGTATGATAAAATCAAGCCCTACTTAAACGACGCGTGGAATTTCGGGCAGCATTCCCTTCCCGCGGCCCTCGGCGTCAATCCCGTAGCCATGGGGATCCTATTCGCCGGGATCTTACTAGTGGGCGTGTACGCCATCGACCGTTGGGAAAAGCAGCGCACACAGGCGGCCCGCACCGCCGAAGGCGCCGTTCCACGCGGCACCGTGGGGACCGAGTCGTAGCCCGGCGGCGAATTCCGAATGGCCGCGGCGGCAGGCCCTTTCGTCGCCGCGGCTTCTTATCGTGCGCAGTGGAAAGGGGGAGGCCGAGTTGGGCGCGCCCGACCTCGATCCGAAGCTCGTCAAAGACTTGAGCAACCGGCTAAAGCGTGTGGAAGGCCAAGCGCGGGGACTGCAGAAAATGTTGGAAGAGGGCCGCAGCTGCGAGGAAATCCTTACACAGCTGAGCGCTATGCGCTCCGCCATCGGCACAATCGCCACCATGCTGCTGGTCGAGAACTTGCAGAGCTGTTTCTTGCAAGGTGACTTCGAATCGAACGAAGCGCTGGCGCGGGCTAAGAAGTTGTTCGCCGGTTTTATTCGCTAGACGAAGGCAGCTGCCGCAGGAAGTCCGCCAGGAGCCTTACGCGCTGCGGCCCCGTCCGGCCCGCGCCGCTACAACCCACGGCAGGCGCCACAGAAGCAGAAGGGCCAACATCAGGCCGAAGGTTACAGCGCCGAACAGGTACGACACGTTCCGCTCGAGCAGCCACGCACGCACGAACAGCCCGACCGGACAAGCAATGGCCCACGCCACGGCGACCCGGCTCGCCATCGTCCAGGGCCGGAGCAGCATGGACGGGCGGAAGAGGCCGAATGCCGAAGCCGCTGCGAGCCATGGGAGCGCAAAGGAGAGCGCGGTCTCGAAAAAGTGAGGCGCGAGCGGGTTCATTCTATGCTCCAGGCGACCGGCCAGGGTGAAAAGCAGAAATGCCGCCACGTCCCCCGCCGCGAGCAGCAGACCCGATCTCGCGTTCCTTCCGATCACGCCTACCCACCTCCGGTGCGTTCGGCCCGGTCGAGGCCGGATTCGTTCTCGTCGTCGCCGAGCCGCCCTTTATGTTCGCCGGCCGTCTCCCCGTTCCTGTCGCAACGCGTCGAACCGACTGCCTCGCACCGGCGTAGGCTGAGGGGCGAGGTGAGCCCACATGCGTACGCTGCAAACCGTGACTTACAACCGGACGCTCGCGGTACGCTACGCGCTGCGCCATTGGAACAACCCGAATCCGGCCTTTGCCAACATGGATACGCTCGGCGCCGGGGGCGACTGCACGAACTTCACGTCCCAAGCCCTCTTAGCCGGCGGGTGGCCTATGGATTACCGGGAAACCGGGTTCGATACGGAGTGGTGGTACCGGCGCATCGGCCAGGACCCGTTCGACCGCAACGCCGACGATTGGTGGTCGTGCACGTGGGCCCTGGCCGAGCTGCATTTCCGGTACATGCTGGCCAGTGGCGCCGTGGTCTTGGACGTGACGACCAGTCTGAGGAGGGCCAGGCGGCTCCGCCGCGGCGACATTTGCTATTATGACTTCGACGGCGACGGCCGCATCACCCATAGCGCCTTGGTCACGTCCCACTCGCGGTCCGGTATTCCGCGCGTGACGTACCGCACCCTAAGGCCGCGATCGCCCGTCCGCAACCGCGACTATCGCCTGCGCTTCCGGGGGCGGGCCAGACGCATCTGGGGCGTCCGCGTGCCGTCGCGGCCGATGGTATGGCCTGCCGCACCCGACTGGAACCGGTTGCGTCCTTGTGACCGGACCCGAGGGTAAACTGATATAGGAGTTTCGGCGCCTAGGGCGAAAGACGTAGCCAGGCGAACGGAAAGGCGCGACGGAGGGATCGGCATGGTGAAAGCGGAGAAGAAGGAACTACAGGAGCTTCTCTTCGGAACCGAGGAAGTGCTCGATTTGGCAGCGCTGGACGGAGCCCTCGACGACGGCGACGACCAGCGCGCCACCGAGATGCTCTCCTTCCGCATCGACCGAGGCGCCATGGAGCAGCTGCGTGCCGTGGCCAGCGCGCTCGGCGTCGGTCACACCATCTTGGCCAGGGAGCTGCTGCTTGCTGGACTGAGCCGGCTGCGCACGCTGGTCGAGGACGAAGAATAGCGCTAAGCCGCGGTTTCGAGTTCGAAAGGCCTCGGCACGTCGTCGAAGAGCCAGTAGAGCAGCGTCACCCGGAAGACGGCTTCCAGCAGCACCCAGGCTAGCATGATCAGGCCGGCGAGGGCGAGGCCCGCGGAGATTCCAAGGGATGCAAGGAGGAACATGCGGAGCAACTGTCCGGCCAGGGCGGCGGCCTGGTACGCAATGCCTGCCGCGAGCGCAACCGCCCAGCGGCCTTTCATCAGCTGAATTCCGTCCAAGACGGCTTCGACTAAACTGCTGCGCCAGTAAGCCAGACTCCAGATCGCCGCGATCGACGGAACGACCGTGATGCCGACGAGTACGACAAGGGACCAGCGGATTCCCTCGAGCCGCGACCCCAGCGCGAGGTTAAGAAACGGCGCGCCGATCAGCACGGGCAGGGTGTACGCCGTTGTGATGACCACGGTGCCGATCGTCAGGCTGCGGATCGACGAGCCGACCAGCTTCCACGTGATCCCGCTCCCTCTTGCGGCGGCTATTTCCGCCACCACACCGAAGAAGGCCGCACTGAACACCAGTTTCATCAAGGTCGTGACGAAGGCGAAGGCCGTGTCGTACTCGCTTACCAGCTGGATTCCCCATGTAATGCCGGCCAGCACGAGGAGGGCCGGACGGGCCTTCAGCATCCGCGCGGCTTGTTCTGCGGCAAGGCGCAGCCCTTGCATGCTTTCGGCAACGGATGTAGGCAGGGTCGGCACGGCGTGATCCTCCAACGGGGTTCTGTATCCCACAAAACAATACGGCAGATTCCTCCGGACTCCTGGAACGGCTTGCATGCACCGGAGCAACACCCGCCCCGTAGTATGGCACATAAATTACGGCACGCACGCTCACGAAGGGGCGGGAACCTTGCACGTTCCGTTGGACTTTGACGATCTTCTGCATCGCTTGGGCCGGCTGGAGGGATGCTTTGTACGCGTACTGTACCTGGGTGTGCTGGCCGACGGGCGGTTGCCTTTGCCCGAGGAGCCGGTGCGTACGGGGCTGCGGATCCGTTGGGCCGGCAGGTTGCTTCGTATCGTGTGCGTGCCTCCCGCGGACGAATGCCGGCGCTTTCACCTGAAGCCCAGGCGCTTGATGTTCCGATTCGCAGGAGGCGTGCGCATGGTGGTGGAGGTCGATCAAGTAGTCGACATGCGGGTGATGCAAGACGGCCTCGGACTCCTCCTTAAACAAGGGCGAGCCGTCTACCTGGTAACGAAGTTGTGATTTAGACGAATTAAAATAAGCAGGGAAACCCTCTTCCAGTGAAGAATGTCACGAAAAACGGATGAGGGGACGGTACCATTGGCATGAAAACTCGGTTGGGCATCTCGGCCGGGGTTACGCTGGCCATCTTGCTGTTTATCGCTTTCTTTGACAACTTCACCATGATCCCGATGATCTCGCCCTACGCGGCCAGCCTGGGGTCGGGTACGATCTTGGCGGGTTGGATCGTCAGCGTATTCAGCGTGGCGAACATGGCGGGCAACGTCGGGGCGGGCTGGATTCTCGACCGCTTCGGCCGGCGCAACCCGTTAGCTGTCGCCATGCTGTGGGCGGGATTGGGAGTGTGGCTGTACGGCGTCGCCACCACACCCCTGGCACTCATGGCCGCCCGGGCGTTCCACGGGCTGGGCGGAGCGGTGGTCGTGCCCGCCATCTACACGCTTGCCGCCGACCTCGCTCCGGCCGACAAACGCAGCGCCGTGATGGGTCGCATCGGGGCGATGATCGGTCTCGCCGCGATCGTCGGGCCCATGTACAGCGGTATCGTGCGTCAGGCGGCAGGGCCTACGGCGGTCTTCAATTCGGTCCTGGCGGCGATGCTGATCGGTGCACTGCTGACCTTGACCTTGCCGGAAACGCTGAGCCTTGCGCACGAAGAGAAGGGGCCGCGCAGAGCCGCACCGGTGAAGCTGCGGACGATCCCGTTCCAAGTGACGAGCGCCGCGGGTTTCGGCATCGCGTTTTCCCAGGGTGCACTTACGCTCCTCCTGCCGCTGCAGATGGAGCGCCTCGGCTACCCGGCCGCGCTTTCGGGCAGCGTGTTCAGTCTGTTTGCGATCGTAGCCGTTGTCGCCATGGTGACGGTGGTGCGCAAGTGGCAGCACCTGGTGATCGCCCGTGGCTATCTGGCCGTCGCATTGGGCTTCGCGGCCCTCTCGCTCGGCTCGTCCATTTGGCTCACGGCGCTCGGCATGGCGGTCTACGGCTTCGGCTTCGGTCTCATCTATCCGACGCTCAACGCACAGATCGCCAACATGTACTCCATCCACGAGCGCGGACGGGCTTACGGTGTGTTCAACGCATTTTACTCCCTGGGCGTGGTGGTCGGCCCGCCCATCGTAGGCTTTCTATCCGGCTACACCGGCGAGCTCGTCGTCTACGCGCTCATAGCGATCGTGGCGGGCGCCGGGTCGTTCCTCCTGTATCATTACCGCCACGTGGTGGAAGTGACGCGCAGCGACAAAGTCGGATCGGCCCCGGCCTAAGGCACGACCGACGGGCACGGGCACCGCGGCGCGCGGAGCAGTCGCCGTGACCCGTTCGTCGGTCCGGGAGAAAACATAACGCGCGATTAGCCGCTCCCCGATAAGGCAAACTACGACGGGAGACAAGACAGGGGAGTGTGTGGCTATGCGCGTCGCGTTTTTCAGCACCAAGAGCTACGATCGCACCTTCTTTGAGCGGGCCAACAGGCTTTTCGGACACGATCTGTACTTCATCGAATCGCGGCTGACCGAACAGACGGCGGGCTTAGCCAAGGGCTGTCCCGCCGTCTGTGCCTTTGTGAACGACGAGCTGAACGCGGCTGTCTTGGATAAGCTGGCGGAAAACGAGGTGCGACTTATCGCCATGCGTTCCGCCGGCTTCAACAACGTCGATTTGGAGGCAGCCGCCGATCTAGGCCTGACCGTCGTGCGGGTACCCGCCTACTCGCCCCATTCCGTCGCCGAGCACACCGTCGGCCTGATCCTCGCCTTGAACAGAAAACTGCATAGAGCATACAGCCGCGTGCGTGAGGGCAATTTCTCCCTCGACGGCCTTCTCGGATTCGAGCTGAACGGCCGGACCGTAGGCATCGTGGGCACCGGAAAGATCGGCACGATAGTGGGAAAAATCCTGCAAGGTTTCGGCTGCATCATCATCGCCTACGATCCGTACCCGAGTGACGAGGCGCGGATGTTGGGCTTCGAGTACGTGCCTTTGGACGAACTTCTCGCCCGCTCGGATATCATCACCCTGCATGCGCCCCTCAACCGCGAGACATATCACATGATCGATGCCCGTGCCGTCGAGCGGATGAAACCCCATGCTATGCTGATCAACACGAGCCGGGGAGGTCTGGTCGATACGCGGGTTGTGATCGACGCGCTGAAGGAGGGCCGGATCGGGTCCTTGGGCCTCGACGTATACGAGGAGGAATCGGACCTTTTCTTCCAGGATCTATCGGGGCAGGCGATTCAAGACGACGTCTTCGCGCGGCTTCTTACCTTGCCTAACGTGATCATCACCGGGCACCAGGCGTTTTTCACCCATGAGGCCCTGCAAAACATCGCGCGGACCACTTTGGCCAATATCAGCAAGTTCGAGCGGGGAGAGACGTCGGGAAACGAAGTCCGGGCGGTAACGGCGGGAGTGCGGGTATAGCGGACTACACCCGCACGGCTTCTCGCTCAAAAGGCTTGCTGCACTCCGACGGGTTCATAAGTGCAGAGGGGATCGGAAACGCTCCAGTCGTTGAAGGTGACGTACGCACGGGAGCGGGAGCCGCCGCAAATGCGCCGGTACTGGCATCTCGCGCAATTTCCTTTCAGGCGCGTGGGATCCCGCAGCTCCTTGAACAGCTTGGACCGGCGGTAAAGTGCGGTGAGCGAACGCCCGCGGACGTTACCGGCGACCAAGGGGAAAAACGGCGACGGGTACACGTCTCCTACGTGCGAGACGAATACGATGCCGTTGCCCTCGCGCAGACCGAACTGGGCGGCTTGCGGCGTCTTGGCGATCTCGGAGAGCGGTACGCCGGCCTCACGCAGCCTCTGGAAGACGATGCGTCGGTACTGGGGCGCCTCCAAGACGTCGATGGGAAAGTGCGCCGTGCGCGACACGTCGTAGATCCAGTTCATTAACACTTCCGCCTGGATCGCGTTGAGCTCGGACAAGCTCTTCGTCCCTTTTACCGGAACCAGGAAGAAGACGTTCCACTGGGCGATGTGCATGTCCTTGATAAAATCGTACAAGGCCGGCACGTCCACCATCGACTCGTGTGTGACCAACGTGTTGATATGCACTTCCAAGCCCACGTCGAGGATTTGCGCAATGCCTTCCATGGTCCGTTGGAAGGTTCCGGGCGCATGCAGCCGGTCGTGCCCGTCGGCCGATACGTCGTCCAAGGCCAGGCCGATGGCACGGGCGCCTGCCGCTTTGACCTTCTCCAGACGGGACCGCGTCAGGTTGCCGGTCGGGCTTACCCATAGGACCACGTCGATGCCGAGCCGGTGCGCGTGACCTACGAGGACTTCGATATCTTCCCGACACAATGGGTCGCCGCCCGTCATTACGAGCTCCGGCGGCGGATTGCTGAAAGAGCCGATCTCGTCCAGCAGGCCAAGTCCTTCGTCGGTCGTAAGTTCACGGGGATGGCGGCTAGGCATGGCGCCCACGGAGCACGCGGTGCAGGCTAGAGGGCACGCCCGGGTGACCTCCCAGTAGACTCTCTTTGGGGCCATAGGGTACGAGTAGCGTCGCCTGGGCCTCGATGTTTCAGAGCCGTTCATGCCGCCTCACCCCTCCTTTGAGCAAGTTCGAGACCGTGGGTTTCTGCATGTCGTGCGCCGGTGTCGCGAACAGTTATTGCAATAAATCCGTTTCAGTAAAGTAGATGTCGCCTCGATCGACGGACGGTAATCTCGGGTTCAATGACGGTACGTTGGGTACGTTTATAGAAGGGGTTCCTCCGCCCGCGCCGGGGGGAGGAACCCGCGTGAGTAGCCGGTTTACAGAAGCGGATGTTCGTGCATCGCCTTGAGACGGGCCCAGCGGCGCTCGATCTCGCGCTCGAATTCTTCGACCACGTGGGCGTTCTCGGGGCGGGTGAGGTGACGGGTCTTGCCCATCATCTTCAGCCACTCGATAGCCGGTATGCGCTTCTGCCGATCCTCGGGGTTGTACGTGATGTTGGTTATCCCCTTCTCCACTTCGTAGAGCGGGAAGAAGCAGCAGTTCACGGCCTTCTCGAGTATCTCCTGGCCCTTGGCCTCGATGCTGCCCCAGTTCAGCGGGCAGGTAATGAGGAGCTTGCCGTAGGCCATGCCCTCGTTCTTGGCGTACCACTGAGCCTTTGCAGCCTTGCGCATGAGGTCCTGCGGGAAGGCTTCGGTGGCGGTGAAGACGTACGGGATGTTCGTCGCAGCCATAATCTGCGCCGTGTCCTTGTGGTGGAACGCCTTGCCGTAGCCGTGGGTACCGGGCACCGACGTGCTCGTCTTGTGGCCGAGCGGCGTCGAGTAAGACAGCTGGCTGCCCGTGTTCATGTACCCTTCGTTGTCGTACTCCACGATGATCATGCCGTGGTTGCGCAGCGCCGTGCCGATGGCGGGACCCATACCGATGTCCATACCGCCGTCGCCGGTGACCATGACGAAGGTAAAGTCGTCGCTCACCTGAATCTCGCCGCGGCGCTTCTTCTCGTGGAACATCTCGACCAGACCCGACAGGGTGGCCGCGCCGTTCTGGAACAGGTTGTGGATGAACGTGACCCGGTGCGAGGTGTACGGATACCCGGTCGTCACGACGTAGCCGCAGCCCGTCTGGAACAACACGACGATGTCGCCTTCCAGGGCCATGAAAAACTGGTTCAAGGCCGGGAAGATGCCGCAGCCTGGGCAGGCGCCGTGTCCGGGCGCGATGCGATGCGGCCTGCGCGTCATCTCACGCGGCGGCTTCAGCTTGACCTTCAGCTTGCCGGTTGCGGGATCTTGCTCAACCTCGACGAGGCCGGTAGCTTCCTCTCGCTTGATGGGCGGCAGACCCTGCGGCACGGGTGCGTCTTCGCGTCCGGGAGTGACGCCGTGATAGTCGAAGGGCTTCTCTACCCTGCCCGTGCGAGCAGCCTCGAGCGCCAAGTTGATGAAGGCCTCCGCGTCGGCCGGGTAGAAGTCCTGGCCGCCGAGCCCGTAGATGCGGCTGATTACCAGTGTCTGGTTCTCCGGATCGTCCTTAAGAGCGGCCTTCACTTCGTGGGCCATGGCGCCGCCGTCGGAACCGTAATAGTCCGCGCGATCGCCGACCACGAGGGCCTTGAGGTTCTTGCAGGCCTTCACGATCTCCTCCGCCGGGAAGGGCCGCAGCACGTTGGGGCTGATCAGACCGACCTTGATGCCCTGCTCACGCATGCGGTCGATGACGTCCTTGGACGTGTCGGCGGCGGAGTTGAGGAGGAAGAGGCCAACCTCGGCGTCCTCCATCCGGTACAGCTCCACCATGTTGTAGTTGCGGCCGGAGATCTTGGCGTACTCTTCAAAGACCTCGGGGATCACCTTGCGGGCCGCTTCCATGGCCATGTGCAGCTGATACTTGTTGTTCATCAGGTCGGGATCGTTCATGTACGCCCCGATGCTGACCGGATTTTCGGGATCGAGCGCTGTCACGCCCGGCGGGCACTCGCCGATGAAGTCCTGCACTACCTGGCGGTCGGCGAAGTACTCGACGTTGTGCTTCTGGTGGCTTGTGAAGAACCCGTCGTACGCAACGATGACGGGCAGGCGGACGTCGGGATGCTCGCCGATCTTGACCGCCATGATGTTCATGTCGTAGACGGCCTGCGGATCGCGGGCGAGCAGGACGATCCAGCCCGTCTGGATCGCGTAGTACAGGTCGGAGTGGTCGCCGCGGATGTCGAGGGGACCGCTGACTGTACGGGTTACCAGGTCGAGCACCATCGGAAAGCGGGTACCCGACTGGACCGGCAGCTGCTCGATCGCGTAGAGCAAACCGTTCGCGCTCGTCGCGTTAAACACCCGGCCGTTGCCCGTCGATGCGCCGTAACAAATGCCCGCGGCGCCGTGCTCGCCGTCGGCCGGAATCATGACGATGTCGTGTTCTCCCCGGGCCTTCATTTCGCTGAGAATCTCAGCGATCTCGGTGGAAGGCGTAATGGGGTAGTAGCCCATCACGTGGAAGTTGATGTGGGCTGCTGCCAGAGCGGCCATCTCGTTGCCCGAGAGGAAGTCCTTCTTCTGTTCGGCCAGACTGGCTTTCAGTTCCACTTGGTCCAAAGCCACTGAAATCACCGGACCTTTCTACGTAGAATCTTTCCGCCGTTACCCTACTGCGACGCCGTTGCGCTTCCAGAAGTGGGCCACGCCGTGCTCTTGAGTGAAGCCGTCGGTCTCCTCGACGGTAATCAGCGCTTCCGTCGGGCAGACTTCGACGCACTTCAAGCAGCCCTTGCAGTACTGGTAGTCGATTCCCTTCAGGACCATGACGGGACGCCCGCGCTTGTCGGTGCCCTCTTCCCATACGAAGCAGAAATCAGGGCAGGCCAGCTCGCACTGGGCGCAGTCGATGCACTTGTCGCGCAGAAACTGGGGCAAGTAGCCTTGGCGCGACGCGGACAGGTCCTTGTTGACGGAGTTCCCCGGCGTCGGCAGCGTGCCTCCGATGGGACCGGTGGCGTACCCGTAGACAGGCTCGGGACGGACGAACGGCATGGTAGCCTCGCCCGCGGCCACGGTAGGCTCCGACCAGACTACCTCGTTGTACCCACGGCGGAACGTCTTCAGATTGCCCTCCATGAACCGGGGGTAGTGGCCGAGGTTGCGCTGAATGGATGCTTCAATTGCTTCGGGGGTGAGGAACGGGCAGGCCTGGGCGATGGCGCCGATCATCGCCATGTTCACGCGGCTGCCTTCCTCGTTGGCGATGTCGAGGGCCCGAATGGTGCCAATGCGGACTCCCTTCAGGCCGAGCATTTCTCGGATCTCCTCGGGCTTGCGCCGCGAGTTAACGATTAAGATAGAGTCCTCGTACAGGCCGCCGATGACGCTCTGACCGGCAGCGAGGAGCGCCTCGTGGAACACGCCGAGCACGTGCGGACGTTCCACCGGCGTAGCGTTGCGAATCGGGCGGGAAGGATCGCTGAAACGGATGAAACTCTTAACGGGTGAGCCCTTCTTCTCCGAACCGTAAGAGGCGAAGTTCGATCCGTTGAAACCGGCGTACAGCACTCCGGCTTCGGCGATGATCTTACCGGCCACGTTCGCCCCCAATCCGCCGATCGATTCCAGGCGGATCTCAAAGAAGCCCTCACTGTTGGTGACAGGCAACTTCTGCTTGGACATAGGAACATGCTCCTTCCGTCTCTCCGGCGTCCTGGAGCCCGCTGGCGCCAAAATGCCGACAGGTTCCCTGATTAGACCGTACCTTAAACTCTCTCCGATGCAGTAGAGGCGATTGTCCCCGCGTCTAGGGCAAAAGATCACCCGTATCTCGGGCGCGATCCCCTTGGTGACAGCGGTAACCATCGAAGTTTACCGGTGGATGGCGATCGCCTCCTTGACCGCTCCTTCCCCGCATGCGGCAGCGGCGGAGACGCCCACCTGTTCGAGCAAGGCAGGAAGCCCGGCTGCATCGGGCCCGACGGGCCGCACGGCGCGCAGGCCGTTCAAGGCGACGAGCTGTGCAGCGATGCTCGGACCCCGCTCGGCCGGCGTGCGCGGGCCGAGGTAGATAACGAGCCCGCCCTCCGCGGCGAGCCGCCGGAGCGCAGCAGCTAGATTCCGCCGGCCGGCTCCGTCCCGGGCACCGAAGACGTCTTCCTTGATGCACGCTCTGTGGACATAAACTATGCCGGTTTGTCCCGGTCCAGGCTTCTTGCTCACGACGTGGTGGGTGTCGTCGTGGACCGTGTCGCGCACGGATTGGATCTCGAGCGTGCCGTAGTCAGATGCCAACGGTTCCTTATCGCCCGGCTGCAGATACCGGCCGTGCAGCAAGCGGTGCGCAACGAGTTCGTCCATGCCGACCGTGGCGATGCCTTGGCGGGAGGCCAGATCTTGCAAGTACGCCGCGTCTGCGACGCGCCCGCTTCGGTCGAGGACGCCGCAGAAGGCGCCCGCTGGCTTGAGGCCTGCCAGGCGCATCAGGTCGACCGCGGCCTCGGGCATCTCAGCCCGTCCGAGCACGCCGTGTTCGTGGGCCACGTACGGGAACAGGTGGCCGGGGCGGATGAAATCGTCGGCCGTCGCTTCTTCGGATGTGAGCAGTCGCAGCGTGACCGCCCGGTCGCCGGCGCTGATGCCCGTCGTGGTTCCGTGCTTAGCATCTATAGATATGGTAGAAACCGAGTGCAACGCAGCCCCTGCCGCGTCGGCGGTCTGGACCATCGGACTCAAATCGAGCCGTCGTGCAGTGGCGGCGTCGATACCTACGCATACTACGCCGCGCCCTTCGAGAGCCAGCAAGTTGACGCCGGCCGGCGTGGCATTTTCTGCAGCCAGGATGAGCGCTCCGCGCGTCGCGCCGGAATCGTCGCGCAACGTGAGCAGCACGGGCTGACCGGCTCGGAGCGCCTGGATGCATTTCTGGATGGAGGGTTTCATTGGCACTACCTCCCTCGGTGGAGTGCGAAACGCGAATCGGCGGGGCGGTGCCGGAAGTCGCACGAACGGCGCCGCCCGACCCGAGTGGCAACTCCCCTCTATGTGAATTCTGGCACGAAGTCTTCTCGCTTGCCTAGTGACAATGGCGGTTAAACCGATCAGGGCATCTGTCACCCGGGGTTTGTGAATTCATTCACTTAACTGAGCGACGAGAATCTGCGAGGATTTCGGTGAGAGAGGTCGGCGACGGAGGGAGCGCCCATTTTATGGAGGCGCTGCCGCTGTACCGACGTCAACGGAATCACCTTACGGAGGTGCCCACGGATGAAACGGACGAGAGGTTTGGGTGTTGTTGTTGCGACGGTAGCGTTGCTGTTGGCGGTGTCGTTTGCCGCCGGCGCGGCGAAGTACGAGGACGGAACGTACCTCGGGTTCTCGGATGCGGACCGCCGTGGCTACATGATGGCCATCGTCACGATCGAGAACGACCAGATCACCGCTGTAATCCTGCAAGAGATGCAGTACACCGGGTTGCCGAAGGATGAGTCCTATCCCTGGCCCCAGTTCCATGAGGCCATGCAGGTTCTGCCCCAGCGCTTTATCGAGGCCAACGGGCCGGACATCGACGGGTACACCGGCGCAACCGGTACCGTGAACAAGGCGAAGCAGGCCGTCGCCCGGGCCCTCGACAAGGCTTTGGTCGACAAGGGGCCGAGGAAGTACCAGGACGGCACGTTCTACGGCATCTCCACCGACCGTGAGCACAGCACGGGTGTAGCCTGGGTCACGATCGAAAACGACAAGATCGTGAAGGTCGAAGTTGACGAGTTCCTCGAAGACGGCAGCTGGAAGGATTGGCCGAACTACCCCTGGCCGCAGGCTTACGAGGCCATGGCCGTTTACGAGCAGCGGTTCGTCGAGGCCCAGGACTGGCAGATCGACACGATCAGCCAGGCTACCGGCTCCGGCATCAAGTACATGCAGGCCGTGCGGCAGGCCCTGGAGTACGCAAGGCGCCAGTAGGTTCGTAACCGTCCGGCGCGTGGCGGGCCACGTGCCCGCCGCGCCGCCCGGATGCTGTGCGAGAAACGAACGGCGAGTGATTTTGTGAAGGGGGGAGCAAGATGCTCGGACTACGCAAGCGCCACGCAGGTGTGCGTCTGCCCAGTGCCAAGACCGTTGCGGACGTGGCGCTGACCGAGATTCCTGCCCCACAGAACGTTTACATTCCTTTACAGCAGCACATCGGTATCGCGGCCGAGCCTTGCGTCAAGCGGGGCGACCGGGTGTTGATGGGCGATCCTTTGAGCATGTCGGACCATCCGATGCAGGTGCCCGTGCACGCTTCGGTCTCCGGCAAGGTTCGCTCGATTACGGAGGGCGTTCTGCCGTCGGGTAGGTTGGGGACCATCGTGCACATTGAAAACGATGGATTGTACGAACGCCGGGAGACAAGCGGCCGACCAAGCCCCCACGATTATACGCCGGAGGAAATTCGCAAGGCGGTACACGAGGGCGGCGTCGTCGGCTTGGGCGGCGCTGCTTTTCCGACGAGCGTCAAACTGAATCCGAAAAAGAAGGTCGACACGCTGCTGATCAACGGCTGCGAAGGTGAGCCGGTGCTCAGCGCCGACCACAGGGCCATCTTGGAACTGACCGATCTGATGCTCTACGGCATCCAGGCCATGCAAATCGCCACCGGCGCCGAGCGGGTGATCATCGCGCTCGAAGACCACGATCCCGACGGCGCGGAGCACCTGCGCAAAGAGGCCAAGGGCATCGCCGAGGTCGTCGTGGTGCCCGCAGTGTACCCCGTGAGCGGCGAGTACACCTTGATCAAGGCGGTGCTCGGACGCAGAATTCCGATCGGCGGCCTGCCTGCAGATGTCGGCGTCGTAGTTCAGAACGTCGAGACGGCCGTAGCGGTCGGCAGGGTGCTGCGGGACGGTTGGCCTTTGACCCGCCGCATCATCACGGTGGCCGGCGGCGACGTTGAAAGGCCCGGCAACTACTACGTGGCGCTCGGGACTACGATTGCGGACGTCCTCGAACACGTCGGATGCCCCACGCCGCGCCAGGTGCTCTTGGGCGGTCCGATGATGGGCCAAGCCGTGCCCAACCTGGACATTCCGGTGGTCAAGGGAACGTCCGGCATCATGGCTCTGTCGCCGGCAGAAATCGACGTACGCGAGCCCTTGCCTTGCGTGCGCTGTGGTCAGTGCATCGCGGTGTGCGACAAGGGACTCAGCCCGATGATGCTTCTGAAGTACATTCAAAACGGCGAGTGGGAGAAGGCCGAGGAGTGGGGCCTGCGTACCTGCATGGAGTGTGGCGCCTGCGCTTTCGTCTGCCCGTCGAACATTCCGCTCGTGCAGTGGTTCAAGTCGGGTAAGGCGACGCTCAGTGCGAAGGCGGCGCCGAATTCGAAGGGGAGCTGACGCTTATGTCCAATCAGACGACTCTACTCCTCTCACCGTCCCCGCACATGCACTCCGGCAAGACGACGCAGCTCGCCATGTGGGGTGTTTGTGCGTCGCTGTTGCCTGTGTTGGGTACCGCCGTATATCTCTTCGGCACTTATGTACTCATCCTTACCCTGGTGACTTGTATCGGCGCCGTGCTCGCAGAAGCGGCTTCCTTGGCTCTGCGCAAGAGGCCGTGGACGGGAGAGGTTTCATCGCTAGTGACGGGCTTGATTCTGGCCCTGACGCTGCCGCCCCACGCACCCCTTTGGGTTGGCTTTGTCGGCGGTGTCATCGCCATCGTCCTGGGCAAACAGGTATACGGCGGAACCGGCGCCAACCCCTTCAACCCCGCCGCGGTGGGCAGGGTGTTTCTGCTGGTCAGTTTTCCGGCCCAGCTCACCATGTGGACGGCACCTTTCGACGGCGTCAGCACGGCCACTCCCCTGGGCGGCGCCGAGGCGAGCCTGTGGACTTTGACCGTCGGTACACACGGCGGATCCATGGGAGAGACGTCGGCCATCGCGATACTTTGTGGCGCGGTCATCCTCTTTGCCATGAGGCTTATCGACTGGCAAGCGCCGGTAGGGACGGTCTTGGGAACGGCTCTCATTGCTCTATTGGTCGGAGAAGACCCCGTGTACCATGTGCTGACGGGCGGATTGCTCTTCGGCGCCGTGTACATGGCCACGGACTGGGTTACGTCTCCGGTTACCAAGCGTGGCAGGTTCATCTTCGGTCTAGGAATCGGCGTGCTCACCATGGTGATCCGTGTGTGGGGCAGCTACCCCGAGGGTGTGTCCTTTGCCATCCTGCTGATGAATGCGCTGACGCCCCTGATCAACCGGGCGGAGCTCAGCCTACGCGAGAAGAGGAGGAAGGCGTATGTCCGTGCCACAAGCTAAGACTTCATCGATGCGCCTCATTGTGACGCTCGCCATCACCTGCCTTGTTTCGGGAGCGGTGTTGGCTGCGGTGTACGGATGGATGAACCCGATGATCGAAGCGCGACGGCTCGAGCGGGTGATGTCCGTCGGGCTGCAGGGAATCTTCCCCGATGCGAACTCGTTCAAGGAACTGACTTTGGATGAGCTGCCCGCCGGCGTAGAGGAACCCGTTTACGAAGTGTTCGACGCGGCCGGCAAGACGCTCGGGATTTACTTCACCGGCAGCTCGAACGGTTACGGCGGTCCGATCCGGATGGCGGTCGGCGTCCATCCCGAGACGGCGAGCCTCGTCGCGGTGCGGGTGCTCGAGCAGTCGGAGACGCCGGGCCTCGGGGACAAGATTACCCAAGACGACTTTCTAAAGCAGCTCGCCGGCAAGCCTTTGTCCGACCCGTTCCGCATCGGCGATGACGTGCAGGGCATCACGGCGGCGACCGTATCGTCCCGGGCGGTGTTTAACGGCGCCTCGGGCATGGCCCGGGAGCTGCTCGGCGTGTTGGGCGTAGAAGTCGAAGTGGCGGCCGTCGAGGAAACCGAACAGGCCGAGCAAGGAGCCGGCGGCGTCGCGGAACCCGAGTTCGCCGCCGCGGTGCGCAAGAAGCTGGGCGAGGACGTAGCCTTCGAGCCTGCTGATTTGTGGGAGATTCACGGCGAAGACGGCCTCGTGGCAGTTGCTGCAGTCGGTAGCAAGCAAGGCTATGCGGCGCCCATCAAGGTATTGGCGATTGTCGATCCGGCGAGCCGCACCCTGGTCGGAGTCGAGGTTCTGGAAGTGAAGGATACCCCCGGTTTGGGCACGCGTGTCCAGGAGGCCGGCTGGCTCGCGCAGTTTGAGGGCAAGCCGGTGGACGATGCCTTCAAAGTGGGTCAGGACGTTGACGGGATTACCATGGCCACCATCTCGGCGCAGGCGACGGCCGATGCGGTGAAGCAGGCGGCGGAAACGGTCCTGCAGCTGTATGCGGCAGATTAACCGGGAGGGGGCGCATTCGATGTCCAGGTTGAGAGAAACGTGGAATACGTTCACCGAAGGGTTCATCAGGCAGACGCCGCCTCTTTTCACGGCGCTCGGCCTGTGCCCGGCCCTGGCGATCACCACGTCGGCTGCGAACGGCCTGGTGATGGGCCTTTCCACGACCGCTGTCCTGGTCGGGTCGGCCGTCATGGCGTTGGCGATCCGGAACGTCGTACCGAAACAGGTGCGCATCCCGGTCTACACGGTCGGTATCGCCACGATGGTGACGGTGGTGGACTTCTTGCTCGAAGGGCTGCTACCTGAGATCCACGCCCTGCTCGGACTGTTCATCCCGCTCATCATCGTGAACTGCATCGTACTCGGGCGGGTGGAGGCGGCGTTTACCCGGATGAAACCTATGCCGGCCTTGGGTGACGCCTTCGGCTACGGCCTCGGTTTCACTTGGGCTTTGACGCTCATCGGCATCATCCGTGAGGTCATGGCCGCCGGTACGATCTTCGGCGCCCGGGTGATGCCGGTAGGGTTCACCGCCTGGCAGATCATGCGGACTCCGCCCGGAGCGTTCCTGACCATGGCGTTCTTGTTCGCCCTCATCCAGACGGTCAGGATGCAGTCGGCGAAGCGGCGGGACCGCCGCGCGGCCGAACAAACGCAGGCGCAAGCGGCGTGAGTAGGATGACAGGAGGTGCGTGGCAGTGAAAGAGCTGATTCTGCTCTTCATCGGATCAGCGCTGGTAAATAACTTCCTCTTGGCCCGGTTCCTCGGCATCTGCTCCTTCCTCGGCGTCACGTCGCAGCTGCGGGCGGCCGTGTCGATGGGCGTGGCGGTAACGGGCGTCATGTTCGGAGCCAGCACCGTGTCTTGGCTTCTCTATGCATACGTGCTGGATCCCCTCGGACTTCAGTACTTGCAGTATGTGGTGTTTATCTTGGTGATTGCCTCTATGGTGCAGGCCCTCGAGCAGGTTATCAAGGCCAGGATGCCGGGTCTGTACAGGGCCTTCGGCATCTACCTTCCTCTGATCACCACGAACTGCGCGATTCTCGGCGTGGCGCTGCTCGTGGTCCAAAACGAGTACAACCTGCTTTCGTCGATCGTCTTCGCCTTGGGGGGCGGTGCCGGTTTCACGCTGGCCATGGCGATGATGGCAGGCCTTAGGGAAGAGTTTCGGCCGCGGGAGATTCCCCATGCCTTTCGCGGCACCGGTATCGGCCTTGTAACCGCGGGGATCATGTCCCTCGCCTTCCTGGCTTTCAGTGGCATGATTCCCATGTAAAGGCAAAAGGCCCGGTGCCGGCGGGACAGTTTGCCCTGGCACCGCTGGTACGTGATTCACTTCACAAATATGCGAGGCGCGTGGGACGATAGGTGTGAGAGGGGCGGGTGCCTCTCGAATTGGGGGGTCTGACCATGGTTTACGTTGCCGCTGGGCTATTGGGACTTTTGGGCGGTCTCATCGCCTACGGGCTGCTGGCCGTGTTCCGCAAGGTAAACGGCGGCGAGGACGAACGCATCGAGATGCTCGAGAGCATGCTGCCGGGCGTCAACTGCGGGGCCTGCGGTACCGCGGGCTGCGCCGACATGGCCCGGGCGCTCGCAGCCGGCGAGCGGGAGCCGAGCGGTTGCCCGATTGCGAGCCCGAACACGATAAAGGCCATCGCGGAACTGTTAGGAGTCGAAGAGGGCGAGCGCAAGCGCAAGGTGGCGCAGCTCGTTTGCAGGGGCAAAGTATCGGCGGCGCCGGCCCGGGCAGACTACATCGGGCTGAGGGACTGTGTGGCGGCCAATGCGGTAGCCGGGGGACAGAAGGGCTGCACGTTCGGCTGCCTCGGTTTCGGTACGTGCGTCGGCGTGTGCCCGGTGGGCGCCATCAAGATGGGTGACGACGGTCTGCCCCACATCGACGTGGCCCTGTGCACCGGCTGCGGTTTGTGCGTGCAGGCTTGCCCCAGAAACACGTTAGAACTGATCGAAGAAGGACAAGGCGCCGTCATTCGGTGCATCTCGCAAGCGAGCGGAAAGACGGTGCGGGGCGTCTGCGAAGTCGGCTGCATCCAGTGCAAGATCTGCATCCGGGAGTGCCCGCAGAAGGCGATCTCCATCAAGGACGGACGCGTGTGGATCGACCCGGCCCTGTGCGACGGTTGCGGCATCTGTGCCGAGAAGTGCCCGAACGGCGTCATCGACGTACATCTGAAGGAGATCTTCGAGAGGGTGTCGGCCTAGTGACTAGACGGCATACCGTTCTCATCGCCCTTGTGATCGCGTCGGTCTGGCTGATTACCGGATGCGGCACGAAAAGCGAGCCGCAGGCATCGCCGCAAGCAGAGGGGATCGAATCGGCCAGCCGGGTGGCGTTCACCTTGGGAACGGTAGCCGAGCTGAGGGCCTACGGTCCCGGAGCGGAGGAAGCGGTCGATGCTGTGGTGGCGGAACTTGAGCGGCTCACCGCGGCACTCGACCGCTTTTCTCCCGGCAGCGACGTGTATAGGGTAAACGCCGCGGCGGGCGAGTGGGTTCGGGTAGGCTCAGAGACTTTGGCGCTCACCCGGACTGCTTTGGAAATTGCGAGAATGACGGACGGCGCCTTCGATCCGACGGTCGCGCCCCTCGTCGACCTCTGGGGCTTCGTGGAGGTTCCCGACAGCGCACCGGCGGAAGGCCAAGGCCCCACGGCGCTGTTGGGCCGGCGTCCGCCCGAGGATGCGGAAATCCGGCGCCTTCTGCCCCATGTCGGCTATGAGTTCGTCGAGGTCGACGAGGCGGGCTCACGGGTCCGCTTGACGGATCCCGAGGCCGAGCTTGACTTCGGCGCGATTGCCAAGGGTTACGCCGCCGACAGGGCTGCGGCGGTCTTGAAGGAACACGGCATCGATTCGGCCTTCGTCAACCTGGGCGGCGACATCTTTGTCGTAGGGGGCAAGCCCGACGGCTCTCCCTGGCGCATCGCCATCCAACATCCGCGGCCGCGGGGTCCCAACGACTTCATCGGCGTCGTTTCCGTCAAAGACCGGTCGGTCGTGACGTCGCTCGTCTACGAGCGGTACTTCGAATACGAAGGCGTGCGCTACACCCACTTGATCGATCCCCGCACGGGCTACCCGCAGCAGGAGCTCGCCAGCATTACGGTAGTGGCTCCCACGGGCACTCAGGCGGACGCCTTGGCAACCGCCGTGGCCGTGATGGGCATGGAGAAGGGCCTGGAGTTCTTGGAAAGTCTGCCGGACGTAGAAGGGCTGTTGGTCGGGGTTGACGGGCGCATGGGCATGACTTCGGGCATGGAAAAGATGGTCGAACTCCGTAAGTAGAGCGCCGGGCGGAAGGGGCCGGCAGGGAAAGGGCGGTGACGTCGTGGAAGCGTTGAAAGCAGGGGCCTTAAGCGGTGTGCACGCCGCAGGGCAAGCGGCTTCCGGTTCGCGCCGCACCGCCCACGACATCGCCCGGCTCGGGATGCTCCTTGCCTTGGCGACGGCGCTGCATACGTTTGAAGCGCAGCTCCCCGCCCTCCCCATCCCGGGCGCCAAAGTGGGGCTGGCCAACGTCGTCTCGCTCCTGGCCCTGTACGCCTTCGGCCTGCGCGAAGCCTTGACCATCGTCGTGCTGCGGCAGGTAGCGGGATCGCTGTTCGTCGGCACATTTCTCTCGCCTGCTTTCTTCTTCGGTCTGGCCGGCGGCATACTGAGCGTGCTGGCCATGCAAACCGTACGCTGGATCGTGCCCAAGGCGACGCCCGTGACGACGAGCCTGGTGGGCGCCGCAGCGCACAATACAGGCCAGCTGATCGTCGCTTGGTGGCTCACCGCACAGCCGGCGGTCTTTCTCTACCTCCCATACCTTCTCTGGTTTGCCGTTCCCGCCGGGGCTTTCATCGGCCGCTTGATGGAGAGCCTGCTGCCGTACTTGCGCTCGGCGGGTGTGTGGGACGAATGTGTCGACGCGAGTGCGCCGCGGAAGCGTTATACGGAGTGGGGCGTGGCGCTGGCATTGGCCCTCTTCGGCGGCGCCGTGCTCTACGTGGGGGCAGCTCAGCCGGCCGAGGAGCTGGGCGGCATCCCGGTGGCCGTGGTTCGGGTCGACGGAGACGAGCTGGTGCGCCTGCCTTTGACTGCCGAAGCACGTGAGAAGATCTTTGTCCGGGGCGGCGAGATGGAGATCGAGGTGAAGGAGGGCGCCGTCCGTGTGGCGCACTCCGATTGCAAGAACCAGCTGTGCGTGCGGCGGGGCTGGATCCACTCGAGCCGGGAGTCCATCGTCTGCGTGCCCTTCCACACGGTGATTACGATCGAAGGCATGCAGCAGGATCCGCTCGCTGACATCGACGGCATCTCGATGTAACATCCGGTAACAGAGTTTTGGGGGACCGGCCGGCAACGCCGTGACGGTCCCCTTGCCGCGCCGTGAACAAGCGAGCGGGAGCTGTACCGGTGCAACACTCTTTCTCTGGACCAAGTGGCAAACGACTGGTACCTTAGGGGCGGCCCGACCCGCCGGTCGGAGCAAGGAGACGACGGGAGCTGATCCAGTCCATGGTTGTGCCCGGCCGCGCCGCCCGGGCGGAGACGGGCGTGTGGTTGAGCGTCCTCGCTTACGTTTCGCTTACGCTGCTGAAACTCGCCGTAGGTGCCTTGGCGGGTTCCCTTTCGCTCCAGGCGGACGGATACAATAACGTCACGGATCTCGTGGCTTCATTTACGCTGCTTGTCGGCCTGCGAGTTGCCCGCCGCCCACGGGACGAAAACCATCCTTACGGCCACGGACGGGCCGAGGCGATCGCTTCTCTGATTACGTCCATCGTCATGGCGGCCATCGCGCTGCAGGTCTTGTTAGCCGCCGGAGCCCGCCTTCTCGGATTGCAAGAGGGAACCGTACCCGATCCGTTGGCGGCGTGGGTGGGGGCCGCAGCGGCTGCCGTCCTGTTCACCCTTTTCGCCTTCAACCGCCGGCTCGCCGCCAAGTTGAACAGCTTGTCTTTGTGGGCTCTGTCGCGGGACAACCTCTCCGATGCCCTTGTCAGCACGGGCACCGTCGTCGGGATCATCGGCTCGCGGCTCGGCGCTCCCTCGCTCGACCCTCTGGCGGCTCTCGTTATCGGCGCCGTCATCTGCCGCACATCGTGGAGCATCTTCAAAGAGTCTGCCATCATCTTGACTGACGGATTCGACGAGCAGGAGCTGGCGCGCTACCGCGAGACGGTCTTGAGCGTACCCGGAGTCGAGGGCGTCGGCGACATCCGGGCGCGCCTGCTCGGCCGGGACATTCTTGTGGACGTGACGATCAAGGTCAGGCCCGATCTCAACGTCGTCGACAGCCACAGGATCGCTGATGCGACGGAGAGAGAACTTCGGCGCCGGCATCGGGTGCGCAGCAGTTTTATTCACGTCGAGCCCAGTTGAGCCGCTGTCTCATCCCCCTCATTGACATCCTTACGGTACTCGGATACAGTGGATCTAGATACCGGTATGGGGTATGATCGGCTTTGCCCCATCGTCGCTGGAGGTGAGTGCCCTTGGCCTCCTACGGGCACGCTAAGGAGGATCTTTTGACGCGCCTGCGCAAGATCGAAGGTCAGGTCCGCGGAATTCAAAGGATGATCGACGAGGACAAATACTGTGTCGACATCTTGATCCAAATCTCCGCCGTCCGTTCCGCTCTGGATAAGGTCGGTTTGATGCTCCTGGAACACCACACGCGGGGCTGCGTCGTCCGGGCTCTGCGGGAAGGAGGCGGCGATGCCGATAGCGCCGTTTCCGAACTCACCGACGTGATGCGGCGCTTCATCAGATAGAGCGGGCTGCCGGAGTGTGTTGACAGCTTCCCCCGGGCAGGCGTATACTGGATGTAGTCCCTATACCCTATGGGGGTATGGCGTATAGTAAAGAAGGTGAGCCTTATGGGCCAGGAGGGTAGCGCGACAGGGAGGAGAACGGCAGCCGTCACTTTGGGCGTTCAGGGCATGACCTGCGCCGCGTGCGTGCGCCGGGTCGAGCGCGGCCTGGCCAAACTGCCCGGAGTCGAGGAAGCTACGGTCAATTTGACCTTGGAGCGGGCGTCGGTCCGCTTCGATCCGGAGCTCGTCACCGTGGACGATCTCGCCGCGAAGGTGCGCGACTTGGGTTACGACGTCATTACCGACCGTGTTACGCTCGCGGTGGTAGGGATGACGTGCGCGAATTGTGCGACGCGGATCGAGAAGGGCCTGAACAAGCTCCCGGGAGTGAAAGCCACGGTCAATCTGGCGACGGAGACGGCCCACGTCGAGTACTTGCCTTCCGTGACAAGCCTCGACGACGTGCGAAGGAAAATCGCCGATCTGGGTTACAAAGCGATCATTCCCGACGAGGCGGCAGGCGACCGGGAAAAGGAGGCGCGGGAGGCCGAAATTCGCCGGCAAAAGCGCCTGTTCGCACTTGCGGCGCTCCTTTCGTTTCCTCTCCTCGCATCCATGGTCGGGCACATGTTGGGCATCGATCACGGATGGGTGCGCTTTTTCATGAACGGCTGGGTGCAGTTCGCCCTGGCCACGCCCGTGCAGTTCATCGCCGGCTGGCAGTTCTACGTCGACTCATACCATAACCTGAAAAACCGCAGCGCGAACATGTCGGTTCTAGTTGCGCTCGGCACGTCCGCGGCTTACATCTACAGCCTGGTTGCCCTGCTCTTTCCCGAGGCGGGCATCAGCGGCTTTTACTTCGAGACGAGCGCAGTCCTCATCACTTTGATTCTCCTGGGCAAGCTCCTCGAGGCGACGGCCAAGGGTCGCACTTCCGAGGCCATCAAGAAACTGATGGGTCTGCAGCCGAAAACCGCCCGGGTCGTCCGCGGCGGGGTTGAGCGGGACATTCCTATCGAAGAAGTGCAAGTCGGCGACCTGATCGTCGTGCGGCCGGGCGAGCGCATTCCCGTCGACGGCGTCGTGACGGAAGGGCGCTCCACGGTGGACGAGTCGATGCTCACGGGTGAGAGCATGCCGGTTGAGAAGGGCCCGGGAGACGAGGTGGTCGGCGCGACGATCAACAAGCACGGCTCATTCACGATGCGGGCTACGAAGGTAGGCAAGGACACCGCCTTGGCGCAGATCATCCGCGTCGTGGAAGAGGCACAAGCTTCCAAGGCACCTATCCAGCGCCTGGCCGACGTCGTCTCGAGTTACTTCGTGCCCGCCGTCGTAGGTATCGCCTTGATCACTTTCTTCGGCTGGTACTCGGCTACGGGCGACTTTACGCGGGCCCTCTTGAACATGACAGCGGTGCTGGTCATCGCGTGTCCCTGTGCCCTCGGCCTCGCCACGCCGACGGCGATCATGGTCGGCACGGGCCGCGGCGCCGAGAGCGGGATCCTGTTCAAGGGCGGCGAACACCTGGAGAGGGCCCACGAACTGAACGCCGTAGTGCTCGACAAGACGGGTACCATTACCAAGGGCGAGCCGGAAGTGACCGACATCATCTCGCTCGGTGCCTACGGCGCCGACGAGCTGCTTGCCCTCGTTGCCGCGGCTGAGCGCACTTCGGAACACCCGCTGGCCCACGCCATCGTCGCCTCGGCCAAAGCCCGCGGGCTGGAACCGGCCGCCTCGGAGCACTTCGAAGCCATTCCCGGCCACGGCATCCGGGCGACGGTCCGCGGCAAAGAGGTCCTGGTGGGCAACCGCAGGTTGATGGAGCGCCACGGCATCGATCTCGGCCCGGCGGAGCGCGAGATGGCGCGGCTTGAAGGGGAAGGAAAGACTGCCGTGGCGACCGCGGTCGACGGGCAGGCGGCAGGCATCTTGGCTGTGGCCGATCCGGTCAAGCCGACCTCCGCCGAAGCCATCCGTTTGCTGCACGAGATGGGTGTCCGGGTATTGATGCTCACCGGTGACAACCGCCGCACGGCCCGGGCCATTGCCCGGCAAGTCGGCATCGGCGAAGAGGACGTCATCGCCGAAGTCTTGCCCGAAGAGAAGGCAACGGCAGTAGAGCGTCTGCAAAAGGAGGGCCTCAAAGTCGGTATGGTGGGTGACGGCATCAACGACGCACCCGCCCTCGCTACCGCCGACGTCGGTATGGCGATAGGCAGCGGAACCGATGTGGCAATTGAGGCTGCCGATATCACGCTCATCGGGGACGACCTGCGAGGAATCGTTGCGGCCATCCGCCTGAGCCGGGCGACGATGGCCAAGATCCGGCAGAACCTGTTCTGGGCCCTGATCTATAACAGCCTGGGGATTCCCTTTGCCGCCTTCGGCCTGTTGAGTCCGATCCTCGCGGGTGCGGCCATGGCGTTCAGCTCGGTTTCGGTGGTGACGAACTCCACTTTGCTGAAGCGTTTCGATCCGCAGCGGGGCTTCGAACGGCCCGAGGCACCCCGGGGCGAAAGTAGGCCGCAGCTGCAAAGCGCCTAATGCATCTCAGGTAAGCCGGCTAAGGAAAGGAGGGAACGCCTATGGAGACCAAGGTGCTGCAGATCGAAGGCATGAGCTGTGCCCATTGCCGGCGTGCGGTGGCCGAAGCGCTCCGGGAGCTGGAGGGTGTCAGCAGCGTCGAGGTGGACCTAGAGGGAGGAAAGGCCACCGTGTCGTACGATCCGGCGCAGGTGACGGAAGCCGCTTTGCAGGCAGCCGTCGAGGAAGCGGGTTACACGGTGGTCGCGGGTTAGATCGGAACTTGGTTTAACGGGCAGCCGGAGCAACTGCGCTTCGGCTGTTTTTCTGCGTAATTCCGCCCGGAACAGGACGGAGCTTGTCGACGTTTCATTCCGAGGACAATCGCCCCTTTATCTGGCGCCGCGACTGCGGATACGATAAAATGTGTAGGGATACAAATTATTTGTCCTAAGTAAAACTCGTCGTCGTACGAGGAGTGGTCTTTGTGCTCCAGGATTTCTTCGTACGGATTGTGGGCGAGCACCCCGTCTGGCAGGCCCTCGCCGGGGGACTGGTCATCGCCGGATTGAACATGCTGGGCGCCACGCTCGTGCTATTCTGGCGCAACCCGCCCGAGCGCCTGATGAACGCCGGGCTCGGGGTGGCCGCCGGGGTCATGCTGTCCGCGAGCTTCACAAGCCTGATCTTGCCGGGCATCGACGCAGGCGGTATTTGGCCCGTGATCGCCGGAATGCTGCTCGGAATGCTCGTCATCGACCAGGCAGACCGGTGGGTGCCCCACGTGCACGTCCTGATCACGGGCCAGGTGGACGAGGCCCGTTCGGAGTCCCGCCGCGTAAAGTCGGTCTTGCTTTTTATCGTAGCCATCACGCTGCACAATCTTCCCGAGGGACTTGCGGTCGGTGTCAGTTTCGGGGCGGGCAATCTGGCCGACGCCCTCACCTTGATGCTCGCGATCGGCCTCCAGAACATACCCGAGGGCTTGGCGGTCTCGCTCGCGGCCGTGAACGCGGGCTTCAGCCGGCGCACCTATGCCTTCCTCACGGGCGTGCGTGCGGGCCTTGTCGAGATACCGGTGGCCGTTCTAGGCGCTTTGGCGGTCACGGTATTCGAACCCCTCGTGCCCTATGCGATGGGCTTTGCCGCGGGGGCCATGCTGTATGTGATCAGCGACGAGGTGATTCCCGAAACCCACGCATCGGGCGACGAACGGCTGGCCACTTGGGGCGTGATGCTCGGGGCCATCGTGATGTTGTATCTGGACGTGACGCTGGGATAGAGGGATCAGGACGGATGCGCGGCGCGCTCACAGCCAGACCGCTACGGCGATGCCGGCGGCCAGGGACCCTATGGTGACCGCCGCATCGACGTACGTAAAGTGCAGCGGATGCAGGTATGTCCGTGCGCTGCCGGGCCCGTACGCGCGGGCGGCCATGGCTTCTCCGAGCTCCTCTGCACGGCGCAGGGCACCGCCGAGCAGCGGCACGAGGACCGGAACCAAGGAGCGGATGCGTGCCGCGACCGACCGGGATCCGTGTGCTACGCCGCGCAGCATCTGAGCTTCCTGTATGCGCTTCGCTTCATCTGCGAGGACGGGCAAAAAGCGCAGGCTGATGCCGACGATCATGGTGAACTCGCGGGTGGGGACGCCGAAGCGCTGCAGCGGAGCCAGCGCCGCGTCGAGTCCCTGAGTCAGCTGAAGGGGCGACGACGTGCTCGTGAGGACCGTCGCGGCCAGGACCATGAGGGCGAGGCGCATCGACATCCAGATCCCCTTGAGGACGCCGGACCGGGTCACGGCGATAGGACCCCACGCGAACCAAGGCTCGCCCGTTCCGAGCAAGGCGTGGAAAAGCAACGTAAACACGAACAGAATGCGCACTGCCCGCAGGCCGCGAACGAGGTTTTGCCGGGGCACGCGGGCCGCGGCGCTCCACGTCAGAACGGCACCCAGGGTGACGAGCATGCCGGGCCAGGTGGAAGCTCCCAAACTGCCGATGAGCACGGCCACGGTCATCGCCAGTTTGGTCCGGGGATCGAGGGCGCTTTGCCGCA